>JACDJC010003883.1_pt1 | contig 10523 bp, 13 predicted proteins | sample 7454191 | NCBI WGS metagenome assembly JACDJC01 (sample SAMN14253291, study PRJNA609438) | sludge metagenome | isolation source: sludge after 25d culture with pyrite and EDTA | collected 2018-12-20
ATTACGACGCTTTTCCCTTTTGGCCTGTGCACTACCAGAAATTCCTCATTTTCTGCCACAATATCCAGATTTTCTTTCAGGTTTTGTCTCAACTCAGAATAATTGACCGCTTTCATTTTTTAATTTTATACGTACAATATTAAGTACTTTTATTGCCATTTCCAAATTATGTTGCAATCCATTCTCCCAACTGGAATTGACTTATCTGGTTAATTGAGATTATAAAAGGTTTTGTTAAGGTCATGATACTTATCAGAATAATTGATTTATATGTTCAAAAATTCTCAATCTATTGAAAATCAAGATTTTTTTGTCAATTCGATATTGTTTATACATTTGCAGGGTTAAAAAAACTGAAATCAACATGAGAAAAACGTTGCTTGTAACCCTGGTTATGAGTGCCATGGCACTTACGACCTATGCCGGTGGCCTGCTCACCAATACCAATCAGAGTGCACAGTTTGTGCGTATGTTAAGCCGTAACGCCTCTACGCAGATCGATGCGGTATACTTTAATCCCGCTGGTCTGACCATGATGGAAGACGGATGGCATTTCTCGTTGCAGAACCAGACTATCTTTCAGGACAAGACGGTCAACAGCCAGTTTCCGCTCCTGAATGACGGTAAGTATGTAGGTGAAGTAAAGGCTCCCATCTTCCCCTCGGCATTTGCGGTTTATAAAAAAGATAATTATGCCCTGTCGTTTGGTTTCGGACCGAATGGCGGTGGTGGATCGGCTACTTTCGACAGAGGTTTGCCTTCTTTCGAAATTCCGATCTCAAAGGTTGTGCCTAGCCTGTCTGGTTTGGCTGCCCTCGGATACAATGTATCCAATTATGATGCAGACCTCTATTTTGATGGTTCTTCAGTCTTTTATGGATTCCAGGCTGGTCTCACCTACGAACTTGCCGAAAACTTCTCGGTGTATGGCGGTGTCCGTATATTGCCAAGCAAAAATACGTATGCCGGATCGATTGAGAATATTCAGGTTCGCGTGAATGGTGATTTTATAAATGCCGGACAGTTTATGACGATGGCAGGTAATACACTGAAGGGTCTGGCAGTTCCCCTTCAGGGTGCAGCAACCCAGTTGCAGCCGGTAATTGATGGAGGTGCAGGAAACTATAACCTGGCTACTTTGGTTGCTGCCGGACAGATGTCACAGGCACAAGCCGATATGATCAAAGGTGGCCTCGTACAGGTTGGTATGCAGCCAGCTGCAGTCGATGCCATGAGTGTTGCCCAGATCCAGGGTGCATACAACGGTTATGCCGCCGGTTTTATTAGCCAGGGTAACCTGTTGAATCAAAGAGCAGGCGAACTTGGTGACAAGCAGGTAGAAACCGAGCAGACAGGAACTGGTTTTACCCCAATTGTTGGTTTTAATTACGCCCCGACCGATAACCTGAACATTGGTGTGAAGTATGAGTACAAAACTGCCCTCAAGTTGAAAAACAGCACCAAGGTGGATGATCTTGGACTTTTCCCCGATGGACGATCATCGAACAGCGATATTCCGTCCATCCTTGCAGTGGGTGTCGGTTACAAGCCTTCCAAATTCATTGAGACACAGCTTTCGTATAACCTCTATTTCGACAAAGGTGTAGGTTGGGGCGAGAATGTCAGAGAAATAGTTCATAAGAGACAGGTACAGCGTGGAATCGACAAAAACTACTGGGAGCTTGCACTTGGTTTGCAGTTTAACGTCAGCGACAAGTTCTCTGCCAGTATCGGTGGACTAACGTCCAACCCAGGTATCGCAGACAGCTACCAGAGCGATTTCAGCTACAGCAATCCATCAGTTACCGGTGGCATTGGTATCGAATGGAGAATTACCGACCAGCTGACTTTCGATGCAGGTATCCTGAATACATTCTACAAGGATGCTGAAGTTTCATTCAACGATCCTGAGCTGCCAATGCTGAGTCCTGATCTCAACTCATCGTACAAGGAAGTTTTGGGCAAAACAACTTTAGACCTTGGATTTGGTCTGACCTACAGTATTTTCAGGTAATATCATCACTCGATAATAATTACAGTATGAAGGTCTGGCCGGCATTGCCGGCCAGACCTTCACTTTTGTAATCATTCAGGTTGCTAACGATGAATTTTATATTAGATCAAGGCAATTATTCCGATTCAAGAATATCGAGGATTTCTCCGTAAACGGCGGTTTTTTGTTGTTCGATTCTGTTGACGGCAAAATCTTCGGCATTGTGGAATCCTCCTGAATAATAGCGGTTGAACCAGGAGGAAAGTACCAACACCCCATCCAATATTCCATAACTCATGGCTGTATGCACGGCATAGCCAACCACTCCGCCTACCAGCACGAAAGAGTTGATCCCACTGCCTGTTTCGCCGACATAAACCTGGCCGAGCCCCGGAAGGATTTTGCTCATGGTCGAAACCTTGCGGGGATTGTATTTCTTCCTGAAGTGATCAAAGTCGTTAAATACCATTTCGAGATCCTGCATGTCGGCCGAATCGGCCACAGCCATGATGTGATCCCGGGCGGTTGCATAGTCGTTTAATCCAAAATGACAGATGCCCAGGTACAAGTCCCTTTTCTGACGAAGATTTTCACTATTGGGTTCCGGAAGGTCAAGCAATTCATACAAAGCGGCAAAATAGGCTTCCTGCTTCAGGCTGCACAGGGCTTTGTTCAGGCCCATCTCAAACCGCAGACTGTCATTCCCTGCCGTTTTATATGCCAGATCAAAATATTTGGCTGCTTCGTCAAATTCTGACCTTTCGTAATAGATGGCAGCGATGTTGGGGAAGATATCCTGAAACTGGTTATCGGTGTCGAAAAGCTGCACACGCTGGTACTCTTTCAGGGCCGAATCGAACTGTCCGTTGGCAAATTGCCGGTCGGCATGGGCTTTCACGAAGTGAAGGTCCTGTGCAACAGTGGCATAACCTGCCAGCAGGCTAATAAGAATGATGGATAATCGCTTCCGCATCTCGCTGGTACCTTTGGTTAACCTCTGAATTGTAGCTTTTTGCCGCCTGGGCCGATCCCCAGATGTTGGCTGAGTAAAAACTGAATGCTAGGGTGCCAAAAATCCAACCGTTGACGCTCTTGACACCTTTTTTGTTGAATGCCCGATAGGATGCCCAGGCATTGGACCCTACAAACAGAAGGGAGATTACGGCATCGCCCCACCTTTCGGAGTAGGCCTTGCCGCTACCGGGAATGACAGCCGACATCAGGGCGGCCAGTGCGGGACTTTTTCTTTTTTCAAGGTCATACATGATGCCAAGGTGGTACAATTCGGGGTACTCCTGTTCAAGAAATGCCCGCTGCTCACGGTTGTACCTTACAGCCTCGTTGTATTTTTGGGTTGCCCAGTAGTAGCTCAGGATATAGAAAACGGCTTCTTCTGGGGAAAGAGTTGCTGTGTGGCTGAAATATTCATCAGGTTCAACACCACATTCCAAAGCATACCGAAGGTATTCACGGTTGAAATCCGGGCTTAAAATGAAATTCTTTTGTTGCTGCAGTTCACCAAACAGCCATGCCGATTGCCCGCACATGTTTCCCATTCGGTAGTTTTGGGCCATCTCCAGTGCCACTAGCGTGTCGGCGGGATTATTGAAGAAAAGGCGTTCATACTCATCAGCCGCAAACCGGTGTTGTCCGCTTGCCGACAGATGTCGGGCGAACCGAAGGGTATGTTCGTAATCAAAAAGGTTTTGCTGGGCCTCTGCGAGAAGATGAGATGTCCCGAACCAGACAAGAAAAAGAAGTGCCTTAATGTACCGGATCATAGAATAGATTTTTATCGGGACTCAAAATGTAATGGGCAGGATTTGCCAGTCCATGGCACCGAGACAAACGGTCAAACGTGGCAAGCCACCCTGTAATCAGGCCTTTCTGCTGAAAGGCATCCACGGCAAATTGAGAACAGGATGGATTGAAAATGCATGAGGGCATATCCTGTGACGAAATGAAAGTTTTATAAACGTAAAATGCCCCACCTAGTGCCAGTTCTGCCTCGTTGGATGCCCCTTTCATTAAAGATGTATGGCGATGAGTACCGGTTTTGGCAGGAGTGAAAAGGGTCCGCAGCTCAGGATCGATGACTTTCTGTGCATTCCCTTGTGAAAAATACGCTACCAGCAGCAAGACAATCACGATATGTCGCATTTTTCGCATCAGAATTTTGTTTTGTATGATTCGTTATTCCCGGTTTCGTTTACCACCAGGTTCTTGAATTCGGTCGACTGGTAATTTTCCCTGTTCTGGGTGTCGTAAAGGATCTGGACGATTTGTGTCGGGAACTCGAAAGCCTTCACCTTGGTATAGTTACGAAAGAACTGTTTGCTCAACACCTATTGCTCGTCGGCCATGATCACAACGCTCTCGAGACGGTTACCATTTCGGGCGACAACCACGAAATCCATCAGGGTACTGGCTTGCTCCGGGATGTTCCAGTAGGAGAGGGTCAGATCGCCCTTCTTCTCGACCTTCTGTATTTTGAAAGGAGAGTTTTTCAGTCCGAAGTCGTTCAGCATCGAATTCAGGGCCAGGTGGAAGATGGTAAATTCATTGATAGAAGGTATTGACATCTTTTCATACACCTTGCCATCCCTGATTTTCAGAAGGCTGGTGTCGCGGCTTACCCAGGTTTCCTTTTCAGGGAAACTGATATCATAGATTAGTTCCCTGATATTTTTGTCGTAATACACCACTCCCCGTGTGAGATTGCGGGTACCGTCAGAGTTGCTGATCTTTACGGTAAAGTCAGCCTTGATCCTGAAATAATCCTGGCTGAATACTGCCTGTTGGAAAAGCACGAGAAAAAGGAAAACTGTAAAGATCCGGATCACGGTTCGGGTCATAACAAGAGTTTTTACAAATGGATATTGGCTAATATGCAAGATGCCTTCTGCAGGGAAGGCATCTTGCTATGTGGAGATCAAGAGTTTTTAAATGCCATCTCCACCCAGGGCTACTACATAGATACCAACACCGAGCAGGGTTCCTACCAGACAGCCATAGAATGATTTCTTGACGGCTTCTTTGTCGTTATCCGTGAAGATGTAGATCAGCAGTATTCCGACCCAGCCGAGAATACATCCCCACCAGAATGCTGGAATTCCCAAGGGAATTTCTCCACTGGCTGCTGCACCCATGGGTGCGGCCATGTCGCTCAGTCCGGCAACCAGTTCACTGCCCGACTCTTTCAATTCTGAAAAAGTGGTTCCATGGTTGGCGTCGAGATACTGATCCAATTCATCAAGCCCGGCGAATGCTGCGTCCAAGGCAGTTTCGTCCAGACTGAACACCGACTCATCAACCGAGGGTACACCCATGTTGAGTGGCTTGGCCGACAGGCTGTGGGTTTGGGCGGCAAGCATGGCCAAAGCCATGAAGACGCTGAGAATTTTGAAATGTAATTTTTTCATATCAATCAGGTTAAAAATGTGAAGACTTGCCTTTGAAAATGGATAATTGAACAATCATTATAAATTTTCGCATACCTCATTTCCTTCTCCTGTAAAATTAGGCTTTTTTTTATTTAACAATGCTGCTTTGATGATTGAAAATTCACTTGGGGGAATAATTAAGTGTTTATAGAAGTTGGATGGGGCCATTTCACATTATTTTGCATATTTATATCGGGTCTCCCATTTTTGAAACGAAGCGACAAACTAAGTTGTTAGTGTCACTCAAACATGCTGGCAATCTCCTGCCATCTTTTGACCAAGTTCCTACCATTTGCATATCTTCTTCATATGATTTACAATTAAAGAGATTAGCCAGTTGCAGGTTTTATGGAAATTATTTGTGAATGATATGCAGACAGCAGGAAGTTGGTCGATACTTGGTTGCAAGCCGGCCCAAAGCCGTTTGCCTTGGAAATTTATTTTAGAGTCAGGGAAAAAGGGTTTTTTGAATCGGAGGTCCCAATGTATAGACCTCTGCAGGCTGATGCCGGTGTGTAAGTTTGATCCTGAATTTGTCCTTGACCGGTTCGAATGTCGCCATGGCAATTTCAGGTGTGTTGTTTTCCTGTGAAAGATGGCTGAGGAAAATGCACTCGAGCGATAGACCTGCATGTTCTTGAACGAGCTGGAGGGCCTGCAGGTTGGAAAGATGTCCCTTGGCAGATGCCACCCTGGTTTTCAGATACCATGGATAATTGCCATCCATCAGCATTTTTTCGTCATAATTGCTTTCGAGAAAGAGTGCATTGCACTGACTGACATGCCTGGTAACATTGGCACAGGGTTCGCCAATATCGGTGAGAACCCCGACACTCTTTCCGTTGTGTTCAATCCGGAATGAACAGGGTTCGGCAGCATCGTGGTTTTTCAGGAAAGAGTGGACCGCAAGGGAACCGATGTTTATCGTTTCGCCGGGTTGGAAAAACTTGATGTAATCGGGCCTGAAAGGGCGGGGCAGGGCATAATACGTGCTCGATGTCATGTATACACTGATGCCCAGCTTTTTGCTCAGTACCTGCATGCCACGGGCATGGTCTGAATGTTCGTGGGAGATGAAAAGTGCCTTGACTTTGGAAGGATCTAGTCCAACCTGCCGGAAACGGAGCATCAGCTGACGGGTCGAGATCCCTGCATCTATCAGGACTGCATCGTTGTGGTTGCCGATATAATAGCAGTTTCCGTTACTCCCTGAGGCCAGGGCACATATTTCAATCGTGGAGGAATCGTGCATTACTTTACCAATCCGGATATGGTTTTGAACTCTGCTGCGGCTGAACTGCGGGTCAGTTCAAAAAGGATCGATTCGACCGAGGTCATCATGATGCCTTCATGACGGAACCGCTCTTTAGCAAGGTCGACGCTTGTTAAAGACCTTGAGGTGGTGGCATCCATCACGACTACCGGATTGAATCCTGACGCTTTCAGGTCGAGGGCAGTCTGTAAAACACACACATGCGACTCTATCCCGAAGAGAATGACATCCCTTTTGTTCAGTGCCTGGAGTGCAGTCATCAGTTCCGGTTCATCGCAACAGCTGAAATCCCTTTTTTCGATGTGGCTGAAATTGGGAATCAGTTCAGCTATTTCGGGTTGGGTGTTCCCCAATCCACGGGTATATTGCTGGGTAACGAGCAAGGGCACCGACAATGCCTGGAAGCCCTTGATAAGTATGGAGCTGCTTTTTAGAAAGTTTTCCTTCTCTGCCATGGCCGGCACCAGTCTTTCCTGGATGTCAACCAACAATCCTGCTGCATTTTCTTTGATGATTCTCATGGTAATTTTTAACTGTTGTTTCTGTTTTCATTGGATTTTCTGCGCGACAGGTCACCGAGATAGCCTCCATGATGGCGTTTGGCGTATTGTTCGTTGGTGAAATTGATTTTTTTCATCATCATGACCATCAGAACGTCGCCTATAACGGTCATGGCTGTGGTCGAGGTACTTGGTGTCAGTCCGAGAGGGCAAACCTCTGCCGGGGCACCGGTAAACAGGCATGCATCGGCTTTATGGGCGAGTTCGCTATCGATGTTCCCGGTTATGACGATTAAGGGCAGGTCAGGGTATAAATTATCAGCGAGGTCGATCAGTTCGAGGATCTCGCGGGTTTTTCCCGAATTGGAGATCAGCAACAGCGCATCATTTTCCTGAACCACACCCAAATCACCGTGCTGGGAATCACTGGGATGCAGAAATACGGCAGGCGTGCCCGTCGAACTAAAGGTGGTGGCGATGTTCAGGGCAATTTGACCTGCCTTCCCCATTCCGCTCGCAACAACCTTGCCTTTTTTCTCATGTACCCTGTTGTATATCAGGTCGATGGCTTTCTCAAACTCTCCGGTGACAGGTATGTTTCTGATAGCTTCCGACTCATGCCGGATGACCTGTTCAATGATTTCTTTCATGCGATGTTTTCAGTTTGCGCAAAAATAACTGAAATTTCCAACATTGGTGGCGAATTCCTTCTTAGGTGTCGTCTGGATTAATGGAATATCCACCAGTCAATGACCACCTTTGGAGAAACCGATGTTCTGCCGACAAATGGAAGCATTTGTTAAAATATTTTCGCCAACTGAGATATATATAAATTTCTAAATGTTTAAATAATTTATACTTTTAACCACCCAGTAAAATAATTAAAATATATACCAATGAAAATTCATGAATATCAGGCGCGGGATCTGTTCCGGGCCTATGGAATACCGGTTCCGGATGGTGCAGTATGCCATACGGTAGATGAAGTCAGGGCCCTGGTGCCGGATGACAACCAACTCAGGGTGATCAAGGCGCAGGTGCATGCAGGCGGACGTGGCAAGGCGGGGGGAGTGAAACTCGCCCGTTCAAAGGCCGAAGCCATTGAAAACGCGTCGAAAATCCTGGGCATGGACATCAAGGGCTACACGGTTGAAAAAGTGCTCGTGGCCAATGCGGTCGACATCAGCAAAGAGTTTTATGTCGGGTTGATCAACGATCGCAATACAAAGTCGGTAACCCTGATGGCCAGTGCCGAAGGTGGGGTCGAAATTGAGGAAGTCGCCAAAGTCTCTCCCGAGAAAATCATTAAGCTTTCGATTAATCCGGTAGCCGGACTGATGGACTGGCAGGCACGCGAGATCGCATTCAAACTGTTTACCGATATCAAACATGTAAGGGCTGCCACAGACATCCTCAAGAAATTGTACAAACTCTATATCGAGACAGATTCGACCCTGGCTGAAATCAATCCGCTGGTCATCACGGAACAGGGTACAGTCATGGCCATCGACGGAAAAATGAACTTCGACGACAATGCACTTTTCCGCCAGGACGACATCCTTGCGATGCGGGAGGTGACAGAAGACGAACAGAAGGAGATCGACGCCAACGAAAAAGGACTTTCATACATCAAACTCGACGGCTCTATCGGCTGTATGGTGAATGGGGCAGGACTGGCCATGGCCACCATGGACATGATCAAGCTTTACGGCGGCGAACCTGCCAACTTCCTCGACATAGGTGGTTCCTCGAATCCGCAAAAGGTGATCGATGCCATGAATATCCTGCTGGGTGACACAAACGTGAAGGCGGTGATGATCAATATTTTCGGGGGTATTACCCGCTGTGATGACGTTGCTCGTGGCCTTATCATTGCCTTAGAGCAAATCAAGACGGACATCCCGATCGTGGTCAGGCTTTCGGGCACCAATGCCAAGGAGGGCCTCGAAATGCTTAAGGCTACGGGTCTACCAACCGTCAGCACAATGAGTGAGGCTGCCCAAAAGGCCATCGAATTAAGTAAATAGGAGTGTGGATCGAGAAAATTGAAAAACCATGAGTATACTGATCAACAAAGAAACCAAATTAATAGTACAGGGGATTACCGGTCGGGATGGAGCTTTCCACGCCGGTAAAATGAAAGCATATGGAACTCACGTTGTAGGTGGTGTTTCACCGGGAAAAGGCGGACAACACATCGACGGTGTGCCGATTTTCAATACCGTGAAGGAGGCCAGGGAAGGTACCGGTGCCAATGCATCCGTTATTTTCGTGCCGGCTCCTTTCGCTGCCGATGCGATACTGGAGGCCAGCTTTGCCGGTATCGAACTGGTGATAGCCATCACCGAGGGCGTGCCACAGCAGGACATGATCCGGGTGATGCCTTTCATCAAACAGAACGGAACAAAACTCATCGGACCTAACTGTCCGGGACTCATTACCCCAGGCGAATGCCTGATCGGTATCCTTCCAGGAAATATCTTCCTGCAAGGGAACATCGGACTGATGTCGCGCAGCGGGACCCTAACCTATGAGGTGGTGAACCTGCTGACCGAAAACGGGCTTGGACAAACCACTTGTGTGGGTATTGGCGGTGACCCAGTTGCCGGTCTCTACTACCAGGATTTGCTCCAGATGTTCGAGGATGATCCCAATACCGATGCAGTGGTGCTGATCGGCGAGATTGGTGGTGACGCTGAAGAGCAGGCAGCTAAATTCATCAAGGAGAAAATGACAAAGCCCGTGGTGGCATTTATTGCCGGACAAACAGCCCCTCCCGGAAAGAGGATGGGACATGCCGGCGCCATCATTTCGAGCGGTTCGGGGACAGCAGAGGAGAAGATCAAGGCCTTTGGAGATGCCGGAGTTCCGGTTGCGAAAGAGCCTTCACAGATCCCCGGACTGATCAAGGCGAAGCTTGGATTATAATATTCAATGATATGAAAAAGATGCCCTGGCGTCGAATCATGGCCGTTGCAGCTGTTGCTACGACGGCTTTGTTCATTTTGAGTGGCTGTGCCGACGTGACTGACATTGACGCCTGTCGACAGACCGAACCTTATGGTTTTCTCTCTGGATTATGGCACGGACTTATCGCTCCCCTCTCTTTTTTCGGGAGCCTTTTGAGTGACGATATCGCCATGTACGCCGTAAATAACAACGGTGGATGGTATGATTTCGGTTTCGTGATTGGTGCCGGAATACTGTTTGGGGGAGGAAGCAGGGCAGCGAAGCGTTAAGTAGATGGATTTGTAAATGGCTCCCGGAACGATTATTCGCCGATGGAATGTCTTTTCAGGAGCAGGGTGTCGCTA
>JACDJC010003885.1_pt1 | contig 10521 bp, 7 predicted proteins | sample 7454191 | NCBI WGS metagenome assembly JACDJC01 (sample SAMN14253291, study PRJNA609438) | sludge metagenome | isolation source: sludge after 25d culture with pyrite and EDTA | collected 2018-12-20
AAGAATGATGATTGGCTACCACAGAATCTGGTTTAAAAATTCAAGATGAACAATCCGGAAGGCAATATTTTACTGACGGTTGAAGCCTGGGCCGATATAGTGATCAAGGAATGGGTAAAGCGAGCCGAAGAGTTAAATATTCATCCGGAAGATCCTATCACTCCAATACGTTTCTACCACTTTATTACAAGACAGGCAAACGGTGATCCTCAAAAAATTGAATTCACTTTTGATTTCTACCTCAAGTTTGTAAACTGGGGAGTAGGTCGGGGAATAACCCTTGAAGACCGGGACACATACGTTCTATCTGGCAAACAGAAGAAATACTACAAAAATGGGCCCCGACGGAAAAAGCCATGGTATGATGATGTCTTCCCAAAACAGCTAACCATACTGGGGCATCTTCTTTCAGAAAAGTATGGACAGAGGACTGTCATGTTCATAAAGACAACGCTTGAATCATATAATTCTGATGGCTCAAAGGTCGAGCCATCATCTACCGTTACATCACCCAGGAGTACAAAACCGTCAACCAACAAAAGAGGCATCAGTTATGCAGAATTCGAAAAAAGAAGAAAACAACAAGGCTGGTAAATCCATACTTTTTGTTTGTGCGGCAAATATTCATCGTAGTCCATCAGCTGAGTTTTGGTTTTCATTGCGACATCCTGGCAATGAATACCAAAGTGCAGGATCCAGCAGGGCAGCATGCCGGATTCATGGAGGTCAATTTATAACCCAAAACCAATTGGAGTGGGCCAGCCAAATCATCTGCATGGACAGCAAAAACAAAATTCAAATTGAACGAGAGTTTGGAAACGGCTTTTCCCACAAAATTGAAGTTGTGGATATTCCTGATGAATACCGTTTCCTAGAACTTTCACTGCTTCTGGAAATGATGGATAAAATCAAAATACAGTAATATCATGAACGAGCGCTTTTCGCTGATCATCCCCACCATGTGGAAGAGTCCACTGCTACTTCAGATGCTTCCGGTTTATCAGCAATCTTCCTGGGTTGCCGAGATCATTATCATTGACAATGATCCAGACAATGCACCTGAACACAATTTCACCAATTACGCAAAGGTCCGTTTTCTGACCCGGGATCATAATTTATATGTAAATCCCGCTTGGAATTGGGGTGCATCACTGGCACAACATACAATTGTGTTGGTAAATGATGATATCCTGGTAAAGGATCTCGATGAATTGTTTGTCGGGATAGTTGGCACTAATTATGACATTATTGGTGCCAGAGTAAATGATAAATTTCTGGAACAAAACCATGACAGTCCAGTCATTATTGATGCACCTTCATGCTTTCCAGCGAATAGCTACGGCTGTTTTATGGTTGTCAGAAAATATCATTACATACCGGAGCAACTTCGAATTCATGCAGGAGACAACCACTTATTTAACAGCGTGAAGTACCGTGGCATAATCAGCACAGGCAGGTTTATTCACACCACGCCATCTGTTACCATCAAATCAGAACAGGGATTCACGTCCGTTTCTGCTGAAGACCGTAGAATGTATTCGATTATGAGGAATGGATCACGGTTCAACATTATTATCCGCACCAGCAACCGGCCCAATTATTTCAGCCAATGCATTAAAAGCATCCGGCTATATGCGCCTCATGCAATGCTGCACATCACCATCGACAATGAACCGGATCTGGATTACGTTTCCCGCACTTGCAAAGGCCTGAATTGGAAATACTACCAGGTAAACCGCGAAGTTGTTGCCAATTTCTGCCAAAAGAAGGAAATCACAAGAAGATCTTTCATATACAACCATTATATAAATGTTGTTCGTCCATTCCTGGATGGCTGGTGCATGATCCTGGATGATGATGACCAGCTGGTTTCACGCCCCGGGTACCTTAACGATACCCGTCACATTACCATGCACAAGGTCAATGTTGGCGATCGGGTTGTACCTCCATCCTACCTCGTTGGTCAACCACCGGTTTTGAATAATGTCAGCGCCCTGGGAATCATTTTTCACTCCAGTCAAATGGTGGAATGGAATCCACAGCGAGGAGGCGATTTTGATTTTATCAGCACACTTTATTCCAGCTATAAGGCCATCTGGATCAATCGGGTGATTGCTGCCTCTCAAACCGGGGGCAACTTTGGGAAAAGAAATGACATTTTGTGCGAAAAAGAAAATTAAGCTCAACATCAAAAAAAAGCTAAACTCAGATAAATCAGTCATCAAGTTCAATCATTATATGAGCCAATAAACCTTTTAACCATTTTGAGACTTGTTGTGCATTCTGAATGTTATGTATATGAGTCTGGTCATTTTGCCAATTACCATTCATAGCAAAATGAACTCTTTTTACATCAAATATTTTTGATTTTTCTTTCTCCAGAAAAGATATGAATTCTCCATCATCAAAATTATTTGAGTACTCTTCAAAAGTCCTTTCTATAGCTTGACTTGAAGTAATGTGCCAATGAGGTTGAGAATGAATTTCTCTCGAATTATTCATATCGTCCCATTCCGCACGAAATAACTGAATTTTAAAATCATCTGAATCATCACCCTCGTAGACTGACAAGGAAATACTTGTATGGATATTTTCAATCCTTTTGTTTCCCTTTTTGGCATTTTCAATAACAAATCTAATTTCAATATATAACCAGAATCTTTTAAACCACTTTAAAACTTTTACATGTTTTGAGTCATAACGATTCAATGCGTTAGAGGTACCTTCAATTTCATAAAGTGAGGAATTAGGGAACTTATTCGTTAGTCTAAGTTTAAAATTACTAGTAAATAGATATTTACACTCCTTATTAATATCGTTTACAATACCTAATATATCACTCATATCTTAAAAATATGGATAGTAGAAGGTTTTTAAAATATCGTTTATTACAGGTTTTACAAAAGAGTTACCTTTTTCTAATTCTTTACCAAGCTCTGAAAGTTGAATATATGGAGATCCTTCTCCCTGTAGATCTTTTTGAATTTTTGGAATAGGTATGCTTTTTATTTGAATTTTTCCTAAATCATAACCAGACATAATTGGTTTAGAGTATATAGACAACAAAAGGTCAAATAAGTCACTACTAAATATTGCAAGATAAAAGTAATAATCAGAATACGTGAAATCTTCCTTTGGTAAATATGCGTTCCCTTCTAGTATTATACAGCTTCCATTTTTATCAAATGCAAAAGAATTTGAATTGCCGAATCTATTTGAAAAAAGTCTGGGCTCTTTTGAATATTGCCAAGTTCTAGGCCTTGTCAATCCCCACCAATAGATAATACCTTTCCTTCTCTCCAAACTTTCCTTATTAGGCAAAAGTCTATTATTGTAAAAACTTAAATGATTTAGATCATTTTCATCTTTAAATATTATACCTTCCTTATTATATGGGAACCAAACATATTCCTTTATTGTAATTTTACCCGAACGAATTGAAAAATTTGTTAAAACAGGCCTAAAGAATCTCTTTTCGTTTTCATTATAAGAATTATATTCTTCAATTGTAATTTTAAAGATATTCTTAACGCCCATTAGAGCACCTGTTTGAATATCAAATATTTCTGAAATAGCAGATAATCTTCCATCGCTTTTGAAAATTTCCAACTCTTTAATAAACTTACTTTCATCAAGTGAAATAATTTTCCAGCTATTTTCCAGAATTGGAAAATATTGAGGAGTATAAATGCTATAAGCTTTATTTTTTATGGAATGCTCATTGTTTGCATTCATTTTTCTGAATTCTCTGAGGGTTTCTTGTACTATGCCTTTTTCGTTCTTAGTCCAAATCAACTTGGGAGATATCATTGATTTCGATTTAACGGCAATTAAAAAGCTCACATCAGTTAATGCATCTTCAAAAACATAATTACCCAATTTAGCTAAAATTTTGAATGATAACTGCTCATACAATTCATTTCTAAGATCTGAATATATCTCAGAATATAAAAAAGCCGTAGGTAAAATGCATCCAATAATACCATTTCTCTTTAGTGATTGGCTTGCTTTATAAAAAAAAGCAGTTGCTTGATTTGGCCTCTCTTTTTTTACAACATCCTTAAGAATAGACAGAACATTATCCCTACTTTCTTTTTCCTTTAATAGCTCCCATGAAGAAAAAGGAGGATTCATTAATATAATATCATTTTCACCCCAATCTTCAATAAGTGAATCCTTTACTTTCCTAATATCGAGGTCAATATTATTATTCCATTGTTTACGTCCTTCATATGACAACAAGAATTTAGATGTTCTTATGGCGCTATCTGATGAATCATATCCTTTTAAAATTATTTTCCCATTAAACCCTCCATTTCTTAATTGTTTTAGAACCTCAACTAAAAATTCTGATGAGCCACAAGAAGGGTCTAGAATAGAAATTTCATCTCTATCGTAATCGAATTCTTTAAGAGCATTTTCAACAATGCTTCGAGCGATGAATTGTGGGGTATAATGTATACTTGAATAGGCATCTATCTTCGTCTTCAACCTACTGGAGACTCCACCAAATAATTCTCTTTGCGGATCAAAAAAGGTTACTTCTCGATGTGCTTCTTGAAACAAAATCCCTGCAGTATGTCTCAAAATTAAATCTAGTCTTGGTTTAATCCCGCGAACGCCGCGATTTAAAAGTTGAATATAATAGTCAAACCCATTGGGCAATTTAGATTCAGTAATATTCCACTTTTCCAAATCTACATTCCTGTAATCCTCTTCAAGGCTAATTAACAAGTAAAACAATAAATTGATAGCTTCAGATGATTCCTGCTTCTCATATGTAATATTTCTTAGTTGCCTAAAAATATCAAGAACAAATGGAACAACATCATTTTGTGTTTTATAGGATTTAGTCGTAAGGTATTTATAAAACTGATCTAGATTTACCGCTATGCGATTCTTTGGAATTTGTTCAGTTTTATTTTCGTACCAATTCGTAACCTCGACATAATCCTTTTCAATAATTAAGAAGTTCTTAGTATTTGTAGACCATGATTCTTGAAAAATATTTTGAACACTATCATCTCCGCGTTCGGAGGTTTTAAGGCAAAAATCACCTATACCACCATTAAGCATAATATACTTACTTGCCTGATCCTGAGGGTCAAGCCTAATTGGGAGCAAACCGAAATATGACTTCCAAGATTCTATATTGCTTAATTCATACATACTGTAAAAATAATCTTTTTTTAGTAGTTATACCTAATGGCAAGTCGCTATAAAATATTACTCCATAATCAACTTAGTGAAGTTAACGATAACTATAAAATTCTTAGTGAAAACTCCGTCAAAATATTATTTGGAAATCAATATAAAACTCAAAATAATTTCATAATGAAATTCATTTTTTCATTAATAACCATATTACAAAACTCATAAAATTTTACGAACCTTATATGCAGCAAGGCATTTTCATTTCTAAAACCTGATACTATTTTAAATATCAAGCATCATGAATATCTTAATACAAATATCTCAGTATCTAATAAATTAATTTTAAATAGTGTCCTTTATGTTTTATTCCAGTGGCTATACATTGACATAGGTTTTTATTACGAATCGTATGGCAGTCAATCAAAAAGCGAATGTTGATGTAACCCTCAACAATGAGCAGGCAAAAAGGGAACTGGAAGAACTTCAAATTGAAATGCAGAGACTAATCGCATTACGCGATAAAGCCCAGAAAGAAGGTGACACAAAAGGTTTCAAACAGAGAGAGGGGCAATTGAAAAAACTGGCTCGTGATGCACGGAATTACGAAAAGCAACTCTATGATGTTAACAAGGCCTTGAATAACCTTTCTGGAGCAAGCATTCAGGAACTTCGCAAAGCCCAGCAATCACTAACGATCCAGACATCAAAGCTGAATCGTGAAAGTGCAGAATTTGCCCAAAAATCGAAACAACTAAAACTGGTTAACCAGGAACTAGCAAGGATTAACAGCAATCATAGGACAGGTTCATCTACGTTTGGAAGGATAGCAGATGCAGCAAACCGTTACTTCTCCATTATTGGGGCAGGAATTGCTACCCTTACCGGTCTTTCCCTTACAATCCGGCAAACAACCAAAGCCTATGCTGAACACGAAGACAAGCTGGCCGATGTCATGAAGACTACCGGAATGACCAGGGAGCAAGTTGGGATCCTGAATGAGGAACTGAAAAAGATTGATACCCGGACATCACAGGAAAACCTTTTGGATTTGGCCAGAGTGGCAGGGAAACTGGGAATCACCTCTCAGCAGGAAATCTTGGGTTTTGTCAGGGCTTCTGACCAGATTGCGGTTACCCTTACCGAGGACCTGGGTGGTAATGTGGAAGATTCCATCAATCAATTGGGGAAATTGGTTGATATATTCAAACTCAAGGAACAGTTTGGGATTGAACAATCACTGCTCAAGGTTGGATCTGCTATAAATAGCCTGGGAGCAGCCGGTACAGCCAATGAAGGTTACCTGGTTGAATTTGCCAAAAGGGTGGCAGGTATTGCACCATCTGCAGGTGTCAGCATCGAAAACATTTTAGGATTGGGTGCAACCCTGGATGAACTTGGCCAGACATCTGAAGTGTCAGGCACAGTATACAGTCAGTTTATTGGTGGCATGTTCAAGGATACCAAGACTTATGCGGGCATCGCCAAAATGTCGCTTTCTGAATTCACTGATTTGCTTAATACCGATGCCAATGAGGCATTTATCCGTGTTCTTGAAGGTGCACGTGGATCCAACGGAGCTTTCGGTGAAATGGCCAAAAGCCTTGACGGATTGGGATTGGATGGAGCCAGGGCAACCGCCGTTTTGGGTGTACTTGCTTCCAATACCGACAAATTAAGGGAGAAGCAGGCTTTTGCGAATCAGGAATTTGAGAAAGGCACTTCGTTAACGCAGGAGTTCAATGTTAAAAACAATACAGCCCAGGCAAATCTTGAAAAGGCAAAAAAGCGTTTTGCCGAGCTTTCCATTGAACTTGGACAAAAACTTACCCCTGCCTATACCTCCGTAATAAGCAAGGCCAGGTTATTGATAGAATTCATTAAGTCAACTGTCGAATTCCTGACAAAATATGGACGAGTTCTTGTTATAGCCACCGCTGGAATTGCATCATATACCCTTGCCATCAACATGGCTAACATTGCTACCAGGATATATACCGGTCTTACCACTGCAGCGACCGCAATAACAAGAGGATTCAATACGGTTATCAAATCAAATCCCATCGGACTTTTAATTAGTTTGGTCACAACTGCAGCAACTGCACTTGTTCTCTTCCGCAACAAAACAGGTGATGCAAAGAGAGAACAGGCTGCATTTAATGAGAAACTTAGTGAAGCCAACCAGTTAATAACAAATGCCAAATCCCTGGAACAAAGGGCAGAACAATACAAATTACTCACCAAGAACCAGTTGGAAAACCTTAAAGGCGAAATGGAAGCCCAAATTCTTGCAGAGCAGGACTTTCATTCGAATTTACTTCAAACCCTTAAAGGCAGATTGGAAGCGGATCAAAAATTAAAGGCTTTATATCGTGAACGAGAAAGACAAGACATTTCGGAACAACAACGGATCAACATCAATGCCCTAATCAACGCAAGGCAAAAGGAAATAGCACAAGATCTTGAATTGTCCCGTGAGGGTAATAAGAAAAGAATTTCACAATTAAAGAAACATCTGGAAAACATTAATTCAGAAATAGAATCAAGAAGTTCAGCGGTAGAACCAATGGAAATCACTATACCGATTGAAACTGAAAATAACCTCGATAAGTTATTAAAAGCCTTGGACCAAGCACATCAGGAAAGACTACTTCGGATTGAACAACAAGCTGTTAAAGAAAAGAAATCACAAGAATGGCTGCTTCTTGAAAAATCATTTGCCGAACGTGCATATTACGAACAGAAACTGGCCTTTATGCAACAGGCCGGAGAGCAGGGCATTGAGGTACAACGAAAACTCATCGAACGAGAACTGGAGATAATTAAACAAACCGATGATAAGATCAAGGAGTTACGTGACAATAACATCGACGAGTTCACAAAATGGCTGGATGAGCGCAATGCGCAGGAGGAAGAGGCCCTTACCAAATCTGTTGATGAAAATATTGCATACGGGAAAGAGCAAATAAAAAATAGTGAGGATTATAAAAAAGCTGAACGCGAGCAACTTGCTTACAGAGCTGAATCTATTCTTGCATTTACCGAAGGTATTGGTGATAGCTTTCAGGATTTCCTCACATCACAGGATATGAGTTTTGAGGAGTTTCTCAAAAACACACTTCTTCAAACCCTCGATTTTATTGAAAAGATGATGATTGCCGCCATCGCCCAGACAATGATAGAATCAATAATGAAGGGCGCACCATTGAACCCTGCAGCAATAGCAGAATCAGCGGCAAAAATCCTCTTGCTTAAGGCTGCCTTTGGTGCCGCCAAAGCAGTCATCCAAGGTAAGGGCGAAAAGAAGGAAGGCTATGCCGAAGGTGGCCATACCGGATCAGGAAATCAATATGAAGTGGCTGGCGTTGTACATAAGGAAGAATGGGTCGCCCCAAAATGGATGGTTGATTCCCCTGCAACCGGACCAATCATCACAGCCCTGGAGAATATCCGCAAAACCAAATATTCATTTAATACTGCAGGATTGAATACCCTGGCATCTCAGGGATATTTTGTAGGCGGACCTGTAATTCCATCCAAAGGACTGTTCCGGGACGTGCACAATAAGCTTCATGCAGAAATGGAAACCCAAAATGCCACGAATCAGGAAGATCCGGTCAATCCCGTTTTTGAAAGGGTAAATGGAACCCTTGATCGTGTCAATTCAACTCTCACAAGATTGGAGAAAAAGAAGTGGTCAGTTTCGGTTGAGCTCATACAAAAGGGACTTCAGGATCTGGATGAGATTAACCGGCACCGGGGACTTTAAATGTCCTTTATAATCAATTGCCATCACCGTTAATTCATGATTATAAATCTTAGAATATGGCAGTAACACTTTCCGAGATAGCAATCAACAGCACACACCTGTCAGGCAATCCAATTTTGGTAAAAGCCACAACAACTGGTATACCCGCTGGAGCAGAAGAGTATAAGTTACTTCTCAAGATTGTTAGTGCAGACAATGTTTTGATAGGTTCACCTTTTATCGACAGCGTTGCTCCCGATGCCAATGGCGTTGCCTGGTTCGACATCTCCGGATATGTACACCAGCCTATACCGATTGATTTTAAATTCCCATTGTCAGGCCGCTTCAATGCCTACCAAGATGCTTCGTACGATATATGGCTGTATCCGGGTGAAAGTTATATCGACAGCGATGGCAACCTTCAGGAATCATTTGGTTCAGTGGTGGAACCCTTCTTTATTCTTCGGGGAAAAATATCCCAACAGGAAATTGCATCCTACAATGACAACGGAACCAATTGGTTTGATACCTGGTGTGGTACCGGAAAATTTCTCACTCATCAACCATTAATTCAAACCATACACCCCGTGCAGCCGGTGAAACTATGGATGAAGTGGCCTTCAGGTACTGGTTCAACAATCACAATCACCACCCGGGCATATTACGAGGATGGTACATACCAAGATATTGTTCAGACTCCCGGTGTTACACGCGCAAGTGTCTATGAACTCGATCTTCAACCGGAACACATGCAGTTCCCCTTGGTCAATCTATCAGGATCCAGAATGTCACATTTCACGGTTCAATGGACTGGAGGCGGGTACATCAGCGAAATGCGCACCTTCCGTCTCGACTGGCGAGATTATGAGTACTGTAACTTCCTGCTTTTCTACAACCCAGTTGGAGGGATAGATTGTGTCTGGTGCAAGGGAGGAGTTGAGTTTGGCCATAACACTACCCAGATAAAAGGTATCATACCTGCATCAAAGGGAGCCAGCAAAAAGATCCCAACCATCATCACCAGCAAGTCCACCCAACGAAAGTGGACAATTAACACAGGATTCAAAAGCAAGGAAGAGATGGCCGCTTTGCTTGGATTAATGGAATCGGAAAAAGTATGGTTGCTCTTTAATGCCCATAATCTTTCAACAGCAACGCTCTATCCTGTCATTGTAGAGAATGGCGATAACATTCTCAATCAATGGTCAGATGATCTGGAAAGTATTGATATCGAATTAACCGAAGCGCACTGATGCTAACTCTGACTTATAAAAACCAGAATATTCCGACAGGCTTGGAATTCAGCCTGAGACTGAGCTGGATAAATCCAGCCACCCGAATGGATTCCATTTCGGGAGATGCAGGTCTCGGAATAGATATTCCGGTAAATGATTACTCCAGGGCAATATTTGGCAATCCTCAAAGGGCTTCAAAATATCGAGCAGCGAGTGCCAGCAAATTTCCTGGATTTGAAGTTCGGTTCTCAGGGGTGTTGCTGCAACGGGGCACATTTGTTATCACTTCGGCCGACGAAGAGAAGTATTCCGGTTGGCTTCAAAGCGATGTAGGCGCTATGGGTGAGGCACAAAGGGAGAAATTTCTTACGGATATGGATTGGCCCC
>JACDJC010003886.1_pt1 | contig 10521 bp, 15 predicted proteins | sample 7454191 | NCBI WGS metagenome assembly JACDJC01 (sample SAMN14253291, study PRJNA609438) | sludge metagenome | isolation source: sludge after 25d culture with pyrite and EDTA | collected 2018-12-20
ACTATATTTATTCACTTAAAAAATTGTCATTTTTTCTTGTGTTGTTTTTTTATCTTGGCAAGTAAATTGCATAATATATTGTCAATTCCCAGTGAGGGAAGAAAACACAAAACAAATTTAAAGGTGGTAAATTATCATGGCCGAGAAAGAAAAAATCAACACAAATGAGATAAAGGTAGAATGCAAGTTCTCTTTACCTTTTATCGCTGGCATGGAAGCTGAACCGTTTTTTGAGGAAAAATACAATGGTTCATTAACTGTTTTCGATCATTCAGGCGAGTGTGCTAAGTTCGCCGTTAAAACTGTTAAAACTCTTGACGAGTTAATCTTGTGTTCAGGGAAAACCAAACAAGAACTTGTTATCATTGGAGGTGTAAAGCAATGCTCTAACAAACTCCGTAATGATGAACTTAAATCCTTAATGGATAAATACTCTTTATCAACTACTGCTGGAGTAACAAAGGCCGTTGTATCTCAGGCTCAAGGTGAACTTAAAACACTGTTACGTCAGGGCGTGAAAAAAGATGCTGCTATTGAACTTCTCAAACAAGTTCTTATTGATACTGTTGAGAATTATGGCTACGGTTTAACTCCTGAACAGGCTGAGGAAGTAATCTCTAAACTGTAAAATTTAATACAAGAGGGAATAACCTGAATTGGCGGAGAGTAAAATCTCCGCCTTTAATTTTACCCAGGTAACAGTTTTACAATTTTAAAATCTTTACAATTATACCCACAAATTGTAAAGTTTTCAAAATAACACAATTCAGTCATAAGCCTTATATCAATTCTAAACACCATATTTTTTTACCCCACCTAATACCATTACCTAAAGTTCAATCCTCTTAAAATCAATCCTGGGCCTATTCTCGCAAGTGTTTTCTCTTATTCACAATCTGTAATTTGACAGTTTATTAATTTGATATTATTCCCTGGCGGAGTTATATTGTTTAATGTTATTAAGTGATATTGTTTATTGTTTAATGTTTGTTATTGGTAGTCTGCCTGCCTGCCTGCCTGCCTGCCTGCCTGCCTGTAACCTCTCACAATCTTATTGTCTGCTACGGCCAGGGGCGGCCATTTGCAGCGCATATGCGGCGGCGATCATGTCCCCTCCCCCACCATATATAATTTTATAAATTGTTTATTGATTCATTTTATATATCAGCATAATATCATGCTTTATAGATAGATATAAATTTGAAATATTAAACGGATAAATTTGAAATATTAAACAGTTTAACAATATCCTCTCTGCATAATTTTTTATTTCATGGTATATAATATTCAAGTGTAGTGTAATTTTTTAAAATATTTTGAGCAGGCCCGGTTAAAATTATGAGAGAGGATTTAGAACGAACTGTCCCAGATATTGAATTCATAAAAGCTCTTGGATTGGGTCTGGGACAGTTAGGTTCTAATGAAAGTTATCGAAAGGTTGAACCATACTCGGGCCTGGATAAAAATTCCGAATTCAAAAAGAGTTTGTTTGATATATTACAACAATTTACAGCCTTGCAAGGCCAGGGAGTATAAAGGGAGAGATTAAATGGGTCTTACAATATCCTCTATTAACAAATACGGCGTAGGTAATCGTTGGCATGTAACGGCTCAGATTGCCTTTGACAGTTCGTATCCTACAGGTGGGGAGGAGTTACTTGCCGCCTCATTGGGCCTGAAATCAATTGAGTTTATGTTAATCGAAAATAAATCAGGTATTGTATTTGAATATGATTATTCAAATTATAAAGTTAAGGGTTATCGAACTGCTGCTGCGACACCCAGTGGGACTGTATCAGCTCCTGTTTTTACTGGATCAGCTCTTGCAACACATACCCATGATTTAAAGGTTATTGGTGGGGCTGCAGGTGGTATTGATGAGCCTCTTGGTGTTGAAGGAACCGATACTTTAGCAAAAGATGCAGCTACTGATAGGACAATTGTTGGTGCTAATTCTGCGACTAAAGGTGGTGTAGTAGCGATTACAGGTGGGACTCCCGCCGGAACGAATTCAGCTCCAACATTTACTGGAGCGGCTATTGCACAGGCAGCTTTAGCTGAAGTGACAAATGCTACCAATCTGTCAGCGGTAACTGGTGTGAGAATATTTGCTATTGGCTATTAATATAATATTACCATCAATCGTTTCAATTTTAAACAATACAGAGGTATGATATGGCCGCTGTAACAGAAGTCAATGGAAAGAAATTCATTCAGTTAACATTCGCAACGGCAAGTTCGGATACATTTAAAATGTCCGCTGATGCAAATATTAAATCTGTTCGATTAACTGCGCCTCCTGGATACTTAGCAGATGCTGATTTTGTTACATTTAAAGAGGTGTATAATTCTGAACCATCGATTTTTACGTTATCGAATGAGGCAAAAGCGACGTTTTTTCAACAGCCTATATTTACTAAACTTGGTATTGTTGCGTATAAATTAACATATTATGCTAATGTGGTATTGAGTATTGAGTTGGGTTGATTATAATGGTCTGTCCCTCCCACCGCTCCCAGCCATGTGGTGAGTTTACATCGGATGGGAAGCGTCTAAGGCAGTTGGTAGCAGAGTCGATAATAAGAGAGAAAGAACGTGAAATACACCATCGAAAATCACAGGCTCCTGAAAGACGGCAATCCGGTAAGCTGGAAACCGTCACCTAACCACGGTGGGGTGATGACTCCTGAACTGGTAGTCATCCACTACACAGGCGACAACGGCACTGGCGGTTTGCAATGGCTGTGCGACCCGACATCACAGGTCAGCGCCCACCTCTGGATATCCAAATCAGGCGTAGTCTGGCAGTTGGCCCCGTTTAACGCCAAGTGCTGGCACGCCGGCCAATCCGAGTGGGACGGGCGGCCCAACTGCAACTCCTTCTCCGTCGGCATTGAATTACAGGGGACCGGAGACAACTTCCCGGAGGCGCAGATTGAGGCTCTGGTCGGCGTCTTAGTGGCGTTGCATCAGTCTTACCCCATTCAGGGGATCGCTGGGCATGACGAGGTGGCCCTGCCGGAGGGCAGGAAACCTGATCCTGGGCCTCATTTTCCCTGGGATCGAGTTATTCAGGAACTGCAAGAGGCGGGGGTGAAATATGAGTGACCCGACGTGTGATCTCGGCCTCTTGAAGCGGCGCAACTGTCTTAAAGAATTTTTCATCGACTCGTCCTCGGGAGCTTATTCCATGTCCCGTCTCTGCCTGGGGTTGATGAACGTAGTGGGTGCCATAGCCGGTCTTTGGCTGGCCTGGTTAGGTCACGGGCAGTGGGCGGCGGCTATCATCGCTCCGGTGGTGGCCAGTGATGCCGGGGTGTATTTCGGCAGCACAAGGAAACATTACAGAGACTGCGAAGATGAAAGATAAAATCTACTATGACCGTCGTTTAAACCAATGGCGATAGAAAGGAAATAATATGATTGAGAAATTATCGATGTTGATTGCATTCAAACTTCCAAAAAGAGTGGTCTATTGGGCCGCAATTAGATTAATGGCTTATGCTACCTGTGGAAAATATGGTGATACGGTCGTTCCAGAACTTACTGGGATGGAAGCATTAAAGAGATGGGATCATGCCTCAGGATAAATCTCTAAAACTTTATTTTGAACGCCGGGGCAACATCAACCAGTGGCGATACCGGATAAAGCAGATCAGTTTCCGGGAGATGTGGGCGAAGGAACTGAAGGAGTTGGGGATTAAAATATGACCTGGCTATTCTCATTGCTAAAATCCTGGGCAGGATTGGCTTTGGCGGCCGGCGGTGGCTTACTGGTTTTACTGTTCCAACGATGGAGAATTAAGCGCAAGGATGCTGTAATCGACCGCCAGGAACACGTAATCAAGGCCCATGAGGCCAAGGAGCAGGTGCACGAGCAGGACCGGGAGTTGGAAAAAGATGCGGATACACAGATCAATGATATACGGGAACGTGTCGACACTGCCGAGTCACCAGAGAAAGCAGCCCAAGCAGTCGCAGACGGGCTTAATGAGTTTTTTGGGAGCAAAGAGTGAATATTAAAATACACGACTCAGTAAAGCGCCCGTGGGGTTGGGAGACGCAGGTGACAGTGTCAGAGGGGTACCTGAGCTATACCGTCACTTGCGATCACGATCCCTCTGATATAGATGGCATCAACGCAAAAGCCGCTAACTGGATACAAGCGCAACTGGCACGATTACAGGACGAAGCGGAGTTACAGCAGTATGTTGGTATGCCGAAGCCACTCGATATTGTTCGGGCGGCTCATACCTATCTCCAGGAAACTCTGGATAATCTCTCAGATATGCATGCGACGCTGAAAGCCCTGAACCTATATGGAACCACTGACAATGACACCGAAGCGGCCGTAAACAGCGCCCAGGACACCAGGGCTGTGGCCGTTAGAAACGCCCTGATTGCTTACCGGGACGGATGGGTCGGGCAGTTTGACACGAAACAGTCTGACGCCATGGCTAATCCGAATGGATGGAGAATGGCCCTGAAAACGTTTGTAGCCAATATGCTGGGCAATTTGCGTTGGATGAGGAATAAATAAATGGCGACTCGATATGCGGTAGGTAGCGGTTTATGGTCAGATACTGCAACAGTCTGGAGCGATTCTGACGGCGGTGCCGCTGGGTCTTACGTCCCGGTTGACGGCGACACGGTAGTCATCTCGGCAGGGGTCGCCGTCCAGGTGGATGTTGACCAATCTGCCTGGACCGGATTAGTGGGCATGACTGTCAGGGGCCATGCTACGAGTCCTGGCATGGTCTATTGGAAAAATGGCACTTCCGGGACGCTGAAATTCCGCACCGGGGCAGACGTAGTCGGCACAGACCTAACGACGTTTGGCCGGATACTCGCTAACTCGGACGGTGTCTGGGCCACCAATACGGCCCTGGCGTATGCTACCAAGGCGACTATCCTCCTGGCCGGCACGGCGAAACTGGATTGCACGTATCTGTCCGTCAAGATGATTCCGACTGAGCCGGCCTTAACAAGCATCCGAATCTACAAGGACAAAGTCGATGTCGATCAGTCAACTGCCATCTCTGCCGCCAATGATACGGTAGATGTCGGGGCCGGAAGTATCGGACTGTTTAGTGCCGGTCTGGCGGTGAAGGTGGTATCTACCGATACGTTACCGGGGGGTCTCAGTGCCGATAACGTGTATTATGTCCGAGGTATCAGCGGGAACACCCTGAAACTGGCCTTGTATAACTCGGATGCCACGATAGTTGATATTACCAGTACCGGCACCGGCACGCTGAGCCTGTTGACCGGGCACACTAACACCAGCACCGATACCGTCAATGTGCTTGATGATATCTCGGCTGATAATTGGACGAATGGCGATGCAGTTGTGCTGGTCGATGCGGAAGCACCTGAAATTTACGACCAGCAACGGCTGACAATTACTGCTAAAGCCGCCGGCACCATGCAGTTATCGGCTAACGTTGACTCGGCGCAGTATCCGTGCGCTCGAATATGGCTGAGTAGCCGGAATTGTTCGATTAGAAATACGTCCACGGCCGCAACGGGACAAGTAATTGTCAACGCTGGCGCAAATTGCACATTTGGAGAGATTCGCTGCGAAACCGGCACAGGAACGACGTTTTATGGATATGGAATTAATGCAGGCACAGGCCACTCAGTCTCATGCGTTTCAGGTTGCTATTCCGGGGCTTATGGTGGCACTGGGCATACAGTCTTATCTATTGCCGGATGCGACTATGGAATTAATTACGGCACTGGAAATACTGTTACAAATATTTCAGGATGCAACTATGGAATTAATTACGGCGTTGGAAATACTGTTACAAATATTTCAGGGTGTAATAATGGAATTTATGGCGGCACTGGAAATACTGTTACAAATATTTCAGGATGCAACTATGGAATTAATTTTGGTGGTAGTAGCACAGTTACATATATAATAGGGTGTCAATATGGATTATGGAGAAGCTCAAACAATAAAGTAGCAAATATGTCAGGGAATGCTTATGATATAGGAAAATACAACGGAATAAACTACGCCTCTGGCGGTATAATTCCCACGACTCCGTCAAATTCTGCGCTCAATTCTGACGGTGACATAAGCCGGTTTTGCAGCGAGGATCACGCCGGAGTATACGGCGCACAAGTTATTTTTCAGAGTTTCGGCAACGCCACGAAAGTGACGGCGGGTTCTGGGACTCCAACCCCAGAGAAACGACCCGGCGGCAATGATTACCTGATCGAACTATCCAACCTTCAGACTAACCTCTCAGGCACCGGCGGTAGTGGAGCTGCCGATAATTATGTGATTGCTTGGGAGCCATATAAGATGCGTCTCTGGGCCACAGAAAGTGTCGCTAAAACCTATCGTTTTTATGTTCAGTCCACGTTTGATCTGCCATTAGCGACCGATCTGGTATTACGGGCCACCTATCACGATTCAGCCTCTGACACTGGTTGGGCCACAGTGGCCAGCGATGAGACTGTTACTACCAGGAGTGGGCTGGATGACTGGTCGCAATATGTTGAAGTGTCGGTCACCCCGGCACGCACTGGCTGGGTAAAATTCGAGCTTGAGCTTCGGGCGTATAGTTCCGGAGGTCGGGTCTATGTTGACCCGTTAGTGGCGGTGAGTTAATGATAGTCAGATGGATTGATGGCAGTTCGATCTTGGATGGTGTCAGCGTTTCGTATTCGGTCTACTGGGCTGACGGTGCGCCGGTATTTGTTTATGACGGGTGCAGGTCGTCTAAATTTTATGTAGAAATTGGAATTGAATTATGAAGGCGAGGTTACTATGCATGAAAAAGATACTTTATACATCCCTTATCTTGATAATGATGGCTGGCTGTGCCGCCCACAAACCGATCATGCCGACAATGGACCTTCCCCCAGAGCCGGTCAAACCGAAGATAAACTTCGTGGTGATACAGCATCAGAACGAGCCCTATCTGGCCTTGAGAATGGGACAGGGGGCTGGCGCCCCGGTTGAGTTCGACTATAATTCTGCAACTCGTCCAGCCGAGGTAGCGGAAACTGCTGTATCGACGGCATTGGTTGGCAATCTTGTGGCAATCCATCTTCGGGAAGCACGTTATAAAACCATCACTCTGGGTGGCAACATCGTTATATTTCCCCCGAACGATTCTGGCGGCGATCCAACCAAGTTCACCCTAAAAATCATTGGGGATGCCTCCAGTGATTATACGGTGTCCTGGGGCAAGGGGCTATATGCTAAGAAAATGACCGTTCCTGCCGGGTGGTATGCACTGGTTGATTTCGATTGGGATGGGGATGTCGGAACAGTCACGCGGCAAAAACTCTATTACAGTTCTGGGTCAAACACTCTTGATTTCCCGTCGATTAATTCTGGCAGTTTTGCCGAGTCTGGAGGAACCCCGGCAGATATATCAAACTCCAGTTTGCAGCCTGGAGATAAAATAACCGTTACAGCGGCTCGAAATACTACAACTGATTACGTCTTCGGTTTTACCGGCAGGGTCATTATCAAAGGCGGGGCGGCGTATGTCAGGACCAGAGCTTACAATCACACTGCCGATACGGTAAATCTGGCTTCTAATAGTTTCTACTACCAAGTCGAAAGGGATGTGCTGGAAACTGCCGGGTCTGGGGTCGTGAGGACAGCGGAGGTCGAACTGAGCAGTGCGGAAATATTAGCGTTGAGGGCAACTCCGATCAATATAGTTCCGGCTCCAGGTGCCGGTACGTGGGTCGAATTAATTAGCGCAACGGCGATAGTAGACTACAACTCGGCGGCTTACGTGGAACCTGACACCAATAATCTTGAAATTCAATATGCCACCTCTGGGGTTATCGCCGCCACTATAGAATCTACCGGCCTCGTAGATGCCACCGCAGATACGGCCATAAAAGTTTCCGGGGTGGTGCCTGTGACGGCATTGTCAAATTTAGTCAACCAGGCTTTAAAGATAAAAAACAATGGGGCAGCCGAGTTAACTACTGGCAACTCACCGATCAGGATCATCGTGAATTACCTGATCCACGATGACACTCTGCCGGGAACTTAAGCTGGTTTAAGTAATGTGGCTATGACATTTTATTTTTAGCATTATTCTTCAATTAAAAACAAACGTCTACGGATCAACCAATGGCATACTGTGCGCAAAGCGACATTGAGAAGCTGATTCCGACCCAGGAGTTGGCGGAGTTGACCATGGAGAGTGGATAGTGATATGAGCAATGACGTTATTATAGATGAGCAGTTAAGTATATCTCATACATGGGATCGTCGTATATTATATTTATACGCACATGGTAAACCAAAAACTCATATAGCTAAGAAAATTGGTCGTGGAGTAGCATATGTCAATTCTGTAATACGCAGACCCGATTTTATTCAAGAGTTGAATGTGATTCGTGAGTCGATGGATGAGAAAATTGTTTTAGATGTCAGCGAACAGATTCAAATGAGTGATTTAAAAAAGGCTGCGTTAGAGGCGTTAGCTGATGGATTGGGAGACGATAATCCTGCGATTAGAATTACTGCAGCTAAGGTTACATTGGATGAATCGAGAAAGGATATTGCTGACAAATCGAATGATAAAGTATTGTCATTAGATGATGTGAGAACAATGTCAGTAGAGGACGCAAGACGGGCTATTAAGCTATTATCCGGTGGTGGTCAAAAGTAATGATAGTAGATTACGATAAAGAATTGATTCGTAGGACTGAAATGTATATTCTCGGTGATACTGATCAGGAGTATGCAAAAGCGCAACTACGATTATGTATGAATGGTATTGATGGGTGTATATACTTTTTTGATAATTTCCTTTGGACATATGATCCAAGAACAAAATATAAAGAGCTTCCATTTGTGCTGTATGACTTTCAACGACAAGAAATTGTTCCAAAAATAAACAATAGTATAGAATATGAAGATGATGCGTTATTAGTAAAACCACGTGATATGGGTGTAAGTTATGTTTGTTTGGGCATATTGTTATGGAGGTGGAGATTTTACAATGAAGATTTCAGAATTGGATCTCGTAAAGAGGAGTATGTTGATCATCGTGAAGTAATGGATGCGTTGTTTCCTAAACTCCGTAAGATGTTATACTCTCTTCCAAAATGGATGATGCCAGTAGGGTGGAATAGTAGACTATGTGACTCTCATATGAGATTAATTAATCCTGAAGGTGGGATTATAGTAGGGGAAGCAACAAATCCTAACTTTGGTCGTGGTGGTAGATCAAAGGCTACGTTATTTGATGAATTTGCGGCCTGGGAATGTGACTCAGTAGCGTGGGAGGGTGCAGCTGATACCACCCCTTGTCGATTAGGTATATCGACATTAGGCGAGGATGTAAATTGTAAGTTTAATACATTACGCAGAGAGTGGTTAGAAACTTCCCCACAAAGAGTAATAGAACTAAATTGGAGAATGCACCCAAAGAAATCAGAGAAGTGGTATGATAATGAAAAGACAAGACGTAGCGATCGTGATCTGGCCCGTGAAGTTGATTGTATAGAATCGGAAGCGGGTGGTGCGGTATTCAGAGAGTTTAGATATGAGCATCATGTAAAGGATTTGACAAGATATTACAGACAATTCATACGTGATGGTGGTCAACCATATGAGGCTATTGATCCGCATGATTCCAGGCCCTGTGTGTTTACTATAACCATTGCAATGCCGAATGGACATATATATGTTGTTTGTTGTGCATATTTAGACGGTGACTCTCCGGAAGAGGTGTATGAACAGATTCAAACAACTCGTGTGAAGTTTGGTTATCGAACTCCAATAAATCTTAAACTTGATGCAAAATTTGGGGTTAAAAAATCTAAATTTGCTCGTGGTGTAAACTGGCATAATTTTTTCATTGACAATGAAGAGCCTGTGGAATTGTCTATGTCCAACCCTGGTAGTATTGAATACGGACATAAAATAATAAAATCGTATTTGAGATATAATGACGGGCCTGCTATGATTACATTCTGTTCATCTGGAGCCTCTCAAGCAATTACAGCGATGGAGAGATACTCATATGATGAGAATGGAAAAGTAAGAGAGAATTATAAAGATCCTATTGATACTATAAGATATATTCTAGCCGATACTCCAGAAGGTATTGAACCCGTATGGAAGCAAACAAAAACTTTTGAGGATATAGTTAAAGAGTCGTTTCCAAGAATACAAAAACCAAAAATGATAAGTTCTGTAAATTCTTTTCAACTTTTAGAGGGTGGTGGATATACCACTACTGTATTACATTAGGAGGATAAGATGACTGTTAGTGATTTTACCCATAAGATGGGTAGGCATTTGAAGTTAATTGATGAGACTCTTGAAAGTGATTCTCATACTTTGACTCATCCTGTTGTGGCGATTCTTGGCGGGTTTATTACATCTACTGGTGTTCCAAGAGTTCAGGTTTATGCACCGAAGACAGTGGCGACTACTGAGTTCAAGTGGGACCCTGTTACGAATACTATTACCAGTTATTCCGGCCAAGGGACTGCTACTACCGTTCGGTATTTAGCTGAAGCTGC
>JACDJC010003890.1_pt1 | contig 10513 bp, 9 predicted proteins | sample 7454191 | NCBI WGS metagenome assembly JACDJC01 (sample SAMN14253291, study PRJNA609438) | sludge metagenome | isolation source: sludge after 25d culture with pyrite and EDTA | collected 2018-12-20
AATAGATGCGAAGGATGGCGGCATGATCTATCTGGCAACCCTCAACTGGGGCTGGCTGGCGGCGGCGGCGCTGCTCGGCCTCGCCATGGGCTGGATCGCGGTGGTCCAGCGCGGCGACGGCTGGTCGGTGGTGACCCTGCGCAAGGTGGCCGTCTTCGTCGCGGCGCTGGTCCTGGCCTCGGTCTTCCACCTCGCGCCGGGCCGCGTCGGCTACTGGCTCGACCTCGGCCTCGTCATGTTCGCCGTCTATGTCGCGGCCTGCGCGGTCGGCTCATGGCTGCGCCATCTCGTGGTGTCGCGCGCCGCGTGAGCGCCCGACGGGGTCTTTCCAGACGGCCCGCGCGGGCAGGGCGGCCTGATCCGACACGTCATTCCGGGGCGCGCGCAAGGCGCGCAAATCCGGAATCTCCTGCCGCTCCGCGTTCTTTTTCAGTCCATTGAGATTCCGGATCGGCCCGCCGTGCGGGCCGTCCGGAATGACGGAATAGGGCGCGTCCCACCCGCCCCGTCTGCGGCCGGCCGCCGCGCCGCATGCCATCATGCCGCATGCCATCATGCCGCACCGGAGGTTGCGGGCGCCGCCCATGATCCGGCCTTTCCCATGACCTAACCTTAATGTGACGGGCCGCCCCGAAACCGCTCAAATCCGCGCCGCCGCGCTCGCGATGGCGCGGCGGGTCTGCTATAGCGTTTTTGCGTTTGATGGAACGATCTCGATCCGTCATGGCCGGGCATAGGCGAGCGAAGCGACGCCGTTCCTTGAACGGCTATGTCGGGCGATCCATCCCGGTCCGGGAGATGGATGCGCGGATCATGTCCGCGGCGTGACGGCATGCTGATTTCGTCAGGATGCAAAACGCTCAAGGACAGCGGTCGCCGACGAGGTTCCGAAGAGGTCTGGATGCTGGAAAAACTGCGAGGCGCCATCGCCTATCTGCGCGAGAAGCAGGTCCTGCAGAAGCTCGGCGTCGTGGTCAGCATCTCGATCATCGCGACCGCCTGCTACATCCTCTGGCATATGCTGAAGGGGCTCGACGTCGACGATCTCTTCGCGGCGCTGGCCGACACCGAAATCCATACCATCGTGCTCGCCGGCCTGTGCGTCGCCGCCGGCTATTTCACGCTGACCTTCTACGACCTGTTCGCGCTGCGCGCCATCGGCCGCCACGAGGTGCCCTACCGGGTCGCCGCCTTCGCCGGCTTCACCAGCTATTCCATCGGGCACAATGTCGGCGCCAGCGTCTTCACCGGCGGCGTGGTGCGCTACCGCGTCTATTCGGCGCACGGCCTCACCGCCGTCGACGTGGCAAAGGTCTGCTTCCTCGCCGGCCTGACCTTCTGGCTCGGCAACGCCGCCGTGCTCGGCCTCGGCGTCTCCTACCATCCGGAGGCGGCCGCCTCCATCGACCAGATGCCGGTGTGGCTCAACCGCCTCGCCGCTGTGGCGATCCTGACCGGGCTCGTGGTCTACGTGGCGTGGGTGTGGATCAGGCCGCGCGAGGTCGGCCGCGGCAACTGGACCGTGGTGCTGCCGGGCGGGCCGCTGACGCTGCTGCAGATCCTGATCGGCATCGTCGATCTCGGCTTCTGCGCGCTGGCGATGTACATCCTGGTGCCGGACGAGCCGCATGTCGGCTTCGTCGTGGTGGCGGTGATCTTCGTGTCGGCGACGCTGCTCGGCTTCGCCAGCCACTCGCCCGGCGGTCTCGGCGTGTTCGACGCCGCGATGCTGGTCGGCCTGTTCCAGTTCGACCGCGAGGAACTGCTGGCCGGCATGCTGCTGTTCCGCGTGCTGTATTATCTCGTGCCGTTCTTCCTGTCCGTGATCCTGCTGTCGTTGCGCGAATTGATCCTCGGGCTGCGGGCGAAGCGGGTCGCGGGCGCGCTGGAGCGGCTCGACGCGGCCGCCAAGCCGCCGGCGGCGGAAGGCTCGCGCGCGCCGGTGTCGTGAGCCCGGCCGCGCGGCGCATCGAGGACCGGCACCGCATGGCCGCCAACATCCAGCCCCCGGGTTTCGCGCCGTGGCCGGACCGGCTGCGGCGCTCGGCGATCGTGCTGATCGCCGCGGCGCTGGTGCTCGCCGGCGTCACCATGTTCGGCGGCCTGACGCTGGCGCAGGCGCTGGCGGTATTCCTCGTCATCACCGGCGCGGCGCTGGTGCCGTGGCATCTGCAGGATACGCTGCCCGAGGCCGACGATCTTGTCGGGGCGCGGCCGGCCGAGACGCCGGTGGTGCAGGCGCTGGTCGGCGGCATGCCCGACGCCGCCCTGCTGCTCGACCGCGCCGGCCGCGTGCTGCACTTCAATGACGCGGCCGCGCAGCTTGCGCCGGCGCTGCGCCGGGGCGAGCTCGCGCTGTTCGCGCTGCGCTCGCCGGAGATCATCGCGGCGCTGCGCCAGGCCATCGCCACCCGCGAGCCGCAGCGCGCGGAGTATGTCGAGCGCGTGCCGGCGGAGCGCTGGATGGAATTGATCGTGACGCCGCTGTCGCTGCCGGCGGCGTTCGGCGGCACCGAGGTCTGCATCCTGCTGACGTTCCACGACCAGACGCCGCTGCGCCGGGTCGAGGAGATGCGCGCCGATTTCGTCGCCAACGCCAGCCACGAACTGCGCACGCCGCTCGCCGCGCTGTCGGGGTTCATCGACACGCTGCAGGGGCCGGCGCGGGACGATGCGAAGGCGCGCGAGCGCTTCCTCGGCATCATGCAGGCGCAGGCGACCCGCATGGCGCGGCTGATCGACGACCTCCTGTCGCTGTCGCGGGTCGAGCTCTCCGCCCATGTCCGCCCCGACGTCACCGTCGATCTGGTGCCGCTGATCCGCCAGGTGGTCGACGGGCTCGAGCCGCTGGCGGGCGAGCGCGGAGTCGCCGTCGAGGTCGATCTGCCTTCGGCGCCGGTGATGGTCGCGGGCGACGCCGAGGAGCTGCTGCGCGTGTTCGAGAACCTGATCGAGAACGCGCTGAAGTACGGCGCCTCCGGCGGCCGCGTGGTCGTCACGCTCGCCGGGCCCGTGCGGGGCAGCGGCAACGGCGAGATCCGCGTCGCGGTGCGCGACTTCGGTCCGGGCATCGCGCCGGAGCACCTGCCGCGGCTGACCGAGCGCTTCTACCGCGTCGATGTCGGCGACAGCCGCGCCCAGGGCGGCACCGGCCTCGGGCTGGCGCTGGTCAAGCACATCCTCAGCCGCCACCGCGGCCGGCTCGCGATCGAGAGCGTGGCGGGCGAGGGCGCGACCTTCACCGTCGTCCTGCCGCCGCCGCGGCCGCCGGTCCGGGCGTGAGGCATCGGCGTCCCCGCCGGGGGGACCGGTATGCGCGGGCGGACGGATGGTCCCGCAACGTGGATTGCCGTCCCCGGAGGCGGGTATCGGCGGTCCCGCCGGGACGGGGGCCGCTGTCCTCGCGGACGTGGACCAGTCTCCCCGCGATGGGGACTGCCGTCCCGTGACACGCGCCGTCATTCGCGGGACATGAAAAACACTCGTCATGGCCGGGCATAGCCGTTCGAAGAACGGCTTCGCTTCGCTCGCCTATGGGCCCGGCCATCCACGTCTTTTCTTGCTGAGATTCTCCAAGACGTGGCTGCCCGCGACATGCGCGGGCATGACGAACGCGAGATTCCGTCAAAAATGGAAAGACGCCTGAGCCCCGTCCGCTCCAAAGCCGCGGCCACGGTGCGGTCACCGTTCCGCCCTTTGCGCCGCAGGCCGTCACGATCCGGCCTTATCGCCGCACGCCGCGGCGGGCTCGCCTTAAGTGACTGCTTTAACTGTCGTTTTCGCCTTACTTGCCCGAATTCGGCCGGTTGGTCCGGCGGCGGTCGCCGGCGGGCTGGTAGGCCACGCGCGAGTGATGCGCGCAATAGGGCAGGCCGGTGAGCGCCTTGCCGCCGCAGAAGAAGAAGTCCGCGCTGCCCGGATCGCCGACCGGCCAGTGGCAGGTGCTCTCGTTCAATTCCAGCAGGCTGAGGCGCTGGTTCATCGGCACCACGTTGTCGTAGGCGACCGGATCGGGCTCGGCCTCGACCTCGAAAACATGCGCCAGTGCGGTGTTTCCGCGCGCCACCGGGCGGCTCACCCGCATCATGTGCGGCGCGGCCCGCACCTTGCGCTGGCGCGGCGCCGCCGAGGACGGGCTCTTGGCGCGGCCCGACAGTCCCAGCCGATGCACCTTGCCGATCACCGCGTTGCGCGTGATGTTGCCGAGCTCGGCGGCGATCTGGCTCGCCGACAGCCCCGCTTCCCAGAGCTTCTTCAACTGTTCAACGCGATCGTCGGTCCAGCTCATCGCCGTCATCGCTTTCTTCCCTTCGCTCTCGCGCCGTCTTTTCCGGCGCCGCATCGCGCGTTGCGAATTCTCAAAATCCCTGCGGTCAGAATCCCTTAGCCCTCACCCGCCGCGCGTAGCGCAAACGGGCGTTGACGCCGAACATCAGGACCGTCGAGGATCAGAACTGCCGCACGAGATATCGTACCCAACGCTTAAAACGCTACAATATGGCGTGACTCACGCGCAAGAGTCAGGCGCGGCGGCGTCCACATGTTCCATGCAGGACACCATCGAAATCCGCTTTTTGTGCGGCTCCGGAAGCTGTCGCGAACCGCGCCGACAGCGCCGAATGCGCCGTCACATGCATTGACAGCGCCGGGCTCGACAATAGAATATCCGCCACGTGCCGCCTTTCGGGCGGCACGTTTTGTTTCCGGGGCAGACGACTGGGCGAAACGCGCGAATGCGCTCGCGACGCTGTTGGCCCCATACGGTCAGTCAGATCGCCATGAGCCACAGCGCCAAGCCGCAGTCCGCGTCCCACATGTTGCCGGTTTTCGCCCGCGCCGACATCGCCTTCGAGCGCGGCGAGGGAGCGTGGCTGATCGCGACCGACGGCGCGCGTTATCTCGATTTCACCAGCGGCGTCGCGGTCAACGCGCTCGGCCATGCCCATCCGCATCTGGTCGAGGCGGTGCAGAGCCAGGCCGCGAAGCTGTGGCACGTCTCGAATCTTTTCCGGATTCCGGAAGGCGAGCGGCTCGCGGCGCGGCTGTGCGAGGCGAGCTTCGCCGACGTGGCCTTCTTCACCAATTCCGGCGCGGAGGCGATGGAAGCCGCCATCAAGATGGCGCGCAAATATCAGGCGGCGCAGGGCAAGCCGGAGCGCTATCGCCTCGTCACCTTCGAGGGCGCCTTCCACGGCCGCACGCTGGCGACGCTCGCCGCCGGCGGCCAGCAGAAATATCTCGAGGGCTTCGGCCCGCCGGTCGACGGCTTCGATCAGGTGCCGCTCGGCGATCTCGATGCCACGAAGAAAGCGATAGGTCCGCACACCGCCGGCATCCTGATCGAGCCGTGGCAGGGCGAGGGCGGCGTGCGCGCCGCGGAGCCCGCGTTCTTCCGCGCGTTGCGGCAGCTCTGCGACGACAATGATCTGATGCTGGTCTTCGACGAAGTGCAGACCGGCATGGGCCGCACCGGCCACCTGTTCGCGCACGAGCGCATCGGCGTGACGCCGGACATCATGGCGCTCGCCAAGGCGCTAGGCGGCGGCTTTCCGATCGGCGCCTGTCTTGCGACATCGAAAGCCGCGATCGGCATGACGCCGGGCACGCACGGCTCGACCTTCGGCGGCAACCTGCTGGCGGTTGCGGCGGCCAACGCCGTGCTCGACGTGATGCTGGCGCCGGGCTTCTTCGAGCAGGTGCGCCGTTCCGCGCTGCTGATCAAGCAGAAGCTCGCCTCGATCATCGACCGCTATCCGGACGTGGTCAGCGAGGTGCGCGGCGAGGGTCTGCTGATCGGGCTCAAGGCCGTGGTGCCGGCGGCCGATCTGGTCAGCGCGTTGCGCGACGACGAGAAGCTGCTCACCGTCGGCGCCGGCGAGAACGTCGTGCGGCTGTTGCCGCCCTTGATCGTCACGGAAGCGGAGATCGAGGACGCGGTGGCGCGCATCGAGCGTGTCTGCGCGCGCGTCTCACAGGCTCCGGCCCGGCGAGGAGCGGCACGATGAGCAAGTCCCCACGCCATTTTCTCGATCTGTTCGACGTGCCGAAGGCGGAGCTGCGGACCATCATCGACGCCAGCCTGGCGATGAAGCAGGCGCGGCGTGCCGGCGCGCGCAACGACAAGCCGCTCGAAGGCAAGGCGCTGGCGATGATCTTCGACAAGCCCTCGACGCGCACGCGCGTCTCCTTCGACATCGGCATGCGCCAGCTCGGCGGCGAAGCCATCATGCTGACCGGCGCGGAGATGCAGCTCGGCCGCGGCGAAACCATCGCCGACACCGCGCGCGTGCTGTCGCGCTATGTCGACGCCATCATGATCCGCATCCTCAGCCATGACGCGCTGGTGGAGCTTGCGACCTACGCCACCGTGCCGGTGATCAACGGCCTCACCCGCCGCTCGCATCCCTGTCAGGTGATGGCGGACGTCATGACGTTCGAGGAGCACCGCGGCCCGATCAAGGGCTGCACCGTGGCGTGGACCGGCGACGACAACAACGTGCTGGCCTCGTGGGCGCACGCGGCGGAGCGCTTCGAATTCAACCTGCGCGTGGCGACGCCGCCGGAGCTCGCGCCCAACAAGATGCTGAAGGACTGGATCAGGACGGCCGACGCGTCGATCGTGATCGGCACCGATCCCGAGGATGCGGTGCGCGGCGTCGATTGCGTCGTGACCGACACCTGGGTGTCGATGGGCGACAAGGACGGCGAGCATCGCCACAACCTTTTGAAGCCCTATCAGGTCAACGGCAAGCTGATGTCGCTCGCCAGCCCCGACGCCATCTTCATGCACTGCCTGCCGGCGCATCGCGGGGACGAGGTCACCGACGAGGTCATCGACGGGCCGCAGTCGGTGGTGTTCGACGAGGCGGAGAATCGTCTGCACGCGCAGAAGGGCATTCTGGCCTGGTGCCTCGCCGCCATCCGCTAGCGCGGGTCGGTCGAGCCTCGCGCAGTCGTTGCATGGGAGCGGGGCTGTTCCGCTCTTTCATGCGCGGCGAAGCAACCTATATGGGGCCGATGCGCTCCCGGCGTGCACAGGCTCGCGCCGATCGGCGCTTCGCCTTGCCGTTCCACGAAAGATCGCTCCCGACATGACGCTTGAAAGCTCCGCCCGTGCCCCTTCGGCTATCCCCGTGGACGATGCCGTGCTGCCCTTCGAAGTGAGCGCGCTCGATATCCGCGGCCGCCTGACCAAGATGGGTCCGGCGCTCGATGCCATCCTGACCAAGCACGATTATCCGGCGCCGGTCGGCAAGCTGCTCGGCGAGGCGATCATGCTGACGACGCTGCTCGGCTCCGCGCTCAAGTTCGACGGCCGCTTCATCCTGCAGACCCAGACCGATGGTCCGGTGTCGCTGATCGTGGTCGATTTCCAGGCGCCCGACCGCCTGCGCGCCTACGCCCGCTTCGACCGCGCGCGGCTCGCGCCGGGGCAGGATTCGGCGGCGCTGCTCGGCCGCGGTCATCTCGCCATGACCATCGATCAGGGGCCCGACATGAGCCGCTATCAGGGCCTGGTCGCGCTCGACGGCGGCGATCTCGAGGATGCCGCGCACGAATACTTCCTGCGCTCCGAGCAGATCCCGACCCGCGTGCGGCTTGCGGTCGGCGAGGAATTCCGCGGCGGCGACGGTCCGCGCCATCGCTGGCGCGGCGGCGCGCTGATGATCCAGTTCCTGCCCAAGGCTTCCGAGCGCATGCGTCAGGCGGACCTGCATCCCGGCGACGCGCCGGAAGGCACGGCGCCGCATCAGGTGACGGATGACGACGCCTGGGTCGAAAGCCAGTCGCTGTTCGGCACCGTGGAGGATGTCGAACTGATCGATCCCGATCTGTCGGGGGAGCGCCTGCTGTTCCGGCTGTTTCACGAGCGCGGCGTGCGGGTGTTTCCGACGCAGGCGGTGCGCGCGCAATGCTCGTGCTCGCGCGAGGCGGTGGCCGGGATGCTGTCGAGCTTCGCGCCGGACGACCGCGCCGACATGGTAGAGAACGGCAAGGTGGTGGTGACCTGCGAGTTCTGCAGCTCGGTCTACGAGTTCACGCCCGAGGAAGCGGGCGTCGCGCCAAAGGATGAGGCTTAAGGCTACGCCGAAGCTCGACTAGTTCCGTCGTCATTGCGGGCACCCAGATCGGCGCTTCGCGCCGTCCAGGCACAGGCTCCGCGAAGCAATCCAGGGCTACAAAGAAGAGCTGGATTGCTTCGGAGCTCACGCTCCTCGCAATGACGGTGACCCAACTTCATTTCAATCCATTTTAGTTCAGCGTCCGCTTCATGTGCGGGCTGTCGAGCGAAAAGGTCGGGATGTCGATGTCGAACCGCTCGCCGCTCTCGCTCACCATCTGGTAGGTGCCGGTCATAAATCCCGATGCGGTCGGCAGCGGCACGCCGCTGGTGTATTCGAAGCGCTCGCCCGGCGCGAGGACCGGCTGCTCGCCGACCACGCCCTCGCCGTGCACCTCCTGCTGCCGTCCGGCGCCATCGGTGATGATCCAGTGCCGCGTCTGCAACTGCACAGTCTCGGGGCCGGAATTGACGATCGCCACCGTGTAGGCCCAGAAGAACCGGCCGGTCTCGATCGACGAGCGCTCCGGCAGAAAGCTCGGCTCGACGATGACTTCGATCTGGCGGGTCACGGCGCGGTACATGGAAGCCGTCCGAATCCGGGAAGCATCAGAATCACCCCTTGCGTAAGCGCTGGCCGCCGCGGTTTCAAGACGGCCGAGGCGGCCGGCGGTCCGGCCGCATCATCGTTTCAACACGGTTTTCATCCAGCATGCTTCGCAAGGGCTGTCCATTTGAATGCTTGCAATTTGCGGGCCGCGCCGACCTCGCGTAAGACGGCATTCGCCGGCCTGACGCGCGAGCGGCGACGGACGAGACGTTGGTGACGATCCCGATGAGCGATCAGGCCGTTGCGAAGGCGCCGGTTTCCAGGGTGGCGGCGCTTCCGGTGGCCGCCGGCGAACGCGAACTGCGGCTCGATCTGTTCCGCGGCATCGCGCTGTGGCTGATCTTCGTCGATCACCTGCCGCCGAACATCCTCACCTGGTTCACCATCCGCAACTACGGCTTCAGCGACGCCACCGAGATCTTCATCTTCATCTCGGGCTATACCGCGGCTTTCGTCTACAGCCGCGCGATGCGCGATCGCGGCTTCGTGGTGGCGAGCGCGCGCATCTTCAAGCGCGTCTGGCAGATCTACGTCGCCCACGTCTTCCTGTTCACGATCTACCTCGCCGAGATCTCCTACATCGCGACGCGGTTCGAGAACCCGCTCTACGCCGAGGAAATGGGCATCCTCGACTTCCTCAAGCAGCCCGACGTGACCATCGTGCAGGCGCTGCTGCTCAAGTTCCGGCCCGTCAACATGGACGTGCTGCCGCTCTACATCGTGCTGATGATGTTCCTGCCGCTGATCCTGTGGCTGATGCAGCGCAAGGCCGATGTGGCGCTGGCGCTGTCGGTTGTGCTCTACGCGGTGACCTGGGAGTTCGATCTCTACCTGCCGGCCTATCCGAGCGGCGCCTGGTTCTTCAATCCGTTCGCCTGGCAACTGCTGTTCGTGTTCGGCGCGTGGTGCGCGCTCGACGGCGCGCGGCGCATGCGGCGCATCCTGTCGTCGCGCGTCACGCTCGGGCTCTGCATCGCTTATCTGGCGTTCGCCTTCTGCGTGACGCTGACCTGGCACGTGCCGCGGCTCAACGTGTTCATGCCGCGCTGGCTCGAGAGCTGGATGTATCCGATCAACAAGACCGATCTCGACGTGCTGCGCTTCGCGCATTTTCTCGCGCTGGCGGCGGTCACCGTGCATTTTGTCCACGCCGACTGGCCGGGTCTGAAGTCGCGCTGGCTGCGCCCGGTGATCCTGTGCGGCCAGCACTCGCTCGAGATCTTCTGTCTCGGCGTGTTCCTGGCCTTCGCCGGGCACTTCGTGCTGGCGGAAATGTCCGGCGGCGCGTGGATGCATTTCGCCGTCAGCGTCGCGGGCATCGTCGTCATGTCCGCGGCAGCGTGGCTGTTTTCGTGGTACAAAACCGAGATGGGCAAGGGCGGCAAGCGCGCCAAGGGTGTCGCGGGCGCCGAGGGCGACGCCGACCTCGCCGGAGGCGGGCAATGAGAGCGCTGTTCGCAGGGCTGATGATGGGTCTTCTCGCGGTCGTCGCTGCGCGCGCCGACGACGCGCCCGGCTCCGGCTGCGCCGTGCCGGCCTATCTGCTGGCGACCGAGAGCCCTTTGCCGAAGGTTGCCGATGCGATCAAGACGAAGAAGCGTCTCGATATCCTCGTGATCGGCAGCGGCTCGTCGGTGCTGGCCGGTCCGGACGGTGCCAGCGTGTCCTATCCCGCGAGGCTCGAAGCTGCGCTGCGCGATAAGCTCGCCGGCGTCGCCGTCGGGGTAAAGACCGACCTGCGGCCCAAGAAGCTCGCGTCCGAGGCGGCCGAGGGCTTCGCCGCGCTGATGGCGAAATCGGCCGACGACCGCAAGCCGGCGCTGGTGATCTGGCAGACCGGC
>JACDJC010003891.1_pt1 | contig 10512 bp, 11 predicted proteins | sample 7454191 | NCBI WGS metagenome assembly JACDJC01 (sample SAMN14253291, study PRJNA609438) | sludge metagenome | isolation source: sludge after 25d culture with pyrite and EDTA | collected 2018-12-20
ATTACCAGTCTTTTCGTCAAAATCACACACTACCCTGAAGCTGATAAAGTTACAGTCGGAAAGCCACCAAATGCTTTTCGGCATCTGTGGATCTGTTTTCAGCCAATCGGCAGTTTTGGTAAAGTCACGTGCAGCACTGCGGACGGCTCCTGCCTCACTGCGGAAATAACCTCCCCTGATTACCCTTTCGGTACCGGTTACCGGGCCTTGTGGGTCAACGGCTCCGTCCTGCAATTTGCTGTAGGCCTCCGGGTCGTACCAGTCGGCAGTGTATTCGGCAGCATTGCCCAGCATATTCTTTAATCCGAAGGGGTTAGCTTCCACGATGTCGGGCTGCTGTGTCCTGGACATGGAATTGTCCTGATATATCACATATTTATCAATCGTATTGTTGCGTTTTTTGAAAAGACCACCTTCCTTGAAATCCTTGGGTTCACCTTCAAAGAAATATGGTGTTTGTGTACCGCCCCTGGCTGCATATTCCCACTCGGCTTCAGTTGGCAGACGATAATTCTTGCCTGTGACTGAAGAAAGCCATCTGCAGTAGGTTTCCGCAGCATGATAGCTCATGGTTATTGCCGGCCGCGTTCCCATGCCCCAGTTCTGGTCGGGTTGGCCATAAGGAGGAGTGGGGCCTGTAATTGCATCTACCTGTGATTGGGTCCTTGAGCCTTCAGTGTCGGTCGAACGGCCTTCCCCTGCAGTTTCGGCATAGAATGCCAGATATTCATTCCAGGTAACTTCCAACTCGGCCATGAAGAACGGACTTACGGTCACTGTTTTGACAGGACCTTCATCTGTGTTTCGCATGGGTTCGGTTTCCGGACTTCCAAGTTGGAAGGATCCTCCTGGAATGGCGACCATCTTAAAGGAAACACTCGAGTTGGGGATTGTTTCGACAAAGTCTTCATGACTGTTCACGATGGCAGAATCGGTGTAGATCTCCTTGGCTGCCATCGCTGTCGATCCAAAATTGACATTGGCGGAGTGTACCCTGTTGGGATCGTAATGACCGACATCAATATGGCAGTTAAGGCATAACAGGTCTTTTTCGTTCATGGAATAATAAAGATGTGCATCCAGACCTTCCTTTGAGAGATTACGGGGAAATATGTTCTGGTGGCATCCGATGCAAGATTCCTGGTAGGTAAAATGTTGTGCCATTTCGACTGTCCTTTTGGCTTCCCAGTTGAATTCGGCACTATCCTTAAACAGGAATCCATAAATATCTTTTGCCCCCAAACGTATCTTTTCGACCAGGTAATCTTCGCCTTTTGGAGGAAGGTGACAATCAACACATTGCACCTGGATGCCACTGGGTGTGTCATAATGTACCGACTTCTTCCATGAATCAAAAACATGGGGATGGACATGGCAACTCATGCAAAATTCTGTTGTGGAGGTGGCCTCAATGGCCTTGTTGGCCGACAGGGTAATGATGACCCCTGTAATAACGCCAATCAGCAGTACGAGAAAAATACTTCTCCGTAAATATGAACCAAAATTTCCTAACATAAATGTAAACGACAGGCCTGTTAAAACTTAGTCAGAAGTTGTGACTCCAAAATTAGCAAAATATCATTCCGTAATCAGTTTGTCAGGGTTCAGGGTGCTTATTTAGAATAATTATAGGATTTGATGACTATGCGCCTGAATCTAAGGGGATATGGGTATGGGACTTGTCTCGAATTATATTAAATAGACAATACTTATGCCTGGAGCTTTCTTTTATTAAAGATTTCAGATTCCGGATTTCATGTACTTGGGCGAGCCCGACAAGAAGTTGAATGAACCAGCTTAAATCAGCGATTGGAGATTATCACAGGTTATTTGTAAACGATTACCCTGGGAAAAAATCTGTATAAAAGAGCAAAAGTGCAATAAACCAAATGGTAAATGTCTTATTTTTATGCCTGTTTACATGATTTTTTATGTGTGAAACCTGGTTATTCCTGGGAATGTAGAATATCAAATATTATGGAAGTCCCTAAATAATAATCTCAACTATGAATGAAGAAATTAATTGCTGATTGGATTGGAAGTTTGCTGGAAATCTTATTTCCTGAATTATGTCTGGCCTGTGGGCGCAAGCTTTTTGAACATGAAAAGTATTTGTGCCTTCACTGTATGTTTGACCTGCCCAAGACCCGGTTCCACAATGATGGGGCGAATAAGGTCGCACAGCTTTTCTGGGGTAGGGTTAAGATCGAACATGCCACCTCCTGGCTGTTTTTCCGGAAAGGAAGTCGTTATCAGCACCTCATACATCATTTAAAGTATAAGGGTGCCAGGGAAATTGGTTCGGTCATGGGCAGATGGATGGGAATTGACCTCATGGAAACTGCATTCGGCAAGATCGACATGATAGTTCCTGTTCCACTCCATCCCTCAAAACTGCGACAGCGAGGATATAACCAAAGTGAGTGGATTGCTGCCGGGTTGGCTGATGTTCTTAAAAAACCGATGATCCCCAATTGCCTTGTAAGGAATACCTATACGGCAACACAAACGCGAAAATCCAGATTCAGCCGGTGGCAAAATGTGGCAGGTATTTTTTCCCTGGCCGAGCCCGCAACTATTGAGGGTCGACATATCCTGATTGTCGACGATGTGGTGACCACCGGATCAACGCTGGAGGCAGCTGCTACAACACTGTTGGAGGGTGGGGCTGGATTGGTCAGCATTGCAACCCTGGCCTATGCCGACATTTGAGTTTGTATTACAAGATGTCTTTTGTTCCCGATGGCAAGGTTTACCTGAGGATGGTGACTTTATGGACCCGGATATCCCTTACAGGCCTGAATTCCCGTCCAACTTCCACTTTGGAAATGGCATCCACCACTTCCATTCCCGAAGTGACTTCTCCAAATATGGTATAACTGCCATCCAGATGGGGAGCCCCGCCTACAGTCCGGTATACTTCGCGCTGTGCAGGCGTGAACCGATATCCCGTTTCCTTTTCGATCTCGTTCAGCTCAAGGTCAGTGTATTTCCTTCCTGATACGATATAATACTGTGACCCATCCGATCTTTTTCTGGAGTTCTCCCGGTCAGGTTTGCGGGGAGAGCCAACCGTCCCGCGACGATGGAATTTTCCGGGAGTTATGTGTGCCGGAAGCGTATATCCCGGGCCTTTCCATCCGACGACATCATCCTTGCCGGCATAACGGGTGTCGGCTGCTCCGCTCTGAATGCCAAAGCCGCCAATGACCCTGTGAACCAGCAGGCTGTCATAGAATCCTTCCTCTGCCAACCGGATAAAATTGTCGCGATACTCCGGAATTTCATTGAGCAAGCGGATGGTAATGTCACCAACTTCGGTCGATATCCTGACTCCGCGTATCCGGCTGTTCTCTTCCGATTTTTTCCGGTCGGTCTGGCTTCTTGTTTCCGCCAGGGGCCTGGCTTCCGTTCCCGCTTTGTGGAGTAACTCTGTGATAATGGTTGAAGGTACGGCAAGGCTTCTCTGTTTATAGTCGACTACGTCGGAAAATCCTATGCCGATGACCTGTCGGTTACTGACAAAAAGCGGGGCGCCAAAACTGCTTCTGAGAATCTGGTTCGAAACCTGGTAAAGCGGCAGTCCGGCAACCACCGAGTAGCCCTCTACCAGTCCCGTCCTGAGTTGCAACGTTGCCCCCGTCGGTTTCGACACGATAAATGATTTAGCCGAGTTGGGTGCCTGCCCCCTGAAAAGTTCCAAAGGTGGCCTTTTCACTGCCGAAACCTTTAATAATATAAGGTCGCTGATTCTGTCGAGATATAAAAAACCATCCACCTCGAAGCCCTTTTCTCCATCGTGGGGAAAGATCAGGGCCCGGTTGGCCTCGTTGAAGAATGAAAGCCGGGTAACCACGATCTGGCTGTCGACAAAAAATCCTTGTCCGATTTCCAGGATCCTGTCCTTATCAAAAGTGTTGATGGTTACCAGGGAGGCGAGTGCCTCTTTCCATTGGATATCCTCATTCTGTTGAGGTGCAGGCTGTTTTGCCGATTCGTCTTTTGTGTTGTTCCGTTGTCCGCACTGCACAAAGAAGATCAAGGTTACAGATAACAGGTACATCCTGAATGGCATGACAAGGTTTTTCATCATCTCACGGTTTTTACGGTGATTTTTACATCAGTGAAAGGCCTGTCGTTATCGTCCGTTTTCAATGCGGCAATTTTGTCTATGACCTCGAATCCTGCAATGCATTCTCCAAAAACAGTGTACTTGCCGTCAAGATCCGGATATCCCCCAACTGAGGTATAGGCTTTTCTTTGGGCTTCCGAAAATTCAAGGACACCCGGCTGCAATGCAAATTCCGCTTCGATACTTTGACGTAAGGGTTCTGCCATGGCCCTAAATTCCTCTGCTTTGTTTTCTTCACGAAGCCTGGTAAGTTTTTCCCTGACTGCAGGATTCAAAATGCGGTCGGTGATTTTCTTTTTGATTGGGTTATTTACCGCCATCTCCATCGTATCAAGCTGACCTGCAGTATACTGACGTCCCGTGACGATATAAAACTGGGAAATGTCAGACTGTTTGAAGGGGTTGATTTCATCGGGTTGCCGGGGTGCACATAATGCACCTTTCTTGTGAAAATACTTCGGAAGGATTTCATCATCGACGGTTTTATCCGGATCACCATAACCGATTCTTTTGCCCGGAGCTGCATTCCTGGAGGACCTGGAGCCTCCCTGTATCAGAAATTGGTTGATGACCCTGTAAAACAAAGTGCCGTTATAATATCCTTCCGAGGCCAGTTGGAGAAAGGCATCCCGGTGCTTGGGCGTGTCATCGTACAGGACAAAGGTCATATCCCCCATGTTAGTGGAAATGATTACTTTATGTGTCTGTGCTCCGGCAACTTCCGACAAAAGGATCATCATCCATACTGCCAGCCACCAACCTGATTTTCTTATCATTCTATGCATCAATATTTTTCTGATAATATGCAAGAATTGAACCAACTTGTGAATTCATATCATTCTTCAATACGGATGCTCATCCTGACATCTTTGAGCGGCCTGTTTGCAGGATCGGTCTGAACGGCAGCAATACGGTCGATAACCTCCAGCCCTTCAATTACTTCTCCAAAAACGGTATACCCTCCATCCAACGAGGGGTATCCTCCTATGGTGGTATAAAGCTCACGCTGTTCGGGTGTGAGGGTGAACTTTGGGGAAGCCTGGAATATACTGTCTGCCTCTTCCCTTAATTCGGCTACCCTGATTGAAAATCCAATGGAGTCATTGTTCTGTCTGAATTGCGTTAATTCCGCCTGGGCTGCATCAAAATGTTTTCGGAAGATGGCCTGCTGGAGCCCTGAATTCCTTTGGATTTCCATTGTGTCCAGCTCTCCCGGACGCCACACTTTTCCCTGCACGATGTAAAATTGTGATCCGCTTGAGTTTTTCTCGGGATTTACCTGATCTCCCATACGGGCAGCTGCCAGCGCACCTTTCTTGTGATAAAGACCTTCCCTGATTTCGGCAGGCACGGTATATCCCGGACCCCCGCTGCCCAGACGGGCTCCGGGTTCGGCACTGCGTGATTCCGGATCCCCACCTTGTATCATGAAATTTTGTATAACCCGATGAAACAACAGGCTGTCATAAAAATTTTCCCTGACCAGACGGAGGATATTATCCCGGTGCTGTGGAGTCTCATCGTACAACCTTAATCTTATATCCCCCATTTCGGTTGATATTACAATGACAGTGCCGTTTGCCGGCTTGCCTGCGTTGGTGCACGATATGGAGATCGTCACCAATATCAAAACCAATACCCAGTATGAATTTTTCATTTTAAATAAAGCTTTGTTGCAAATTTAAAAATTATAAAGATGTATATGGCATATACTTATGCGAGAGCCATGTTTCATATTGATCGTTGAATCGAATGGGATTGAGGTATCGGGTTCTGGAAATGGGTACATTTGCGGTCAAAAGGCCTTAACCCTGAAGGAGACCCAAAGAGGTTTCATTTTAGAAATTATTTAGTGCCAACCTTTAGTTTTGTATTTCGTTTATTACTTTGTATGAATATGAGATTGTTATACATACATACCATAAAGATCCCTCTGCTATTTGCCTGGTTGGTCTTATCGGGACCTGCTTTTTCACAGTCTGTCGCCAATAATGCAAATCCGGAGTCGATTACTGCCGTTTCGTTATTCCGGTTCAGCGATGAACTGAACGAAAACTCAGGAATGGTGTATTACAATGATTTGTTTTGGACTTTCAATGACAGCGGGGGTGAGGCAACACTGTTTGGAGTTGATGAAAAGGGAACCATACGTGTCAGAGTGCATGTTGGCAACGCAACCAATGTGGATTGGGAAGACATCGCCCAGGATTCAAAATACCTGTATATAGCTGACACGGGGAATAATGGAGGCAACCGACGGAATCTGGGTATATACCGGTTTCCCAAAACAATGTTGCCTGCGAACGGCGATAAGGTGGTGAAGGCTGATTTTATGGGTTATTCCTATGAAGACCAAACAGATTTTAACCAGACGGCCCATGCCCATCCATTTGATTGCGAAGCCTTGATTGTCAGCAATGATTCGCTTTATCTCTTTACCAAGGATTGGAAAAATGAACGGACTGCACTCTATGTCCTGCACTTTGGCGAAAAGGAAAGTGTGGCAAGGAAGCGAGGTGAATTTGCGGCTGGTGGTCTGGTCACTGGTGCCGACATCAGCCCGAATGGTAAGATCATGGCTTTGTCGGGTTATGCCCAGATGAAACCTTTTGTATGGGTTTTCAAGGATTTTAAGTCGGGCAAGCCTTTCTCCGGGGATAGTTTACGGATTGACCTGGGTATGCTTTTTATGTCTCAAACAGAGGGTGTGACTGTCACCAATGAAGGGCGGATTCTCATTTCATGTGAACAAACACCACTGTTTCCTGCCCAGATATTTGAGCTGGTAAAGGAACCTGGATTAGATGGTAAATAGTACTGGATTTAAGGATTTTAAATGGTTCAGTTTTGACAATAAACTAAAAATGCCCCCAATGGAATACCTGGTTGTGGATGATCAGATACAACTCGACCAAATGAGGTTGTCTTACGCCCCGCTTATCTTTGGAACGATTGACCGTGACCGTCATTATCTGAGAAAATGGCTTCCGTTTGTGGACCAGACCCGAAAGCTGGAGGATACCGAACATTTCGTCAGGCATCTTTTAAAAATTCGCAAGGAGTCGGGGGATGAAGTATATACCATTTGGTATAAGGGGGAATTTGCCGGCTTGGTTGGATTCAAGGACAGCGACAAGGTGAATCGCAAGACTGAAATCGGATACTGGCTGGCTGAAACCATGCAAGGGAAAGGGATTATGGTCCGGAGCGTAAAGAAACTCACCGATTTCGCCTTTCGCAATCTTGATTGCAACAGGGTACAGATAAAGGTGGCCGTTGGAAATGTGAAGAGCTCCGCGATTCCGCGAAAACTCGGGTTCCAGTTTGAAGGAATCGAACGAAGCGGTGAGTTCCATACCAACAAGTTTTTGGACCTTGAAATCTACAGTCTGCTTAAAACTGAGTGGATATCACAATTGATTAACGATAAGTAAACATCTGCCAAAATTGCTGAAATCCTTGTCTGATGCGACTTTCAGTGATATTAATGTTCTAAGGATAAGTCGGTTAGGTTAAATTCTGTTAAGGATTTATATGTTGTATTTAAAAAAGATGTATTTTTGACCCCGAAACTCATTTGTTCGATACTTTGAATTGAAGAAGTGATTTAAATTCATTTGGTTATGGAAAACAAAAAGATCAGGAGGAATCTCTACAGAGCCCTTCGCAAGACTGGTGTCCGCAAGGAAAGTATCTCCCTGGATGCCACCTTTGAGGAAGATCTCCATTTTGATACCACTGACTGGAAAATTTTTACCTATTACCTTGAAAGCATATTTAAGGTAAATATTGAAGATGAAAGTATCAGTAAAATGTCATCGGTAAACGATACATTAAAATTGCTGCGACAAACTGCCTGAGGCAGTGCATCAGGAAAAACAAGGAACCACAGGTTCCTTGTTTTTTTTATATGATCCTTACGGTTTGCCCCTCAACTTCCACGACATCTCCCTTTCGCAATTTGGCTCTCTTCCGAAATTCTACGTTACCGTTTAATTTCACCAGGCCTTCATCCACCATCATTTTGGCATGCCCACCCGTCTCGGCCCATCTCAGGTATTTTAATAGCCTGATCAGTTCGATATACTCTTCCTTTAATGTGAATTCATTCATATTTTGATGTTTTTTAATTCTTCTTTCAGTTTTCGTGTCAGTCCCGAAACCACCAATTCATATGAATCGGTTATCCACTCCCTGAGTTTGGCATCGGGCAGTGGATGGTCAATCATGACCGTGTTCCAGTGCACCTTGTTCATATGGTATGCCTCGATGACGCAATCATATTGTTCTCTCATCTCCAATATCTTGTCGGGCGTGTTTTTGAGGCTTACCCCTGGTTCACCTTCCAGGTTCATCAGGCAATACATCTTGCCCATCACCTTGAATACCAGTGTGGTTTCATCAAACGGGAAACTTTCCGTCGTTCCAGGTAGCGACAGGCAAAAATCGCGGATTTCTTCAATATTCATGAATGGATGTTTTACAGTCTTAAGCGCTCATCATTATGCCTCTGAATTGAAGGCATCCTCATAGTGTTCCAGTTCATATTGTCCGTTACTGCCGTTGAAAACGATGGTAATCAGGTCGAACCGGGTATCCTTGTCCCAGCCTGAAAGCTGGATAAATGATTCTGCGGCATTGATCACGTGCTGCATTTTTTGTTGTGTTATGGCGTCAAGGGGATGCTCAAACCCGAATCCTTCCCTTGATTTGACTTCCACGATCACCAGTTCATCCCCGTGTCGGGCAATGATGTCAATTTCAAGATGATGGTACTGCCAATTCACGGCAATGATTTGGTAACCTTTGGATCGGAGATGGGTCTGTGCTATTTTTTCGGCGATTTTGCCTGATTCTCTTTGATTCATGATATAAAAGGTATAACCCAACTTCTGCTTCAGACAGATAAATTTTCAAAACTCAGCGTCGTTTGGTTCCATTCGGCCTTCATTGTACATGGCATGCCAAGGACAAGGGGATAATTTGGTGATCCGTGTCCCGATGGGCAACCAAAACCAATGGGATAGTCATACCCCCGGGTGGACTCCCGAATGATCTCCTCAACAGTTTTGCCGAACGGATCATCATTGTCTTTGAGTCCGGTAAACTGCCCGACAACCAATCCCTTCAGGTTTTTCAACTTCCCAGCGAGGCGCAGGCTGATCATCATCCTGTCAATATGATAGAGATATTCACCGATGTCTTCAATGAACAGGATTTTATCGCGGGTGTCCAGATCGTAGGGAGTCCCCAGAAGACTGTAGATCAGGGAAAGATTTCCGCCTGCCAGGATTCCGGTCGCCTGTCCGGTTTGGTTGGGAATCATGCTTTCAAAATGTATGGCTGCTTGATGGCCTTTAAGAACCTGCATCAAACGGATGAGGCTTTCTGCTGGCTGTCCATCTTTTTCAAGAAATCCCCTCATCATGGGACCGTGGATTGTGGGAATGGCCAAATTTGCACTGATGTTGTGGAGAATGGTGATATCACTGAAGCCTACAAGCCATTTCGGATATTTCAGCAATCCCTCAAAACTGATCGATTCTACAATCCTGATCGTCCCATAACCTCCCCTCGCAAAAATGATGGCTTTTACTTCAGGATGGTCAAGAGCCTCCTGAAGATCGTCAGTCCGCTCAGTGTCTTTACCGGCAAACTGAAATTCAGAAGAGAGAAGATGACGCCCGGTGAGTACCTTGAATCCATTCCTTTCGAGCCAATCAATGGCCGGAACAACCTGCTCCGGAAGCACCTTCCCTGCCGGGGCCACCACGGCAATCAGGTCACCGGGATTTAAATAACCAGGATTTGGCATTCTTTTTTTGGTGAAAGGTAGCAATAACGGGGTGAATGAGAATGGAGAATGCATAAAAATGAAACTAAAATCTTTCCCAAAACATGCATACAAAACTTTGTTGGGTTATCTTTGCCGGTCTGAAATAAATAGGAATCTCTGATATTCAAAAGTTTGATAAGATGAGCAATTATAAAAGGACTTTAATTACTTCTGCTTTGCCCTATGCCAATGGCCCGGTACACATTGGCCACCTTGCGGGGGTTTATGTACCTGCGGATATTTATGCAAGATACCTCAGGTTAAAGGGCGAAGAGGTGGTATTTGTGGGCGGATCCGATGAACATGGGGTTCCCATTACCCTGAAGGCAAGAAACGAGGGAATTACGCCACAGGATGTCGTTGATAAATACCATGCCATCATAAAAGATTCTTTTTCCCGTCTTGGAATTTCTTTTGACATTTATTCAAGGACCAGCTCTCCGGTTCATTATGAAACCGCTTCAGATTTCTTCAGGAAACTATACGATACCGGGAAATTTGTCGAAAAAACTTCGGAACAGTATTATGATGAGGAAAACAAACA
>JACDJC010003892.1_pt1 | contig 10512 bp, 8 predicted proteins | sample 7454191 | NCBI WGS metagenome assembly JACDJC01 (sample SAMN14253291, study PRJNA609438) | sludge metagenome | isolation source: sludge after 25d culture with pyrite and EDTA | collected 2018-12-20
GGATGTATGCACTAAAAATTGACGAAACGCAGTTTGGAAAAAATCGGGAAGAAATGATTGACTATTTAACTGATAGACAAATTCAAACTAGACCGGTTTGGTATCTTAATCACAGACAAAAACCATATCGTAGCTGTCAAAGTTATGATATCAAAAACGCTCGCACATGTTATGAGCAAACTCTCAATATACCATGTTCTGTTAACTTACATTTTGGTGAAATAGATAAAATTATAACTATGTTGATAAATGGATAAAATAGTTGTCATTGGTGGCGGTGGTCACTCGAAAGTAGTCATCTCGATACTTAAAAAGATAAATAAGTATAAGATCTTCGGATATACGGATCCTGTTGATAAAGGAGATATATTGTCAATTCCATATTTAGGGAAAGATAGCGTACTCCGGGATTTAATAAACAAAATGAATGTCCGATTAGCAGTTATTGGAATGGGGCAATTGGGTGATTCTATAAACAGGCAGAAGAAGGTGATGGAACTTAAAAAATTGGGATATATATTTCCTAAAATTATCTCACCTCTTGCTACTTTGAATGAAGATGTTTGTATCGATGATGGCACTGTGGTGATGGACAATGTAACTATCAATCCCTGTGCCACAATTGGTGAGTTTTGTATAATAAATACCGGGAGTATAATAGAGCATGACTGTGTTATTGGCAATCATGTTCATATCGCTCCGGGAACAATTGTCTCCGGTGGAGTAGGGATAGGAAATAATGTGTTTGTGGGTGCCGGTTCTACAATTATTCATTCAAGAAATGTAACCGATAATTGCATAATCGGAGCAGGTTCTTTGGTTTTAAGAAATTGTGAAATATCAGGGACTTATTTGGGAATTCCCGCCAGGAGAATACCTAATTAATATGTATAAATCCGATACCTTAGTAGTTGGAGTTATATTCCCATCTATTGTGAAGTATTTATCTGACTATATTAATTCACTGAATTCACAGACGGAATCAAATTTTGACTTATTGCTAATAGAAGATAATGTTTTTCTAGATGACTATCAAAGTCGCCTAAAAGATGTGAAAAAAATAAGTCTAACTGAATACACTACACCTGCAGAGATTCGGGCTATCGCAATCAAATATTGTTTAGATAACGATTATGTAAATATTATTTTTACAGATACAGACGACTATTACTCTCCAAAGCGTGTTGAACTTTCGAAAATAATGCTTGAAGATTATGATTTTGTTTTTAATGAAATTTCTATTGTGAATGAAGAAAAAAAAATAATTAAGGAAAACTATCTAAAATCAATAAATGTTAATCTTGAATATAACAACGTAAAAGAAATTTTGAATAGGAATATTTTTGGATTGTCTAATACCGCGATTGCTGTGAATAAGTTAAATGATTTTTATATTCCAAAAGCTATTATTGCTGCAGACTGGTGGATTTTTACATTAATATTATTAAATAACTCATCCGGACGCTTCATAGAAAACGCTTTAACTTACTATAGACAAACGGACAATAATCTAGTCGGTGCTTTAAAAAAACTGGATAAAAACAGATTAAGTTTAGGGATAAAAGTAAAAAAAACGCATTATAAAAACCTTGTTGAATATTGTGAAAGATATTCCGCTTTGAGGAAACATGTTGCAATATTTAATGAAGAATATAAAAAAATAGAATATCTTGAAAATCATATCCAAGACGAGCATTTTTTAAATGAATATTTAAATGTCATCAATGAAAATATCACAGACATTGATAATGGTTGGTGGAGTGAGATTTTGACACTAGATCAATGGAGAAAATATGCCTGATCATTTTTATAAAAAAATAATTAGAATGAACCGGCCATATATCATAGCAGAAATTGGTTCAAATCATAACGGTGACATGAAGTTAGCGGAAAAGCTTATAATTGAAGCAAAGAGAGTAGGGGCAGACTGCGTAAAATTTCAAAGTTGGACTAAAGAGAGCGTGTTTTCAAAAAAAGTCTATAAAGATAACTATTTTTTAAAAGATGATTATAGAAATAGAACTGATTTTTCATTGGAAGATATTGTTGATGAATTTTCGATATCTGAAGCTGAATTATTAAAAATGAAAAAAATTGCAGATAAAGAAGGGATTGATTGCGCTTCAACTCCTTTTTCAAAAATTGAAGTTGATTTTCTAGTCGATGAATTAAAAGCACCTTTTATAAAAGTCGCATCTATGGATTTAAATAATTATCCGTTTTTAGAATATATAGCCAAAAAACAATTACCTGTCATAATATCAACTGGACTAAGTGAGTTCTATGAGGTTGACAAAGCGATAAGAACAATAGAAAACTGTGGGAATAAAAATATAATTATTCTCCATTGTGTATCAATCTATCCTCCAAAAGACAATCAGGTTAATTTGGAAAATATGAAAACACTGAAGAGAATTTATCCATATCCTATAGGTTTTTCTGATCACACTCTAGGTCATTCAATTCCCCTTGCCGCAACCGCTTTGGGCGCAAAAGTGATCGAAAAACATTTTACTCTTGATAGGAGCATGTTTGGATGGGATCATAAAGTCTCAGCAGATCCTGCAGAATTATCAGTTATCGTCAATGAATCAAAGAGAATATCAGAAGCATTGGGAAGCAGTCGTCTAATTTGTGTTGAAGATGATGAAAAGAAAGATGCGTTCAGAAGAAGTATTGTAACTGTTCATGAATTAAGAAAAGGGGATATAATAAAAGAAAGTGACTTGGATTTCAAAAGACCGGGTACAGGAATTAAGCCGGAAGAGAAAGAATATGTTATCGGCAGAACACTGAAACGCAATGTTGAAAAAGATGTTCTGTTAAAATGGGATGATCTGAACTAATGCTGGCAATAATTCCCGCACGAGGCGGTTCAAAAGGAATCCCTAAGAAAAATACAAAAAATTTATTAGGTAAACCCCTAATATTATATACGATTGAAGAAGCAAAAAAATCTAAAAAATTAGATCGTATTCTTCTATCCACAGATGATCAGCAAATTGCAAAAATTGCTTTGGATAACGGAATAGATGTGCCTTTCATGAGACCTGCCAATTTAGCCGGTGATGACTCCTTAGCAATAGATACTTATTTATACACGATTGAAAAACTAAATACCGATTTTAATCAAAATTATGAAGATATTATCATTCTTCAACCTACTTCGCCTTTACGAACCTATCAAGATATAGATGCAGCCATTGAGATCTTTCAAAAAAAGAAAGCGGATTCAGTTATTTCGGTGAGTGATGCAGTTCATCCACCAATTTGGGCAAAAAAAATTGATGAATATGGTGTATTACGAAATTATTTTAATATGATGGATGGAATTAGTAACAGGCAAGAAATTGAAAAGGCGTATATACCTAATGGGGCAATCTTCATTTTTAATCTTAAATTTTTAACTAAAAACCGAACATATTATTCATCGAGATCCTTTCCTTATGTGATGCCGCGAGAAAGATCAGTCGATATAGATGATAATTATGATTTCGAATTTGCTGAATTTCTAATGAGGAAGTATGGAGAACATAAATAAATATCAGATTATTAGTACAACATCCATTCGTAACGCGCTAAAAAAAATGGATGAGGGAGGAATTGGAATCATTGTATGTACGGATAGCAATTTGGATGTTATAGGTATTGTGACTGATGGTGATTTTCGACGATCAATATTGGAAGGCATTTCCCTGGAAAAAAGTATAAGCAGTGTCATGAACAGGAGTTTCCGGTTTTTAAAAACCAATTATAGTAATGATGAAGTTTCTAAAGTCTTTCAGAAGACAAAAGGTAAGCCAATTCCTATTATTAATGAAAATAAATTGGTCGATATTCTTATTGAAAGTGTGTATTCAAAAAATGAAGTAACAAAATCAAGCTCTTTTAATAAATTGACACTCCCTGTAGTAATTATGGCAGGCGGGAAGGGAACCCGTCTTGATCCATTCACCAGAGTATTGCCAAAACCACTCATCCCAATCGGGAATCAGACTATCATAGAAATTATTATGGAGAAATTTGCTCAGTTTGGGTTAATTGATTTCCATATTTCCATTAATCATAAGGGGAAAATGATAAAGGCCTACTTTGAAGACAATGCGCTTGGTTATAATTTATCCTTCATTGAAGAGCCAAAACCATTAGGTACCGCGGGATCGCTAAAATATATTCAAAGCAAATTACGGGGAGACATTCTCGTATCTAACTGCGACATTATTATTGACGCGGATTATCAGGATATCTACGAATTTCATAAAGATAACAAATTTGATCTCACGATTATTGCCTCCATGCAGCATCATAAAGTTCCATACGGTGTATGCGAGATAGAAAATGGAGGGCATTTACAAAAAATCATCGAAAAACCGGAATATGATTTTCTTGTCAATACCGGTTTTTATGTTCTAAATTCAAAGGTTCTTCAATATATCCCGGATGACACCTACTTTGATATGACGGATTTAATAGAACTATTGAAAAAGAAGAATATGAATGTTGGTGTTTATCCCGTGTCTGAAAAATCCTGGATCGATATCGGGCAATGGCAGGAATACCGTGAAGCGTTAAAGGTGCTTAATATTTAGATGTCTAATGCTCAAAATCTGATAAAAAACAGTTTGGCCAATGCCGGCGCCGGTATTTTTGTGCAAATATTGGGCTTTGTTCTTCTCCCATATATCATCCGTCTTGTGGGAAACGAGGATTACGGACTTTTTGTCCTCGTGATGAGTTTTTCCGGCTATTTTGGTTTTATGAATTTTGGTATGCCCATGGGCATCGTGAAATTTGTTTCCGGATATAACGGAAAGAAGGACTTTGAAAGCATCAATAAAGTATTCAATATCGGCTTCTTTTTCAATTTAATCGTCGGGCTGATCATTGGATCGGGGATTGCTGTTTTGGCGGTGTTTTTTCTTGATATCTTTCATATCTCACCGGAGCATTTGGATACGGCCAGAAAAATGGCGCTCATCGCGGCCGGTTTCGCGGTTGTATCATCTCCCTTTTCTGTTCTGTATAATGTGTTATGGGGACTGGAAAAACAGCAGGTTCTGGCGGTACAGTCGGTTGTGGTAATGCTTCTTAAATATGCTTTATACATTGGTGTAATCCTGTTGAATGGAACTGTACTGGGGCTGGTTTACGCGACCATCATGGCATCGGTTTTTGGCTGGCTGATCAATTATTCCGCGTTAAAAAAAACGCTGCCGCGATTAAGCTTGTCCGTAAAAAATTTAGACCGAATATTGATCAAAGAAATTTTTTCGTTTAATGTCTGGAGTTTTATTTCAAATATTGCGCAAACTCTCATATATCAGGTTGATAAATTGGTGATCGGATTATTCTTACCTGTAGCCTCCATCACCTATTATGATATCGCGCAAAAAATCCACGCGCTTGTGCGGCAGATTCATGGTTATGTTCACGGGTTAACGCTTGTAGATTCTTCAAGAGCCTACGGTGAAGAGAATTATGAGTATATAAAGAAGCTGATTTATTCGGGTGTTAAATTAAATATCATCATTGTCCTACCTGTTGTATTTATCACTATGATATTTGCAGAACCTTTTATAAAAATATGGTTAGGTTCGGAGTACCTGATTACGGTACCCTATATTCGGCTGTTTGTCAGTTATTTCTTTGTCGTAGTAATCACGACAGTCCCAACAAACATTTTAATTGGTAAAGGTGACATAAAATTTTTCTCGGTTATCGCGGTAATAAATGGACTCATCAATTTAATTTTGAGTGTCATTCTGGTACAGTGGTTTGATGTTATGGGTGTAATAATTGGGACAGTGATCCCCTATCTGATCACTTTTCCTATATCATTATACTATATTGTTAAGCGGGTTGATTTTTCCTTAAAATTTATGTTAACCAAATCAGTTTTGAAGCCATATATAGTGAATATTTTGTTTTTCCTGCCGGTATATTTAATTATTGAATTCGGTCTTTCTGAGTATCTAATCAGTTTTATTAGATTGATCACGGTAGGATTTATGATATATCTAATAATTTCCGGTTTGGAGTACCTCTTAATTTTAGAAAAGTCAGAGAAAGAAATTCTCAGGAAATCCATTATGAACTATGTTCCGTTGAAGAAATCCGGATCTGTATGAAAACAAAACATAAATATATTTTGTTTTTGGACCGGAGAGAGCAGCTTTTTGGAATCAAACGGTTGTTGAAAAAGTATAATAACTCCGTTCTGATCTTTTGCGCTTCGCCCTATATCTCATTAAGATTAAATGATTTCAATATTGAACACAAGAAAATCTGGGAATATGTACCGCACTCTCTTTTCGATGAACTTTCCCTGGATGCTGAAAAACTGACCAATGAGTTATGTGAATATGTGAATATATTACCGGATTTTAATAAAACCATATGGCAGCATATATATAAATTTTTTAGATGTCACTTAAAGAATGAATTTGCGTTAAATTTTATCATTGAAAATAATAATGATTCCACATATTTGGTATTTCCACAAAGCGAAAGCTCCCATAATATATTTTTTAATGAAAATTTTGCACTTATACAAGGAATACTAAAACGAATTATAAAAGGGAATAATTTAAAATTTGTCAATATCTCAAGTCACATGGTTTATTTATACAATTTTAATCAAAAAAAGGTTTTTTTAAGAAATAAACTTCGGTATCTGATCAAAGAAAAAAAGTATAGATTACCCAGTATTGATATTAATTTAAAATCCATTACAAAAAGTGATTTGGTTGTTTTCGGAGGAGATAATGAAAATAATTTTATGTTGCCGGATAAAACCTTAGAATCAATCAAAATGAATTTTAGAGTATTAAATATTGATCTATTACCTTCACCAAACGATGATTCACAAACAGTCTCATTAGCAATGCTAAAAACTTCAAAAGTAAGTCTTGAAAAAATCAGAAAAAATTTTGTACAATTAAGTGAACAATATATTACAAAAATCATTTCAAGCCATTACCCAATCAGGTTTTATCCGCATCAGATAAAATATTGGTATGAAAGCCTACTTTTTTCATATCTAAAGAATGAATTCTTGATCACTGAAATTCTGACTAAAGCAAAGCCAAAAGTAAGTATTTCTTCCATGAATTTTCTTGGTATAACAGAAGAATATAATCTCATTTGTAATAGATTAAATATATACCGTATCGGTTTAAACCATGGGGGGCATGCATTCCAATGGCCAGATATTTTCCCGGATTTGGATGAGATTATGACCTGGGGGCAAGACGATATAAATGGTATTAATAAAATAGCACAAAAAAGAGTGATTGGAAATTCATCCTGGAAACGTTTAAATGAGGAAAATTTCGAAAAACAACGCTCAGATAATCTGGTCTTGCTAACCGGACATCATGAAATAGATTCATTTCCTGTTTCCCTAAACTTCTCATTATTTGAAGAGACCATTCGCCATCTGATTGATTATTCTAAAAAAAACAATAAAAATCTCATAATCAAATCACATCCAAGATTTGATTTACACAGATATTACAAGTCTTTGAGCAGTAAATATCCGGGTATTGTAAAACATATTTCATACGAAAAATCTATCGAAAAAATAATCAGGGAAGCAATATGTGTAATTTCTACTAATCTTCCTTCTACGGCTCAATATCAAACTATGGTTTTAAAAAAACCCTTGATTATACTTAATTATCTGGATTTTCCAAGTGATGGAGGACCGTTTAAATCACTAGCAACCAATTATGGTATTAAGTTAGCAGAATTGGATAAATTGGATAGTGTTATTGATAAGTTGATAAATAGGGAAAAATATTATTTTAATATTATTAACGAACAAAATTCTTATCTGGCTGAAAAAGAATATTTTTCTGACGGTAGTCATAAAATAATTAAACGATTAGAGTCATTAATTGTACCAGAGATGGAAATGAGATAAGACTTAAGTATGATAATGAAGAATACCGTTCATATATCAATAATTATAATAAATTACAACACGTGGCACTACCTGGAGCCATGTATTCGTTCTATATACAAGTTTGTCAATAAAGTCCGCTTTGAAATTATTGTGGTAGATAACGCCTCCACCGATGATTCGGTATCTCAAATAGAAAAGCATTTTCCTGAAATATTGCTTATTAAAAATGGTGAAAATTTTGGATTTGCAAAGGCAAATAATCAGGCCATAGCAAAGGCCAGCGGACACTACCTGTTTTTACTGAACGCGGATACTTTGATTTTAAATGATAAAATAGACCAAATGATCAAGTTCCTTGATGACAACACAAAAATTGGATTACTTGGTCCAACGCAAAAAAGCAAAGATCACCTAATCGCAGGGTCATATTCATCTAACAAAAATTTCCATGAATACAAAAACACTATATTAAAAGATGCTTTCTATCTGAATAAGTTTAGCAACTCAGATAATTTAAATTCCGAAGAAATTCGGCAGGTTGGCTATGTAAACGGCGCGGCCATGATTATACGCCGTGAATTAATTGATATGATTGGGCTGCTCGATGAACGGTTCTTTTTTATGGCGGAGGAAGTGGACTTTGCCTTTCGCTGTCATCAGTCCGGTTATGAGGTAGTTTATTACCCGGAAGTTGAAGTGCTCCACTATGGAGCATCCGGAAAGGGATTGACCCTCTGGGGTATAATGCAGTATCATTACAGCAATTTTAAGTTATTTGAAAAATATGGATCATCGAAACTAATTGCTGCTCTGTATTTTTTTATCTGGCTGTTGACCCGCAGTCTGTATTCACTAATATCCATCTTTGTTATTAGAGATATTAACGTAAACAAGTCAAGACTGATGGTATATGCTAAAAGTATTATTTGGTATTTAAGTTTTGGCAAAATAAGATTTTCAGTTGAATACAGGTAGAATAGTTTAATGTGCGGAATTCTTGGCGCTTACTCAAATAATCTTAAATGTATCGATCCGGATTTCATTCGACGATTGAATCTCGCGTCTCAACGGATGGAATACCGGGGACCAGATGATGCCGGTGAATTTATATCATCAAATAAAAGCGCGGCTTTATATCATCGGCGTTTGAGTATTATTGACCTATCTCCTGCCGGTCATCAGCCCATGTCGGCGCAGAATGAGCGTTACTGGATCACTTACAACGGTGAAATATATAATTACAAAGAGATACGGGATGAATTATTAAAAAAAGGGTACCACTTTCAATCTCAGAGTGATACAGAAGTCATCCTTAACGGTTATATTGAATATGGTGTTAAAGTTCTTGACCGTTTACGGGGCATTTTCGCCTTTGGAATTTATGATCAAAAAACCCACCGGTTGTTTGTCGCCAGAGACCGGATAGGTGTCAAACCGCTATATTTTTCAAATTTTGATAATAATTTTATTTTTTCATCTTCCCTTCATGCATTGATAAAAGTAACCGGTACAAAACCGGAATTGGATCATCAGAATGTTTATGAATATCTTTATCTGGGAATGGTTCAGGCGCCCAACACCGTATTTAAAGGGTATTATAAGCTGCCGCCGGGGCATTTTATAAGCTTTGAAGAGGGAAAACAAAATCCGAAACCGGTTCAATATTGGGACGTGGATCATGGTTCCAATATTATCATTCCGGACACAGAAGAAGAAATTATCGAACAGCTTGACGGGCTGATTGTTGACGCGGTCAAAAGCCGTCTGGTGTCTGATGTCCCTGTCAGCGTTTTTCTCTCCGGTGGGTTGGATTCAGGATTGATCGCTGCCATCGCTTCCAAAAATTATACCGGCAGAATGAAAAGTTTTTCACTGGGTTTTAAGGATGATGCCGCCTATAACGAGCTGGATGAAGCACGTGAAACAGCGAAGTGGCTTGGGACCGAGCATCATGAGATCATGATTGGGAAGGAAGATGTCCAAAATTTTATGCCGAAGTTTGTAAAATATCAGGAAGAGCCGAGTCTCAATCCGATTCAGATGATGATTTATTTTTTGAGCAAAATGGTTCATGAATCGGGCACAAAAGTTGTTCTTTCGGGTGACGGTGGTGATGAGCTGTTTTTTGGATACAATGAATGGACACGGTATTTAAATTTTTATAAAAGATATTATTCATCTTATATCAAATCTCCGGGGTGGATGCGAAAAAGTATATATCATCTTTCAAAACCGATTCTTCCTATAAAGCCCAGGTACGATATCTTACGCCGCGCGGCATATAATGAAACATTTTATCACGGTTGGGGCGCCTTTAAATTAAATGAATTGGAGCACATATTACATCCGGATTTTTTGAGTCAGGTCCGTTCCCCATACAATACAATCCACCTACTGGAAAAAAGATTTGATGAACTAAAAATAAAAAATAAATCTTATTCAGACTGGATGCGGTATGTGTCTCTAAAAACCTATCTGGTTGAAGATTATATGAATCGTGTCGATAATATGGCCATGGCCAACAGTGTAGAAGGACGAGTACCGTTCCTTGATCAGCATTTGGTCGAATACAGTTTCATGCTGCCCGAAAAATTTTATCTAAAAGA
>JACDJC010003894.1_pt1 | contig 10507 bp, 6 predicted proteins | sample 7454191 | NCBI WGS metagenome assembly JACDJC01 (sample SAMN14253291, study PRJNA609438) | sludge metagenome | isolation source: sludge after 25d culture with pyrite and EDTA | collected 2018-12-20
ACGTTCTTAGGGATATCAATCCATACGGGCCCGGGGCGGCCACTTTGGGTCAACTCCATGGCTTCTTCCAGAATGGCAGGCAGTTGGTCTGCGCGCTCAACCAGATAGCTGTGTTTTACGATGCCAAGGGTCATGCCCAGAACATCGGTTTCCTGAAAACCGTCGGTGCCGATCAGTTCCGTTGGAACCTGGCCGGTAATAACCAGCATCGGGATGGAATCCCGGTGCGCATTGGCAACGCCGGTTATCAGGTTGGTAGCGCCGGGGCCGGACGTTGCGATGCAAACACCCGGTTTTCCGCTGGCCCGGGCATAACCGTCTGCGGCCAGGGCGCAGGCCTGCTCATGGCGACAAAGCACGTGCTCTACGCGATCATCGTCTACCAGGGCATCGTATAGCGGCATGATGCAGCCACCCGGGTAACCAAAAACCGTCTGGATGTTGTGGCGATGGAACGCTTCAAGAATGTGCTGTGCGCCGTTCATTGTGCTATTTCCTGTTTTTTCTTCCGTAAAAAAGAAACCCCCGGGACCTTTCGGTGCCGGGGGTTTCTGGTGTTTTTGTCAGGTTTGTCGCTATCTCACCCGCTTATCCACGCAAAAGCCCCCGGAAGGTACCACTACCACCAGGATGAGCTTTGCAAGAAGGATTACTGCGTTGAGATTCATAAAATCGACAATCTGCTCTGAATTCGTAAAAAGATTCTGTGTAGAATCTACCCCACGATTTGAACAGGTTGCAACCGTTTCATTGATTTTTTTCCGGAAAGGTCATTTTCCAGATCCTCATTCACCGATTTCAGGCTGTGTAGGTACTTAATGAGTAAAGCAAAATGGAGTTCACTCGGGTTGTCGGTGGTGGTTGTGATTGTTCTGGCTATCTGGATGGCAACGGGCGATATCAAGGTTGCGAAAACCAAAGCGCCGGCGCAGCAGGAGACCGGGCAACAGGAGCGTACCAGGGTTCAGGTGACAACACTTAATGCACAGTTGTATGAGCCGGGGCTTTTGCTTCAGGGCCAACTGGAACCGTGGAATGCCGTTACCGTGGCCGCCCGGGTGGCGGGCACCGTTGAAACCGTCCACGTTGATTCCGGCGATACCGTAGAAGCCGGTGAGGCGCTTCTGACCCTGTCTGAAGATGGCCGTGGCGCGGGAGTGGAGCGCTGGCAGGCGCGGGTCAAAAAGCTGGAGGCGGATTTGTCTGCCGCGCGAAAACTGGGCTCCCGGGACCTGGCATCGCAATCAGACATTCTCACTGTGGAAAGCGAACTGGCAGCAGCCCGGGCGGAATTGAAGAGCGCCCGGCTTGCGGTTGCTCACCTCAAACCCCGAGCGCCGTTTGCGGGCGTGATAAACGCCAGACACGTTGATGTGGGCAGCCTGGTTCAGGTGGGTTCGCCCTTGTATGAGCTGGTTCGTATTGACCGGCTCAAGGCCAAAGGGCAGGTGCCGCAGCAGTCCGTTGCACAAGTGGCGCCGGGCCAGAAGGTGCGGGTGCGGCCCCTGGACGGCGAGGCGCTGGATGGTGTGGTTACCTTTGTAGCCAGTGCGGCAAACCCGGAAACCCGGAGTTTTGCCGTAGAGATTGCGGTGGAGAATCCCGGGCACAAGCGTATTGCCGGTGGCAGCGCCAACCTTCGGGTTGCCCTGGGTGATGTCCGCGCCATGTTTATTTCCCCTGCCTACCTTTCTCTCGGGGACGGCGGTCGCCCTGGTGTGAAGTACGTTGATGAGCAGAACAGGGTTGTTTTCCGCACGGTGACGTTGCTGAGTGTGTCCACTGAAGGCGCCTGGGTTACAGGGCTGCCGGATGAAATTCGCCTGATTACCCGTGGTGCAGGGTTTGTCAGTGAGGGCGAGCACGTCGAGCCCGTAAACGTTGCCCAAGAGCGGGGCTGAGCAATATGCGCGCACTTGTGTTTGCAGCCATCGACCGCAGCCGCACCACCCTGCTTGCCCTGTTATTTCTGACCCTGGGTGGCATTGCAGCCTTCCAGGTGATTCCCCGGGAAGCAAACCCGGACGTAACCATTCCCATAATATATATTTCCATGTCGCTGGAGGGCATAAGCCCGGAAGATGCGGAACGGCTGCTGGTGCGCCCCATGGAGCAGGAGTTGCGCTCACTTGAAGGCATCAAGGAAATGCGTGGCACCGCATCCGAGGGGCACGCCTCAGTGATGCTGGAATTTGACGCCGGTTTTGATCCGGACACAGCCCTGCAGGATGTCCGTGAGAAAGTGGATACGGCACGTAACAAACTCCCCCGGGAAGCCGACGAGCCCCGGGTAAATGAGATCAACGTTTCGCTGTTCCCGGTTCTCTCCATAGGTCTCTCCGGCCCATTGGCAGAGCGGGAGTTGATCACAATTGCACGCGGGCTTCAGGATGCCATTGAAGCGATTCCCGAGGTGCTCGAGGTGGAAATCGGTGGCGACCGTGAGGACCTGCTGGAAATTGTTGTTAATCCTCAGGTGCTGGAAGGCTACGGCATAGATTTCGACCGCCTCAGTAACCTGGTCACCCGCAACAACCAGTTGGTGGCCGCCGGGTCGCTGGATACCGGCAATGGCCGCATGGCGCTGAAAGTGCCCGGTGTTATCGAGAATATCGAAGATGTGATGTCCATGCCGATCAAGGTGGATGGCGACACAGTAGTGACCTTCGGTGATGTCGCCATGCTGCACCGAACCTTTAAGGATCCCACGGGATTTGCGCGTATCAACGGTGAGCCGGCTCTTGTTCTGGAGGTGTCCAAGCGCACCGGTGCCAACATCATTGAAACCGTCGCTGAGATACGGGATCTGATCAAACGGGCCAAACCGCAACTGCCGGATTCCCTCGACATCCGCTACATCATGGATCAGTCAGACGACGTCGAGGATATTCTCAGCGATCTGCTCAACAACGTACTCACTGCCATCGTGCTGGTTATCATCATCATTATTGCGGCCATGGGGCCGCGTTCGGCGCTTCTCGTTGGCCTCACCATCCCGGGCGCGTTCCTTACCGGCATTCTGGTTATCTGGGCCATGGGGCTCACTCTCAATATCGTGGTTCTGTTCAGCCTCATTCTGGTTGCAGGCATGCTGGTGGACGGCGCGATTGTGGTCTCGGAACTGGCAGACCGAAACCTGTCTGACGGGCACAGTGTCAGGAATGCCTGGGCAGAGTCCGCAAGCCGCATGGCCTGGCCGATTATTGCATCGACGGCGACCACACTTGCCGTGTTTGTGCCACTTCTGTTCTGGCCCGGTGTGGTGGGGGAGTTTATGAAGTTCCTGCCCATTACCGTAATCATCTGCCTGGTTGCTTCTCTCGCCATGGCCCTGGTGTTTTTGCCGGTTCTGGGGAGCGTAAGCGGGGGTCGTCGTGCCCGCACGGTCAGTGAAAGCGGGCGAATGATGCACGGTTATCGCCGCGTGCTTTCCACACTCCTGTCATATCCCGGCCTCACGCTGGTGGGTGTGCTTGGCGTGGTTGTAATGATCTATATTGCCTACGGCAAGTTCAATTATGGTATCGAGTTTTTTCCCAGTGTGGAGCCGGATTCCGCCCAGGTACAGGTTCGTGCCCGGGGAGATTTGTCGGTTATGGAGCGGGATGCCATTGTGCGGCAGGTCGAGCGTCGTTTACAGGGCATGCCGGAAGTAAAAGCGGTTTACGCGCGCTCCATGCTGAACGCCAGCACGCAAATGGCACCGGATGTGATCGGAGTGCTGCAGTTCCAGTTTACCGACTGGTTTACCCGGCGCCCGGCCAGCGCCATTCTGCAGGACTTCATGGTGCGCACGGAGGATATTCCGGGTATTGAGCTGGAGTTTCGCAAGCAGGAAAGCGGCCCGGCTGGTGGCAAGCCGATAGAGTTGCAGATAAGCAGTCGCGACAGCAGCAAGCTTAACGGGTATGTGGACCAGATCGAAAGCCGGATGCGCGCCCTGGGTGGCTTTATGGATATTGAGGATGACCGCAGCCTGCCGGGTATTGAATGGCGCCTGGAAGTGGACCGGGAGGCTGCTGCGCGTTTCGGAACCGATGTGCTTAGCATTGGCAGTGCCGTGCGCCTGGTTACCAATGGCCTGGTGCTGGCAACCTACCGGCCTGAAGATGTCCGGGACGAAGTAGACATTGCTGTTCGGGTTCCCAACAACTGGCGCGAGTTGGACCATTTGCAACGCCAGACGATCAATACGGCCCGAGGGCAGGTGCCATTGTCGCAGTTTCTTGATCTGCAGCCGGGGGACAAGACCGGCAGTATTTCCCGGGTGGATGGTCAGCGCACGGTTACCATCAAGTCCGATGTGCAGCCGGGCGAGCAGGCGGACAGCCTGCTGAAAGCGCTCCAGGCTGAACTGCCGGAAGCACCGGAGGGTGTGTCGGTAAAGTTTGCCGGCGAAAACGAAGATCAGCAGCAGGCGGCAAATTTTCTGGTGACTGCATTTGTGGTGGCCATTGCCATGATGCTGCTCATTCTGGTGACCCAGTTCAACTCTCTGTACCAGAGCTTCCTGATTCTGTCGGCGATCGTACTCTCCACAGCCGGGGTCCTTCTGGGATTGTTGCTCAACGCCCAGCCCTTTGGAATCGTCATGGTGGGCATGGGCATTATCGCGCTGGCGGGTATTGTGGTGAATAACAACATCATCCTGATTGATACCTACAACCAGATGAAAAAGGAAGGTATGGGCGCCTACGAGGCGGCGCTGGAAACCAGTTGCCTGCGTTTGCGCCCGGTGCTGCTTACGGCAATTACCACCGTGCTGGGGCTGATGCCGATGGTTCTGAGTATCAACGTCAACCTGCTGGCGCCTTCGCTCGGCCTGGGCGCGCCATCAACGCAGTGGTGGGCGCAACTTTCCAGTGCCATTGCCGGGGGCCTGGCATTCGCCACCATTCTGACATTGTTGCTGACACCGGCGATGCTGGTGCTGGGTGAACGGGCAGGGCAGTTTGTCCGCAGGCAATCTGGTCGCGCTGGCCCCGGCGGCCAGTCACCAGAGTGAGTACTCGGATTCCAGGGCGAACGCAAGCTGTAACAGTGTGCGCTCATCACCGTGCTTGCCCATGAGCTGAACTGAAACCGGCAGGTTCTCGGGTGTCAGGGCCATGGGCACGGATATGGCCGGCGTGCCGGTAACGTTTGCCAGGGGCGTGAAATTGGCATACCGGGTAAGGCGATCAAACAGCGTATCAAAAGGCACGTTCGGGCTGAGGTGGCCGAGTCTGGGTGTGGTGTGGCCCAGCACCGGCGTTAACACCGCATCAAAATCCGTCATGGCCCTGGCGTACTCGAATCTGGCGCGACGCAAACGCCAGAGCACCGCTGGCATCTTCCAGAATCCTCGCCTGAACATCCTGTCCAGGCCCTGGGTCAGGCCGTCAACCCGCCGTTTATCAAAGTCCGGATGGGCTAATTTGCGACCGTTGAGCTTCATGCCAAAGGCCAGCAACGCCCAGTACATCGCAAAATCGTCCGGGAAACTGGAGTTTACCGGCGTTGCCACGGGCTCAATACTGTGCCCCTGGGCCTCCAGTTTCCGGGCGGTGGCTTCGACGGTGTTTCGCGTCATCTCGTCGGTTTTGTGGCCGTTGATGGAATCTAGAACCAGACCAATCCGCAGCCGTTTTTCCGGCGCACCTTCCACCTTGCCCACGGCGGGCAGTTTCGGGTTCCGGTAATAGCGTTCCGCCTGGTAGATGAAATTGGCGGTGTCCCTTACCGAGCGGGTAACTACGCCGTCACTGACAATGTTGATGGGCAGGGACTTGGCGGCATCGTTGTCAATGACACGCCCGCGGGATGGCTTCAACCCCACCAGCCCGCAGCATGCTGCGGGAATTCGTATGGAGCCGCCACCATCGTTGGCATGGGCAATGGGAACCGCGCCGCTTGCAACCAGCGCGGCCGAGCCGCCCGAGGAGGCGCCGGTGGAATACGCAAGGTTCCAGGGGTTGCGGCTGGGGGCATCATGGGCGGGCTCGGTTGAGGCATTAAACCCGAACTCGGGCATGGTGCTTTTGCCCAGGCAGAGAAATCCCTGGGCCAGCAGTTGCTGTGCGAACGGGCTGGTGTGTTTTACCGGATGCCCGGCAGGGATTGCCTCTGAGCCCTGGCGCGTGGGCATTCCTGCCACATCAGTGTTGTCTTTGATAAAGGTGGGCACGCCCGTGAAGAAAGGCGCGTCTGCCAGGCTATCCTCCGCATCCAGTTTTGCCGCGGCTTTCAGCATCTGCTCATAGCGTTCCGCAACAACACTATGAACCAGTGGTTCGGCTTTGTGTAGCCGGTCAATGGCGGCCTGGATCAGTTCGGTAACCGACACATCCCGGCTCCGGATGCGTTCAGCCAGAGCGGTCGCATCATCGTTCCCGAGAGCGTCGTTGGTGAACGTACTGGCGGTTTTCGGGGAATCAGAAACAGGCATTCGAGGTGTCTCCATTATTGTTTGCCACCGTTCCTTGGTCGGACGGTTTATCGGGGAGCTACTTTACTCGAACGCAAAAGGTCAGGACATGTCATTTCAGGTATGAGTTCACAAGCCCGTTATTAACCGGGCTTGCAAAGCGGGAGCATACAGACGGGCCTGTCAGAAATCACGAATCAGGCGCTTTTTTTGCGGGATTCCCGGATAACATCGTAGGCGTGGGTGATTTCCTGTGTGCGCTCTTCTGCCATCTCACGCATGCTTTCGGGAAGGCCGCGGCCCGCAAGTTTGTCCGGGTGGTTCTCGCTCATCAGTTTGCGGTAGACCTTCTTCAGTTCAGCGTCGCTGATGGAGGGGGATACTCCCATAACCCTGTAGGCATCTTCGGTTTGCTGGGCGGTAGAACGCCGGCTTCCGGTTTGGCCTGCATGGGCTCCGCGCAGCATGGCTTCCAGCTGATCAACCTGGCTTTCCGGCAGGCCAAGGCCACGGGCAATGCGCACCAGCATTTCGTGTTCGGCCGGGTGAACCACCCCGTCTGCTGCAACCGCCGAAACCTGCACCTGAAGAAACATCTGCAGAAAGGCTGGCTGGCGACCACTGATGCGCAGAAAATGCGCCAATTCGGCATCGAGATCAAAATCTTCGGCTTTACCGCGGCTGAACGCGGCCTTGGCAGTTTCTCTCTGCGCTTCATTCAGGCGAAAGCGGACGAACATGGCTTCCGCCATCTGTATTTCGTCTTTCGAGACAACGCCATCAGCTTTGCAAAGGGCGCCCATGACCGCAAAAACAGATTCAATAAAGCCGGATTGAATGCTCTGAAGTTTGCCAATCAGGCGGCTTTTGGCTCGGTTAAGCAGAAAGGCACCAAGGGCGGCTCCCACCAGAAAACCGGGGAACTTGCCAAAGGCGTAACCAATCAGACCACCGATGATCATTGCAAACAGCATCAAAATGTCCTTACGGGATAGTGGAACAGACCACAGAATATACGTGTTTTTTTGCGGATCTTCATGAACAGGCTTTCATTCAGGGCCCCGGTTTTCCTCTGTGCCGGTGAGTCGTTGTTTTTTTTCATGTTAATTTTTACGGGTTTAAAGGCGCCGCTTATGACCTTCGATATGTTTGCTGACCAATCTTCGGAAACGACAACCGAGACCCTCTCTGAGGGAGCCTTTGTGCTCAGGCAGTTCGCGTCGGGAAAAGGTCAGCGACTGCTGGACGAGATAGAAAAAATAACAGCAAGCGCTCCATTGCGGCACATGAAAACCCCCGGCGGGCACAGCATGTCCGTGGCCATGAGTTGTTGTGGAAGCTGGGGCTGGGTAACCGATGCGGGCGGATACCGTTACCAGACCACGGACCCCTGCTCCGGTGCCTCCTGGCCGGCAATGCCGCCGGTTTTTACCGGTTTGGCCAGGTCGGCTGCGCTTGCGGCCGGGTATGCGGATTTCACACCGGACTCATGCCTCATCAATCGCTATGAACCGGGTTCAAAAATGGGGCTGCATCAGGACAAGGATGAGCTGGATCTCGCGCAGCCGATTGTGTCGGTCTCTCTCGGCTTGCCCCAGGTGTTTCAGTTTGGCGGGTTGGCTCGGCGCGAGCGGCCTGCCAACATTCCCCTGAGCCACGGGGATGTGGTGGTCTGGGGCGGGCCTTCCCGGTTACGGTACCACGGAGTGCTTACCCTGAAAGCCGGAGTGCATCCCCTGACCGGGCCCTGGCGCTACAATCTCACCTTCCGCTGCGCCCGTTAGCGGGTTGCCGGGCTACTGGAGCCAGGCCACCAATAGCCCCGCCCCCAACGACAGCAGCATGGGCCCGGCCACATAGAACCCTGTTTGCCGGTTACCGACAATCCAGGCCATACCGGATTTGACCAGATTGTTAGTGGCCGCGGCAATAACAATACCGAGAACCGCAGTATCCATGGCCAGGCCGTTATTGGACATGCGGGTAAGGGACAGGGTAATCGCATCTACGTCTGCAATGCCCGAGGTGGCCGCCAGCATGTAGATACCGGTATCCCCCAGCCAGTTTTTCAGAAAGTCGCCAAGCAGCAAAATGGCCGTTAGCAGTATGCCGAACACCAGTGCCGATTTGAGCTCCAGCGGGTTCTGCCCCGGGGTAGGCTGGCTTATCCGGTTTGTGCCGGAATTTCTGTGCCAGATGAAAATTGCCGGCACATAGAGCAGCAATGTCATCACTGCCACGGGCCAGACAAGGCTGGGTAGCAGCGCGCGGTTGATAACGAAGCAGTACACCAGTATGCGCGGGAACATGGTGCCGCAGGCAATCAGGATGCCGGTGGCGAATTGCGCATTCAGCGCCGGGTACCGGTCGGCCTGGCGGGCAAAATGCAGCGTTAGTGCGGTGGAGGAACTCAGGCCCGCAAACAGGCTGGTAAACAGGATGCCCTTGCTGGTGCCCGCCATCCGCATGGCGAAATAACCCACGAAGGAGATGGATGCAATCATTACCACCATCCACCAGATTTCCCGGGGATTGAGCACGCCACCGGGGCCCATTTTTTCATTGGGCAGTAACGGCAGCATTACCACGGAAATAACCAGCAGTTTGAGCGCTGCATCCAGTTCGTGGGCCCGGAGCTTCTGTACCCAGCCGTGAATTTCTTCCTTGTTGTCCAGAATAATCGCGGTGATTACCGCCGCAGTGGTTGCCATCACCGGGTCTACCGCCACCGCTATGGCGCCGAAGCAGAAGGTCAGTACCATGCTGACCATACCGGTAATGCTGAAGTTGCGGATGTGATCGAGCCGCTCGCTGTAGGCCACAATGGACATGGCTACCACGCTCAACAGCAGAACAGGAAAGGTCCAAACGGTGATTTCCTGCGCCAGAACCACAGAAATTCCGCCCAGCAGGCCGATAAGAGAAAACGTGCGAATACCGGCAATACGCTCACCGGATTTCTGCTCGCGGGCTCCCCAACCGCGCTCGAGGCCTATGATGGCACCCAGCAGCAGTGCAACAGCAAGGTTCAGCGTGGTCTGGTTGGCAGCTAGAAACTGGGATGCAACATCGTCCATGAACGGGTGAACTCCTTCAGGATCATCAGTGAGGCATGAGCGCCAATGATACCAGTCCGTGGGGCGCAGGGGCACAGGCACCCTTACGCCTACCCCGGCATTTTGATAGACTTCGCGCCCTTTATTTTGCCGAAGCGTTTTTCCGACCCCAGCCTCGGTAACCCGTTTTTCACGCAATAGTGCTGCCAGCCGGATATTTGAAACTATGGTAAATACTCTGAAAGCCAACTGGTTTTCCAACACCAAGGGCGATTTGCTCGCCGGAATTGTGGTTGCCCTCGCGCTGATTCCCGAAGCAATTGCGTTCTCGATCATCGCCGGGGTAGACCCCAAAGTCGGGCTTTACGCCTCCTTCTGCATCGCGGTAATCATTGCCTTCGTAGGCGGTCGCCCGGGCATGATTTCGGCGGCTACCGGCGCCATGGCGCTGCTGATGGTTACGCTGGTAAAAGAACATGGCCTGGAATATCTGATGGCGGCAACCCTGCTTACCGGGGTCATTCAGATCCTGGCCGGTGTGTTGAAACTGGGCAGCCTTATGCGATTTGTATCCCGCTCGGTTGTTACCGGCTTTGTGAATGCGCTTGCCATCCTGATCTTCATGGCCCAGCTGCCTGAGCTGACGAACGTAACCTGGCACGTATACGCCATGACCGCTGCCGGCTTGGGTATTATCTACCTTTTTCCCTATGTGCCCGTGGTAGGCAAAATGTTGCCATCGCCACTGATCTGTATCGTTGTTCTCACCGTTGTTGCCGTATGGTTCAACATCGACGTGCGCACCGTCGGCGACATGGGCGAACTGCCGGATACCCTGCCCGTTTTTCTCTGGCCGGACGTACCGCTGAACCTCGAAACCCTGATGATCATTCTGCCGTATTCCATACCTCTTGCGGTGGTCGGTTTGCTGGAGTCCATGATGACGGCCACCATCGTGGATGACCTTACCGATACGGAAAGCGATCGCAACCGCGAGTGCCGGGGGCAGGGCATCGCCAACATCGGGTCCGGCCTGTTTGGCGGC
>JACDJC010003895.1_pt1 | contig 10506 bp, 19 predicted proteins | sample 7454191 | NCBI WGS metagenome assembly JACDJC01 (sample SAMN14253291, study PRJNA609438) | sludge metagenome | isolation source: sludge after 25d culture with pyrite and EDTA | collected 2018-12-20
GACGGAGCGGCAGGCGCGTCGGGTGCGCCCATGATGCTGCTGTCCGAGTCGATCGGCCACGCACGCCGACGGCTGCATTACGGCGGCATAGCTCCCCTGATCTGCGACTGGCGGCGGATGCCCGACGTCGCCTACATGGCGACCCTGCACGGATTTCGCATCGCGACCTGTGTGGCATGGACCCGCAACCAGATCGAGGAGCGGTACTGCGAGATCGCAGCGAAGCGTCTCGGCCAAGAGGTGCTCGCACTATGAAGCTGCTCGCCGCGCTGTTCGCGCTCGGCAACGAATAGACCGGCCCCTAGGATGCGCTGATGGCCTCCCCGGTGTATCAGGGCGTCGACCGCTACGGGCCGACCGCCTACGTGTTCCCCGGTGGCGGCTGGCCGTCGTCGCCCCCGGCGTCCTGCTGCCCTAGCCCCGCGCCGTAGACTGACCGGATGATCGCCAGCTACTCCTACACGGGTTCGATCTCGTCGGGGATCACGGTCCCCACCGGAGCAATCGGTGTTGTTGTCCGCATGGCGGGCGCCGCTGGTGGAGCCTCGGTTGCCGACGCCGTCTACAACAAGGGCGGCACCGTCGAGGGTGCCGTCATGGGGCTGGTCGGTGGTGACGTCCTGTACGCCTCGGTCGGCGGCAAGGGGGGAGATGCCACGGCGTTCGCGGCGGGCCTCGGCGGTTGGCCGACGGGCGGCAACGGCGGCACCGTGACCCCGGCGTTCGGCCCCGTGTACGGCGGCGGCGGCGGCGGCGGCTCGGACATCCGCAAGAACGGCACCGGCACGGCCAACATCATCGCTGGTGCGGGCGGTGCGGGCGGCAACGGCGGGCGCGGCACCTCGGGGGCTTCGCGGGGTGGTGCGGGCGGCGGACTCTTTGGTGGTGCTGGCAACGCACCGGATCCGAACGACTCAGGCGCCCCGGGTTCAGACTTCGGCGGAGGCTCGTCCTCTCCAAACACCTCTGGCGGCAACGGCAGCCTCGGCACAGGCGGCAGCGGAGGCGGGGGCGGTAACCCGTACGGTAGTGCTGCTGGCGGTGGTGGTGGTGGTGGTGGTCGCTACGGAGGCGAGGGCGGCGCGTCGGTCGGGTCGTTCAGTAGTGCGGGCGGCGGTGGCGGCGGCTCCTCGCACGTGACCACGGCAACATCGAACGTCCTCGGCGGCAACACCGGCTCCGACGACGGCTGGATCGAACTGGTCCGCTGGGTCTACGACACGGTCCCGTTCGGCGTGTACCGCGACGACCGGGTGCACGCCACCTAGCCAGAGGCGTGCTACGTTCGCCCAATGTTGCCAGAGGCGCAGTTCAGGGCGATGGGTGAGGGCCTACACGAGCACTACCCGCTGGGTGACCCCCACTGGGTGCCGATCGAGCAGCGGTACTCCACCGACGCCGAGGACCCCAACTCGGTGGCCGACCCCAACGGGGCCGACCTGTCCGACGTCGACCCCGACGCCGGACCCGAGCTGATCGACCCGAGGTTGTTCCGGTGAGCAACTTCCTGCCCTACGAGAAGGTGTACCGCTGCGGCGACGACGGCGACGGCGCCTAGAACCTCCTCTACTACTGGGACCGCGAGTCCCCATGGGCGGCCAAGGTCACCAACCTTGGGACATGCAACTGTCGTGAGACCGGCGCCGGGTCGCTCTCCCAGCACGCCCGCTGCCGGTCGTGCGACGCCGGACTGCCCCTCGTCAACGGCCGGGCCAACCCGCTCGGCGACGCCATCATCAAGGCGACCGTCCCGATCGCCGGTGAGCTGGGCCTCACGGAGATGATCTGGAACCAGCGCCGCCATCACCGCGGCGCCCCGTGGGGTGAGCCGTACCACGGACCCTCGCCACACAAGGACCATATCCACGCAACCCTGACGGGCAACGCGACCCGACTCGTCACCGTCGCTCACGTGCGCAACGTGTACCGCGGGGTGCTGCAGCTCGCTACCGCCCCCCAGCTCACCCCCGCCCAGTGGGAGGGCCTGCGTCGCCTCGCCGCCGCCGACCTGTATCGGAACGTCCAGACCCTCCCGGTCATGTGGCTCGACAACGCCCCCCACCCGCTCTACGTCGTGACGCTGCGACAGGCGCTCAACCTCGTGCTGGAGGAGAACCTCCCGGTCGACGGCATCTACGACGCCGATCAGGACTGGCAGGTGCAGCGCTTCCAGAAGCGGGTCGAGGCGATCACCAACTCCAACTCGATCCCCGAGAACCTCGGCACCTTCGCCGACGCCACCAAGATGTACCTCGCCAAGAACCTGCTGGACGTCGCCAACGGCCGCTGACCCGACCGGGCGCGACACTGGGTGCATGGACGCAGCAACCCTCAACTCAGCCAAGGCCGGTCTGTGGACTGCCCTCTGGACCTTCATCGGCACGTTCGCCCTGCTCACGCTCACCCCATGGGTGGGTGAGGTCGCGCAGTGGGCCGAGGCCGAGGGGGCGCTCGCCTTCCCCAGCCTGTCGACCCTCGCCTACGGCACCGTCGCCGCACTGACGTCGGCCGCCTCAGGCTTCATCGGGTTCGTCGTCCGAGTCGTGCAGTCCCGTACGTCGCTGCCCGGCGGACCGCCCAACTATGGCACGCCCCCGCCCTACGAGGGCTAGTCCTCGCCGTCCTCCAGTAGCGTCAGCACTGCGAGGACGACATCCTCGACGAGGTGCCAGAAGGACTGCACGGCCGCGAGGGCCAGTGCGGTCACGACGGCCAACGTCACCCCGAGGGGCGACCAGTCGTACGGCTCCAGCCCGCTGAGGGCCAGTGCGCCGACGGCGGCGAAGCTCACCCAGATACCGAGGCACCACTGGCAGGTGAGCAGGTCCATGAGCCACAGCTTGAACGCGCCCGGGTTGGTGAGCAGCCAGCCTGCCCGGCCTTCACCGCCGATGACCCGGGAGCGCAGCGGCTCGGTGATCGTGTCGGCGAGCCAGAGGCGCACGACTCGGTAGACGGCGAAGCTGAGGATGAAGAACCACATGGGTGTCATTTGCGACAGCATAGGCGTGCTACGCTCCGCGGTCGATGGACGCACGAGCCGCCTGCCGCACCAAGCCCGACATCTTCTTCGGCGGCAAGGACACCTCCAAAGAGGCCATCGCCATCTGCATGGGCTGCCCAATCTGGGACGAGTGCGTGATCGCCAACATGGGCGAGCAGTGGGGGGTGTGGGGCTGTTCGGAGCGCGCCCGGCGCCGGATCCGCAAGCTCGCCGCTGCGGGCGGGACCGAGGTCGAGCTGCTGGCCCTCGCGTGGGAATCCAACGTCACCCACGTCGGCAAGAGCCTCGACATGGTGGACCGGTCAGTGTTTGTACGCTCAAAGAGCGACGCCCCCCTCGTATCCTGAGGGTAGGTGCACACCTAACCCTCGACAGGAGGTTGACCCTCGTGGTCCTTCACGTACCGGATTGCAGCACCGCGGAGCTGCACGCAGTCAACCGCTGGTCGAGGGTGGCGCTCGGCTTTCTGGCCCTGTTCTGCGTGTGGCAGATCGTCTGGCTGTTCAAGGTGCGACCCAACGTCGAGGAAGCCATCCCTGACTTCCAAGGCGTGGACCTGTGGATCTGGCTCTGGGGAGTCGTCGGACTGACCTGCGGTGTCGCCGCCATCGTAGGCAGGGACACCTTCGCCCGCTTCGGCTTCGGTTCCATGGCCGTGGTCTCCGCTATGGGGGCCGCCACCACCCTCTCGTCCGCCTCGGGCACAGCGGTCATCGGCTACACCATGACGACCTGCGGCATCAACCCCGTCGGTCAGGCGGTCCTCTTGTCGGCGCTGAGCTTCGACATGCTGCTGTCCCCGCTGCGGGCGACGCCCGCTCCGGTCGGGTTGGAACCCCTCGATGGCCGGTTCTGACGTCAATCCGATCATCGCCGGGTTCGGGGCCTTCGCCGCGATCATCGCCGGATGGTTCGGCTACCTCGGCAACGTCCGGGGGCGCAAGGCCGCGGACTCGGTGCTGGTCATGTCGCAGATGCGCGAGTGGGCCACCCAGCTGCAGGAGTCCGAGGAGAAGTGCCGGGACGAGCAGGAGCACCTGCGGGCGGCCTTCGACCGGTCCGAGCGCGCTCACCGGGAGGAGCTGGCGAGGCACCGCAAGGAGATGGAGCTGGTGCGTGCAGAGCTGGAGCAGGTGAAGCGGCGGATCGCCGAGCTGGAACCCTGAGTCGAGTCGCTGTGTTACGCTCGCCGGATGGAACCACCCGTCCTCGCTATCGCCCAGTACCGCCACAACGGTGAGCTGATCGCCGCCGTCGCCCAGCTCGGCTACCTCCGTCGTGAGCATCGAGTGCTGGACGCCACCTACGGGCGTGGCATCTGGTGGAAGGTGTGGCGACCAGACGTGCTCGTCGCTCACGACATTGACCCAGCCAAGGCCCCCGACGGCCCGGCTGACTTCACCGCGCTGCCCTACGACGACGACGAGTTCGACGCCGTCACGCTGGATCCACCATTCAAGTTGAACGGGAAGCCGACCCACTCGGCCGACGAGCCGTACGGGGTGCACGTCCGCACCCGCTGGCAGGACCGCATGGACCTGTGCCGCCGGGGGATCATCGAGTGCGCCCGCGTGGTCAAGCCGGGCGGGGTGCTGCTGGTCAAGTGCCAAGACCAAGTTGTCTCGGGCGCCGTGCGCTTTCAGACCCTCGACTTCGCCAACACTGGCGTCGCGGTCGGCCTCACCCTCGTCGACCGCCTCGACTACCTGTCGTACCGGGCGCAGCCCAAGACGCGCCCGTGCTCGCCGTGCGGTGGCCTCGGCATCGCCGGGGACCTCGAACCCTGCGCGGCGTGCGACGGCAAGGGTGAGGTGGCGACCCGGCAGATACACTCGCGCAGGAACAGCTCGACGCTGCTCGTGTTCCGCAAGAGCCTGACTCCGAGGGCGTGACACGGCGCCAACGGTAAACGTGTGCTAGTATTGCCTTGCAAGGGGGAGGGAACCCCCGGGCAGGAGGATCACATGAGCGACACCACGACCGTCACCCGCCCAACGTGGGCCGTGCCTGCCATCGCCGCCAAGGTGGCTGAGCTGAACGACCGGATCGAGGCCAAGGGCCTCGGCGCCCCGGTCGCCTTCGACGTGTCCGAGCCTCGGATCGTCAAGGACGACCTTGGCTTCGACGACATCGTCGTCGACATCACCATCTCCACCGCTCCCGTCGCCCTCTCCGGGGACTGGGAGCTGGTCGGCGTCCTCGACTTCGCCACCGCCGACACGCCGCTGGTGCACAACCTCTCCGACGACCTCGACCTGCGGGCCGGGATCGTCGACCCGCTGCACTGTGACGGCTGTGGGGTCGCCCGTCACCGGCACCGGACGTTCGCCGTCCGGGCCGCCGACGGCGCCGTCAAGATCGTCGGCTCCACGTGTGTGAGCGACTTCCTCGGGATCGACCCCGCCAAGGTGCTGTGGGTCGTCGAGGCCGTCGAGTCGATCGGTGATGACGAGTTCACCGGCGGCTCCTTCGGTAGCTGGGACGTGCCCACCGTCGACTTCGTCGCCGCCGCACGGGCTGCGGTCGTCGCCGCCGGGTGGGTCAAGGCTTCGGCCTACGACCGGCGGACCACGAGGGACCTGACCTCCGAGGTGCTGTTCGGTCGGAAGATCGACCCCCGGGACACCGAGGCCGTCGAGGCCCGGGAGCTGTTCCTCGCCGACGAGACCCGGGCCTACGCCGAGGCCGCCATCGCTTGGGCCGCGGCGATCGAGCCTCGGTCGGACTTCGATCACAACCTGCAGGCGGTCGCCTCCTCCGAGACGATCGGGAACCGGGGCTACGGCATCGCCGCCTACCTGCCGGTCGCCTTCGCCCGGAACCTCGACGCTGAGGCCGCTAAGGTCGCCGAGGCCAAGGCGGTCGACGCCGGTGAGGTCGAGCCGGTGCCCGAGGGTCGGGTCACGGTGACCGGTGAGGTCGTCGGGCTGGCGGTTCGGGAGTCGGCCTACGGGGTCACCCTCAAGATGACGGTGAGGGACGACCGGGGCTTCAAGGTCTGGGTGACGGTCCCCTCGGCGATCGACCCGGAGCGGGGCGACAGGGTCTCCTTCGTCGCCACGCTGACCGCCTCCGACGACGACAAGTTCTTCGGCTTCGGCAAGCGGCCCGCCAAGGCTGAGGTGCTGGAGCTGGCGGCGTGACACGCTGACAACGAGAAACGTGATACACTGAACCCGCAGGGGAGGGAACCCCAGCGAGAAGGAGGACCACATGCCCATCACCAAGGTGCCCCGCGACTACGTCGCCACGACCGCCGACGGCCGCTACGGCCTCGCCGCCTCGACCGACACGCTGAGCGACGGGGCGGCGATCTACAGCCTCTACCGGATCGTGCCCGAGACGACCGACGACTGGGACGACGAGATGACCCGGCTGGTCGGACCCTACGCCGACTACTGGGTGGGCGACGTGTTCAACCCGGAGAACATCGAGTCGGCCGCCGACGCCGCCGACGAGGAGATGTCCTACCTCGTGGCCGACGCCCGAGAGGAGTTCGGATGACCTACCTGCGCCAGTCGACCAAGGCCCGCTCGTCGGGCGCCGTCGTCGAGCTGTACGACACCCACCACCCGCACAACGTGTTCGACTCGTCCAGCGGCCGCTGGGTGACCATCTGCTCGCACGGCTCGCTCGTCAACCACGCGACCCTCGCCCTCGCCCGCCTGTTCGCCCCGGCGCCCGAGCAGTGGTGCGAGGAGTGCACCGACGCCGTCGAAGCCAAGGAGACCCCATGACCTTCTCACCCGGCGACTACGTCGTCATCACCAAGGATGCCCCCATGTCCCGCACCGGCGAGCGCGCTCGCGTGCTCGGCCCGAGCTACACCCTCGACGGCTACTTCAACGTCACCTTCGAGGACAACAAGCCGTACGCCACCTACGCCGAGGGCGACTTGGAGCTGGCCCCACCTGAGGTGTGACACGGGGGTCGTTGACCCCTGACCCTGCCTCGTCGTAACGTACCCGTCACACAAGAACGCCCGCCGGAAGTCCGGTGGGTGTTCCGCTGACTCGGGAGGGTCCACGTTGGGCGGTTGGGTGCATCGGCTCACAGAGAAGGACCCCGAGACTCTCCTCGGGGTCTGCGCTCGCTGTGGCCCGGTGTCGTTGCGCGAGGATCGTAAGGGCGTCCTACGGTGCGACACGGGCTGGCGCGAACAGCACCGCACCACTTCCCGGGAGAGTCAGTACCGAGCACCGACCGGGCCTTGCGACATCTGCGGCGACGAAGCGCGACTCCACCGGGACCACGATCACTCCTGTTGCCCCGGTGGGACCCACTCGCACGGCTGCGCCGACTGTCACCGCGGCCTGCTGTGCCATCGGTGCAACGCTGGGCTGGGCATGTTCCGCGACGACCCCGCCCGACTCCGAAAGGCACTCGAATACCTAGATCGTGGTCAGGTGGCCGCCAAGGCCGCCACCTGACCACGCCAACATGAGCGCCCGGTTCCAGCGGGCGTTCGCCATGCAGAAAGGCACCCTGCACATGCGCAGTATCTCCCACCCGTGGCGTCTCGCGCTAGGCGTGATCGCCACGGTCCTCCTGACCGTCGGCCTCAGCGCCTGCGACCCCAACGACCCGGGCCACGTCCAAGCGTTCTTCGACCTCAACCCCGAGGCTGGCGCCGAGGTCACCGTCGAGACGTTCAACGCCCCGCAGCGGGCCGTCGTGCAGGCACTGCAGGACCGGCAGACCCAGTTCTACATGGGCGTCATCGCGGCCCAGTCGGTCGAGAGCCACCGGCGTGCGATCCAGCTCGACCCGTTCCTGACCTGCGTGCGCCGCCATGAGTCCGACCGCGGCGGCTACCCCCACATCAACGGCTACGGCGCGCAGAACCCCTACAGCTCGGCCTCCGGGGCCTACCAGTTCATCGACGGCACGTGGCGCAACGCCTCCCGTGTCGCCGGGCACGGCGGCTACGCCCGAGCGAGTCACGCCCCGTGGTGGGTGCAGGACGCCGTGGCGCATCACCTCGCCTACAACGGCGGCCGCTCGGCGTGGGCCGGTACGGGGTGCCCCGGCACCTGACCCGCTAGGCTCAGCCCCTTCTTGACTGGGGAAGTGTCTCCGCCCCTGCCCTGAGCCTCTGGCTCACAGGTGGGGGCGGTGTCGCGCCCCGGGGCGTGTTACACTCCAAGGCGTGAAGAAGCACGCCATCGAACGGCCCGGAGCGAGGCACCCCATCGCCGTCGTCGACCTCGACGAGTGCGAGTTGGACGACACCTACGCCGACCCCGACGGCGGGACGTTCATCAACTTCCGAGAGCTGGCCGAGTTCGCCAACGAGCACCTCGGCGACGACCGTCTGGAAGTGACCTTCGCCCTTGCTGTCAACGAGGGCGGCGAGGAGTTGGAGGGTCACGACGAAGTCGTCGACTGGGAGGACGAGTTCGGGTTGGAGGAAGGGCGCTGCCTCGCCGTCCGGGGGGTCACGGTATGCGCCAGCGGAGCCACCATCCTGCTGTACCGGGTCCGATGAGCCTCGTCTACTGCAAGGACTGTGGGGAGTGGGAGCCCCTCCAAGCGCGGGGCCTGTGCAACCGGTGCTACGAGATCCACCGGGTGGCGGGCACCCTCGACCGGTTCCCTCGGCGCTATCGGCCCCGCTCCCCCGGGGCCGCGGTCCCCGTCGAACGCACCGCCCCCACAGGGGTGCGCTACCGCTACGTGTGGGACCCCGAGCACCCGACCGCCCACTCGGACGGCTACTGCCCCGAGCACCGGCGCGTGGCGTGGGAGGCGGGGTTGCTCACGGAGGCGACCCGCCACCAGCTGGTACGCCACCTCAACGGCGACGGCCTCGACAACCGCCCCGAGAACCTCTGGGTCGGCTCAATGAAGGAGCTTGCCTGCCTGTCGGGCACCGCTAACCAGTGGGGGCCGACGACCTGTCGCCCCGAGCACTGCGACTACTGCGAGCGCCCCACCCAGTCGGGACGGCTCTGCGTCATGCACCGCGCCCGCTACCGGGCCACCGGCGATCCCCTCGGGGTGCTCAAGGTCAAGTCCAACACCGTGCGGCCCTACAACCTGCGTAGCGGCAAGCGCCCCGCCTCGGGCATCTACGACGGCGCGCCGATCAGCCCGTGTGCCGTCGACGGCTGTGAGTCGGCCGCCGCCTCCCGGGGCTGGTGCCAGATGCACTACGCCCGCTGGAAGTCCACCGGCGACCCGCTCGGGGTCTACCGCGTGTTCGCCCTCACCCAGTCCCCCTACCGCCTCTTGGAGCGCCCCGCAGCATGACCGGCTACGTCCGCACCTCCCGCCGCACCGGCCTCGGCTTCGGCTGTGTGACCATGCTGCTCGCCAGCTGTCTCGTGTTCGCCGTGCTCGGCCTCGTCATCACCGTCGGCGGCTTCCTCGCCGTGCTCGTCATCGGGCTGCTCGCCGCGTGGTTCCTCGGCTGGGTGATGACCCGTGCCCTCTGGACCTCCTTCTCGAAGGAGTACGGCCCGACCGGCGGCGCCGTCGCCGTCGGCGTCTGGTGGCTCCTCCTGCTGGCGGTCTGGCAGGTCGTCGCGTGGCTCTAGCTCGCCGCACGCCCCTCAACCGGGGGACCTCCCAGCTCAAGCGCACGCCGATGGACCGCGGCAAGGGCCTCGCCTCGGGGCAGACTCCCCTCAAGCGGGCCTCCAAGGTGGCGCCCCGGTCGAAGAAGCGGAAGGCGGCGATGGTCGAACGGTCGGCACTGTGGGACGTGGTGCGCGCCGAGCAGGGTCACCAGTGCGGCTGGCCCCGATGCGCCAAGCCGTGGGACGACCTGCACGAGGTCCACACCCGCGCCCGGTCCGGCGGCAGCATCACCGACCGGCGCATCATCATCGGGCTGTGCCGCGAGCACAACGGCAAGGCGGGCGACAACCCCCGGGCCGCCGAGTGCCTCGGGGTGGTCGTCCCGAGCTGGGCCGCCGAGAACGACCTCGACCACGCCATGGCGGTCGCCGAGCGCCAGCGCCTCGTGCTCCATCAGGGGGACCCCCAGCCGTGCCCGTGGCGTCGCGATGACGGCAGGTGCACCTCGCCGCTGCAGATCCAGCACGACCGCTGCGTGGCCCTCCACGGGCCGTAGGAGGCCCACCCGGTACGATGGTGCCATGACCATCTGTGAGCCGTGGCTGACCTACGCCGACGTCTGTGACCCGTCGTCGGAGGATCCCACTCCTCGCGGGATCGCCAACGCTGCGATCGAGTCGGCGACGAGCTGGCTCTACGAGGCGACCTGCTCGCGCTTCACCGGCGTGTGCACCTCCCTCGTCCGGCCCCGCCCACCCTGCGGCCACCTCGGTGACGACAACTGCACCGCCGCCTGCAACTGGCGGCGCCTCGACCTGTCCCCCATGGTGACCGGCCCGGTGCGCAGCATCGTCGCGGTCACCGTCGACGGCGTCGAGTTGGAGAACGCCGAGGGCGAGGACTACCGGCTCGCCAACGCCCGCTGGCTCGTCGCCCACGAGGACGGCGCGCTGCGCCCGTGGCCCACCCAGTACATGAAC
>JACDJC010003896.1_pt1 | contig 10500 bp, 8 predicted proteins | sample 7454191 | NCBI WGS metagenome assembly JACDJC01 (sample SAMN14253291, study PRJNA609438) | sludge metagenome | isolation source: sludge after 25d culture with pyrite and EDTA | collected 2018-12-20
AATATCGGCGTCAGAATCTCCTACATCGTCCTGTTCCTGCTGCTGGCCTTTCTTTTCAGCGGCATCAATACCACTATCCTGGGCATCCCCATTCGTACCATCCGGCTTGACTGGGGCTTCATCCGCACCTACACACCGTTTATCATACGGGGCGTCTGGCTGACAATCGTGCTGGCAGTTCTGGCAATTTCCCTGTCCATTGTGCTGGCGATTTTTGGAGCGCTCGGCCGCTTGTCCAAGTCGCCTCCCGCCTACGCCCTGGCGACGTTCTACGTCTCCCTCATCCGCGGCACACCGCTGCTGTTGCAGCTCTTTTTCTTCTTCCTCGCCCTGCCCCAATTGGGCATCGTGCTGACGGGCATGACGGCCGGGGTGCTGGCGCTGGGTATCAACTACGGCGCCTACAACACGGAGATCGTCCGCGCGGGCATCCAGTCGGTCGGCGTGGGGCAGCGGGAAGCGGCGTTGGCCATCGGCATGACCAACAGCCAGATCATGCGTCGCGTCGTGCTGCCACAGGCGCTGAAACTGACCATCCCGCCCCTGGGCAACCAGTTCATCGCCATGCTAAAGGATACGTCGCTGGTGGCAACGACCGGGTTTGTGTGGGAATTGCTGTGGCGGGCGCAGAAGGTCGGCCGGGCCAACTTCCGCAGCCTGGAAGCGTTGCTCGTTGCCGCCGTATTCTACTGGATCATCACCATCATCTTCTCGGCCGTCCAGGATCGCATCGAGGCGCGGGTTGCGCGGGGGGAACGAACGCTCTCATGACGACCACCGACACCCCACCCATCATCCGTGTCGCCGGCCTCGACAAGTATTTCGATACCCTCCACGTCCTGCGCGATCTCGATCTGGAGGTCGCGCCGAAGGAGGTGGTGTGCATCATCGGCCGCAGCGGCAGCGGCAAGAGCACACTGCTGCGCTGCCTCAACTTTCTGGAGCCGCCGGACTTCGGCACGGTGGAGATCGACGGCGTGGGGATCACCTGCGGCGGCCACGGCCGCGCCTGGCGCAAACAGGTGCATGGCCTGCGGCTGAAAACGGGCATGGTCTTCCAGTCGTTCAACCTGTGGGCACACATGACGGCGCTGGAGAACGTCATCGAAGGGCCGGTCACCGTCAAGAAGGTACCCCGCGCCGAGGCCGAAGAGTTGGGCATGCACAATTTGCGCAAGGTAGGGTTGGCCGAGAAGGCCGATCAATTTCCCTCGCGCCTCTCCGGGGGTCAGCAACAGCGCGTTGCCATCGCCCGGGCCATGGCCATGCAGCCAAAGGTAATGCTGTTCGACGAGCCGACCTCGGCGCTCGATCCCGAGCTGGTGGGCGAGGTGCTGGCGGTGATGCAACAGCTGGTGGAAGAAGGGATGACCATGCTCACGGTGACCCACGAGATGGGCTTCGCCCGCCGCTTCGCCGACCGGATCATCTACATGGACGAGGGGCGCTTCGTGGAGAGCGGCCCGCCCGAAACGCTATTCACCGACCCGCAGGATGAGCGCACGCGGCAGTTCCTCAGTTACCTGCACGTCCACGAAGAGCGGCACGAACATCTGCATCTATAACAAGCGGCAGACGACAAGTTGGCTTGTCGTCTGCCGCTTGCGGTCAGAGATTACCCCGGCGGCCGGGCAACGGACGGTTCGCCTGTGCTTGCCGTCCATTACCCTGCGCCTGTTGCTTACGAATCGCCCTATGGCTTGTTGACGATGATGTACGTCCCGTTGCTGTCGCTGTCGGGATCATGGTTGGAAGCGGCGCTATAGGTCATGCCGCTCTTGGTCACCTTGGTCACATTGAAGCGCACGCTGTTGACGTTCAGCCGCAATCTGGTTTTTATGACCGTGCATTGCCCCGCGGCATTGGTGGTGCAACTCGCGTTGCCGGTTGCGCCGTTGCTCCAGTTGCCGTTCACCTTGGCCCCGCTGACGACGCCGTGAGAAGCATCATGCACGGTGATCGTCACCGTCGCCTTCCAGCGGCTATTGTTGTTGGTCAGGACGGAGACGCCGTCGAGGTCGCCCACGTGCATGCCGGTCGCCTGCGAGGTCGCCGTGGGGGTCGGGGTGCTGGTCGGCGTGGCCGTCGTGGTGGGGGTGGCGGTGGTCGTTCCGGTCGCGGTGGGCGTGGGCGTGGGGCCGCCGGTGGTGCAGTCGGCGAAGGTGAAGGAGCCGATCCACGTGCCCCATCGGCCGCTGTTCGTACCCGTGTTCTTGCTGTACTCGCCCAGATACCAGAACGTGGTGCCGTCGGGGGCGATAGTCATTTCCGTGTAGTCGCCCCAGCGGCGCGGCACGCTGTCGAAGGCGGTGTAGGCCAGCTCGCCCGCCTTCAGTTGCGCCTCGGCTTGCAGCGTCCCCGGCGCGTCGCCCGCCTTGCGGCCGGTGTAGAAGACCGACGGCCACATGCTGCTGCTCGACTTGGTGTAGCCGACGGCCATGTCGTCGCAGTGGTTCACAGCCAGGTCGCCGAAGAAGCGATGCTGCCCGGTGCTGCTATAGACGCCGGCGTCGACGATGGTCGCCGTGGCCGGGTTGATCTTCGCCCAACGGATGCAGTTGACCGTGCCGCCGCCCGGGTTACAGGAGACGGTGCTGATGCCCCAGGCGTAGCCGTTGCGGTACTCGAAATCCTGCGGCCGGTAATCGTTGGCCTGGATCGTCTGGCCGCCGCTCTGGGGCACATTGACCGGCATTCCGGCCGAAACGCCGGTGAAGGTCGTCAGGTTGACCGTGCCCACATTCGTGGGGGACGTGCCGCCAAACGGGTTGGCCCACGACCAGACGGAGTAGGTCGCGCCGTTGTAGTCGGTCTCGGTGAAGAAGTAGTGCGGCCCGCTCGTCGGCCAGGTGCCCTGCTGCCAGCCGTGGAGGTTCAGCGGTTGCGGCGTGTCCTCGGTCGTCGGCAGCGGCTTGTTGGCGCTGGCGGCCGCCTGGCCATTGTACATGGCCCATTTGTCGAACGCCCAAACGCGGCTCTCCTTGAAGCCACCGTTGAAGATGTTGGCCCCCATGTAGATGGCGTCGCGGCCGACCCCGGCGTGGGGGTAGTCGAAGAAGTCGGCGCCGCTGGCCGTGGGGAAGGCGTAGATATTCCAGCTTCCTGTCGGATTGCCGGTCTGGGAGACGGCAACGCAGTAGTAGAAACCGTCGGCATCGATACCCAGCATATACCGGTCGGCCTCTTCGTCGTAGAGCGCGTTGGGGTCGAAGACGCCGGTGCAGTTGGGGTTCGAGGCAAAGAAGCTGGAGAAGGTCGTGGGACCGACAAGGCTCACGCCGCTCTTGTTATAGATCTCGAAGGCCACGTTGACCACGGCGATGGCGTGGTTCGGCCCCACCGCCAGCTCCGGGTCGGGCGGGACGTTGCCGCCGCCGCCGCAACACTCGGTGTAGTCGATGCTGTCAAAGCTGGCTCCGGCGGGCGCGGGGGCGTTGGGGGCCGGTCCGTCGGCCTCGGCCGCCAGCGTGATGTTGCCCGAGGCGGGCAGCCGTAGCGCTTCCGCGCGCAGCTTGGCCATCTCGGCCGCGGGGCGGATGCTCTCGTCCTCCAGCATGTCGATCTCCCCGCGCTGCCAGCGATCATACTGGTTGTCGGGATCGTAAACGCCGGCGGGAATATCCCGCAGGTCAACCGTCGTCGGCTGGGCGACGACGAGTTCCGGTACCTGTTCCCCGTTCGAGGATTGGCCGACACGCGACCCCGGCGCGGCCTGCTGAATCGCCGCCACGCGGGCCGCGTTCTCGGCCGCCGGACTGACGCTCCTGATTGCCAGCCATGCTCCGGCCGCAATCAGTCCAACGATGACCATGATCCGCCCAATCTTTGACACCATCGTTTCTGCTCCTTGTGTGAAGGTTCACTGCGATGTAACTGCGATGCATCGTCAACGCGACAACGCCGCCGCGGAACCCGGCGAGAAAACCGGCCCGCAGCAGGGCACAATTTTACCGGGCCGGGCAGGAAAGGCAAGTCAAATTGGTATCAAATTGGTGGCAGTCAGGCGCCGTTTACAGAGGAAAAGCGGGCCGGCGGCGCGCCCCGGGGGTAGCCGGCGGGATGGACAGGGCCGGCCATCCCGCCGCAAGGTTTTCTAACGGCGCGGCACGACCCCGTCGGAGATGCGCTTGCCGTCCATGCAGAGGGCGAAGTTGCGGTCGCCGTCGGTGTGATAGGTGTAGTCCCGACCGCCGGCTTGCATGGTGACCAGCATCCCCTCGACCTGCACCTCGATGTAGGCCATGCCTTCGGCCGGGCAGCCCAGTCCGCCGTTGGGCCACGTCATCGGCACGGCCGAGACGAACGCAATTTCATCCACGGGGGCGTCGCTCTGCGCGCTCAGATCGCGCACGATGGCCTCCAGCATTGTGGACGGGGGAGTGACACCGGGGCGGCCGGGCGACGGCATCACCTGCGGGTTGGTTGTCTCCGGCGTCACGGGCGTCATGTCATTCAAATCAACCTCTCCCGAGGGAGCCACGACGGTCAGCTCAGGGTAGCCGGTCGGCTGCCCAGCCGATTCGGGGGCCGCGGGATAGCCCGATCCGGCCGCCTGGGTCGGGGCAAGCGAGGGCGGGTAGCCATCGCCGGTGGCACCGTTGCCGGTGGTGGGCGTCACCAGCTCGATTGTCAGACCTTCGGCGTCCGCGCCCTCTTCGGCATCAGGCTCGCCACCCGCCGCGCAGGCAGCCAGGAGCGCCGCCAGAGCCATCAACATTATCACGCTTCTCATTCCATCAACCTCCGCGAGTCATCACAAACCCGCTGTCTCACCTATTTAAGACGCTGTGGGAGATGCTTCGGTTCCACCCGAACGAGCCACCCCGGCTTCACCGGTGAGACGAGCGGGCCGGCGTTCGTCCGTCGCGCTCCGCTTTCATTCGCGGCCGGATAATTCCGCCTTGTGCCGGCGGATCAAATCGGCGTACCAGTAGCCGCTCTCCTTGATCGTCCGCTGCTGCGTCGCGAAATCGACGTAGACGATGCCGAATCGCCGGTCATAGCCGTGGGTCCACTCGAAGTTGTCGATGAGCGACCAGACGAAATAGCCGCGCACGTCGACCCCCACGCGGGCGGCGGCGGCCGTCACGGCCAGATGCTGCTCCAGATAGGCGCGTCGCGCGTCGTCGTGGACGTGTCCGTCCACGGGGGGCGCGTCGTCGAAGGCAGCCCCGTTCTCGGTGATGTAGATCGTCGGGTTGCCGTACTCCTGCTTCAGGCGGAACAACAGCTCAAACAGCCCGGCCGGGTACACCTCCCAACCCATCCGGCTATACTCGACGCCGGGAACACCGCGGCCGTTGCTCGCCGCCGCCGGCAGGCTGTCCGGCCACAGGTGAAACAGAGGCACCAGCCGGTGATGGCGCACGCGGGTTCGGGTGTAGTAGTTGACCCCCAGAAAGTCCAGCGAGTGGGCGATCACGTCCATGTCGCCCGGGTGGATTTTGGGGTGGAACACGCGCAACTTGCCCCACAGCGCGTCGGGATAGCGGCCGCGGAAGAGCGGATCGAGAAAGAGCCGGTTCACCAGTTGGTCGGCCATGTCCGCCGCCGCGCGGTCGGCCTCGGTATCGGACATGGGGTAGAACTGGGTCAGGTTCAGGCTGATGCCCACCCGCGCCGCCGGGAAGAGCGCCCTCAGTCGCGCGGCGGCCAGCCCGTGGCCCAGCAGCTGGTGGTGGACGGCGCGCAGATAGGCCCACGGGTTGCGGCGGCCCGGCGCGTGGTTCCCGGCGATGTGGCCGAAGGTGGCGTGGACCCAGGGTTCATTGAGCGTGATCCAGTGGCCCACCCGGTCGCCCAGCCGCCGGGCGACGACCTCGGCATAATCGGCAAAGTGCTGCGCGCCGTCGCGGTGGGCGAAGCCGCCCAGGTCCCGGTGGAGCGCCAGCGGCAGGTCCCAATGGAACAGGGTGACGAATGGGGCGATGCCCGCTTCCAGCAGCGCGTCGACAAGCCGCTCGTAATAGTCCAGTCCCTTCTCGTTGACCCGTCCGCGCCCTTCCGGCATCACGCGCGGCCAGGCAATGGAGAAGCGGTAGGCATCCAGGCCCAGCCGGCGCATGATGTCGACGTCGCCGCGAAAGTCGCGGTAGGTGTCGGCGGCGGTGTCGCCGGTGTGGCCGCGATGGATGCGGCCCGGCAGGCGCGTGAAATGGTCCCAGATCGACAGCCCCTTGCCGTCCGCATCCCAACCGCCTTCGATCTGATAAGCCGATGTGGCCGCGCCGAAAAGAAAGCCGGGCGGCAACGCGATCGGGGTCATGCGGCGCCGGCGGCTCCCTCCGCGCCGCCCGCCGACTTGTCGCCGCCGTTGAACTGCCGCAATAGCGCCCGCAGCTTCTCGCGTGATATGGGAAAACGACCGCGACGGCGGGTCGCCCCGGCCGCGGCCGTCTGCCAGATGAGTTCGGCGGCGGCAAACGCGGCCTCCGGCCGGCCCAGACGCCGCGCATTGGCCGCCCGCTCGTGATAGAGTCGCCCGCCGTCGGCCAGCCAATGGGCCATCGCCTCCAGAAACAGCAGCGGCTCCGTCGTCAGCTCGCCCGCGCCGCCCTCGACGACGAATTGCGCGTTGCCCGTCTCCTGGCCGGGGATGACCTGGGTCAGGAAAAGGGGCAGCCCGCAGGCCAGCGATTCGGTGACGATCAGTCCGCCCGCCTTGCTGACAATGCAGTCGGCGGCGTGCATCAGGTCGGGCATGTTGGACACGAAATCATAGATCGTGGCCGGAATGTGCCACTCGGTGGCCGTCAGGGCGGCGTAGAGCTGCTCGTTGCCTCCGGCCACGGCCGCCAGATGCAGGTCGAATCCGGCATGATTGAGCACGTGGGTGAAGGCGTCCAGCCGCTCCACCCGCTTGCTACCGACGGCCAGCACGGTGAACTTGTCCTCCGGCCAGCCCAGCGCCCGGCGAGCCTCGGCCTTTGTGGCGGGCGAGACGGCCAATGATGGGTTCACCGGCAGGCCGGTGACGTGCACCACGTCGGGGTCGAGACCCCGCTCCAGCGCCAGATCGGCGGCAGTCTGCGTGGGGACCAGGCAAAGATCGACCGACTGGCTGAACCACATCTTTTGCAGCGAGACAAGGTCGGTGACGACGGTAGCGATGGGCGTCCCGCTGCCCATCAGGCGGCGATGGGCGGCCACGGGATACTGGTAGGTGGGAAAGGTGACGACGACAATGTCCGGCGCGTGCTGCTTCATGAGCCGGGCAATGGGTTCATACATCATGATGACGTAGGCCGTCTCGGTGACGCTGGTCGTCAGCGACAGGTCCGACATCTTGTAGCCCAGCTTGTAAAACTGGGGCCACTCGCGGGCCAGCTTGTCGTAGTCGCTCTCGGCGCTGCGCATGAGGGGAGGCGCAGTCGATTCGTCAAGCGGGTTGACGACGATCACCTGGGCCGCGTCGCCGTAGCGCAAGTCAAACGCCCGACAGAGCGCATTGGCCGTGCTGCGGTGGCCGAAGCCGGCGTCGGCGGTGAGAATTAAAATCCTGGTCGGCTGCATTTGAATCACAAATCCTGAAGGTTTTTGATCATAAGTCGTTATGAAAAAGGTTTGTTACTTCAACCACGGCCAGACCTGACAGGTGGGCGGTCGAGGTTCCGGTCAATCAAGTGATTTTATCGCCCACCTGTCAGGTCTTTATCCCAGCCGAAAGTGAATGAACCTTTCGAATATTCACTTATCATAGCGTCGATAGCCCGATCTTGCCGGAAAAGCTCCCGACGCGCCACCCACGGATTCACATTTCCACGGAAGATAGCCGCCGGAGAAACGCAACCATATCCCGCTCCCTGACAAACCCCAGCGAGTCATAGAGGCGCAGGGCCGGATCATTGCCCAGCGCCACGGTCAGGTTCACCTGCCGCAGCCCCGGCATCCGGCGCAGTTGGGCCAGCCCGGCCAGCATCAGCCGCCGCCCCAGACCCTGCCCCCGATACGCGCCGTCCACGCCGACGAGATCGACGTAGGCCTCGCCCGACTCCGGCTCGGCGCGGCCGAAGAAGTAGCCCGCCAACCGCTCGCCGTCGGTCAGGAGCAGCAGCGCCGCCCCTTTAGCAAATTCGTCCAGCATGTAGGCCAGGGTATAGTTGGAACGGGGGAAGAGCTGCTCGTGAAGGGCGACCAGCCGATCTGCGAAGCGGCCGTCCCACGGCTCGGCCGCGGCTTCCGGCAGCGCCGCCAGCCGCTCGGGCGTGATATAGTAGATCGCCATCTCGCCGTGACCGGCGAACCCGTGGCGGGCGGCGAAATCGCGGCAATCGACATTGCGCGCGTCGACGAACATCTCGTGCTCGACGATGCCCGCGGGGATGGCCTTGGCCACGGCGGCATAGAGCGCGTCGGCCGTGGCCGCCCGGTCGTCCCCGGTGACGACCGGGCCATAGAGCCAGGCGCGGCCGATCGCCCGGTCGAAGTCGACGCCCATCACGCCGGTGATCTCGTTCCCCGCCGTCGCCAGTCGGAAGCCGCGATCGTAGCGCAGGTTGAGCATCAGCACCGATTGGCGGATGTCCTCCGGCGTCACGCCGAAGTAGCCGATGTGGTGTTCGCCGACCGGGTTGTGGGCGGCCACGTAGGCCAGCATCCGGTCCAGGTGGCGTGAGGTGCAGCGGATAATGCGTTGGGTCATAAAGTCGCGGAAATTGTAGCACATGCGCGGGAGAAGAGGAGGCGATTGCCGACCCGCCCGCCGGCCGCCGGCTTCCAGTCATCTACAGTTGCCCATAGGCAAACGATGGAGTAAAACCAGCGCCGGACGTCGCGCCATCATGGAACCATCCCGCGACCCCTGAGCAATATCAAGCTACGCGCAAAGTGCAAGGAGGCAATTATGTTCAACCGTGATTCTCTGTCTGTTGAGGAATGGGCGCAGGTCATCACCGTGCCCGCGGCCGTCGGGGCGCTGGTCGTCACGGCCGATCCGTCCGGCCCGATGGGGTTGGTCAAGGAGTTTCGCGCCATCATGAGCAGCATGAAGGCCCACATGGAGGCCCACGCCGCCGACAGCCCGCTGATGAGCGCCTTTCAATCCTACCTGACGACCAAGCCCAGCGAAGAGGAAGAAGCCCAAATGAAGCAGTGGGCGCAATCGGAGCAGGAGACGATGAAGGCCAACAAGCCGCAAAACCCCGAAGAGATGAAGCAGATGGTCCGCGAACGAACGACGGAGACATTTGCCCTGTTGCGCGCCAAGGGCGCCGACGAGGGGGACATCAACTCCTTCAAGATCATGATCATCACCGTCGCCGAGGCCGTGGCCGAGGCCAGCAAGGAAGGCGGGTTCATGGGCTTCGGCGGCGTGCGCGTCTCTGAAGCCGAGCAGGAGATGCTGACGCAGATTCGGGCGGAGTTGGGCTGATCAGGGGACAGTGAAGAGTGGACAGTGGACAGTGAGGAGCAGGCAGAACAGGCGACTGACGACGGAGCTACTGACCACTGACCACTGACCACTGACCACCGATATGACCAACAAGGAGGACGAACGCGCGCTGCGATGGATGCTGCTGCCCTATGCGGCGGGCATCGTCGTGCTGTTCATCCTCCCGGCGCTCATGTCGTTCGTGCTGGCCTTCTTCCGCTACGACACCCTGAACCCGCCCCGCTTCGCCGGAACGCTCAACTTCGCGCTGGTTCGCACCGATTCGTTGTTCAGTCTGAGCGTCGCCAATTCGCTGGCGCTGGTGGTGCTGCCCACGCCGTTGCGCGTGTTCGGCGCGTTTCTGGCGGCGCGGCTGGCGCGCGGCGGCCGATTGCGCCACCTGCTGCGGGCGGCCGTCTTTCTGCCGGCGGCCGTGCCCGCCTCCGCGTTCGCCCTGGCCTGGCTGTGGATTCTGAACCCGCTCTACGGCCCGCTCAACCGCGCCCTGTCGGCCCTGTCGCTGGGTGCGCCCGGCTGGCTGTCCGACGCGCAATGGGCGCGGCCGGGGGTTGCTCTGGCGTTGCTCTGGCTGGTGGGCGAGGGGTTTCTGGTCTGTCTGGCGGCGCTCCATGACGTGCCGCGCGACCTGGAAGACACCGCGGCCGTCGACGGGGCCGGGGCGTGGGCCACGATGCGCCACGTCCTGCTGCCGCTGCTGGCTCCCGTGCTGCTGCTGCTCATGGCCCGCGACGCCGTGCTGCTGCTGCAAGAGTCGTTCACCCTGACCTGGTTGCTGACCGGCGGCGGGCCGTACTACGCCACCTATACCCTGCCGCAATTCATCTACGAAGCCGGCTTCGACCGGCTCGATTTCGGCATGGCCTCGGCCGCGCTGTGGGCGCTCTATGCCGTGACCGGGTTGCTGCTGGCGCTCGTCTACGGCGTCGCCCGGCAGTGGGAGGTCGGTCTGAGCGAAGAGGAGTTTCTGCTCTAGTCGATGAAACCACGCACCTCCCCTGTCGCTCTCGCCGTCCTGCGCCTGCTCGTGGCGGCGATGTTCGTGCTGCCGCTTGTCTTCGTGGTCCTGGCTGCCTTCCGGCCGACCGGCGCGCCGCTGGCGGGGCCGCTCT
>JACDJC010003897.1_pt1 | contig 10493 bp, 7 predicted proteins | sample 7454191 | NCBI WGS metagenome assembly JACDJC01 (sample SAMN14253291, study PRJNA609438) | sludge metagenome | isolation source: sludge after 25d culture with pyrite and EDTA | collected 2018-12-20
GCGCAGAAGCCGGCCGGTGGAGCCCCCGTCATCGGTGGTGCAGACAACGACGCTGAGGGAAGAAAATTCCTGCTTGAGCCCCACAAAGGGGTTTTGCGGCCAGTCTTCAAGCCGGGAATTTCCGCCCAGCACGGTGGAAAGTCCCGTGCCGCCGCCGAAAATCACCACATTGGCCTCCGGGCAGGCGGTGGCCAGAATCTCGTGGGAAAGATGGGAGATTGAACTCCGGTAGTCCCCCCGGGGCGCGGTCCCGTTGATGACCGACTCCAGTAGGTGGTCCACATACTCCCCGAATTTCGCGCTTTTCATGGATCAAAGCCATATGGAGCTGAATGGTGCCTGTCAATGAGAAATTAAGGGGTTAGAATATCACTGAAAAACGATTTGAAAAGAGAAAATGATTGGTGTATGAAAAAATTTTCCAGGGAGGGAATCGATGGACCTTCAGCTTCACTGCTCTGAAAAGATCCGGGCACTGGTCGAAAAAGGGGTTGATATTCCGAACCCCTTCAGCATCGATCTGGGCGACGAGGTCGACATCGACCGGATCTCGCACCGGAACGTGAAGATTTATCCCGGATGCAGGATCTACGGCGCGCAAACCGTCCTCTCCGCCGGCGTTGAGCTCGGCCATGAGGCGCCCGTGACCGTGGACAACTGCCGGCTCGGCCCCGGTGTGCGGCTCAAGGGGGGGTATTTCAACCGATCCGTGTTCCTTGAAAAAGCCAACATGGGATCCGGCGCCCAGGTGAGGGAAGGGTGCCTGTTGGAGGAGGAGGCCAACGGCGCGCATTGCGTGGGGCTGAAGCAGACCATCCTGTTTCCCTTCGTCACCCTCGGAAGCCTCATCAACTTCTGTGACTGTCTCATGGCCGGCGGCACCAGTCGCAAGGATCACAGCGAGGTGGGCAGCTCCTACATCCACTTCAATTTTACCCCGGAGGGCGACAAGACCACGGCCTCCCTGATCGGAGACGTGCCCAGGGGCGTCATGCTCAACCAGAAGGCCATTTTCCTCGGGGGCCAGGGCGGCATCGTGGGCCCATTGCGCCTGGGATACGGCAATGTGGTGGCCGCCAACTCCGTGCTGCGCAATGACGTCCCGGAGGACAACAAGCTGGTGGTGGGCAAGACCTACTCGGGAAAGGTCATTGACTACCGGGCGCGGGCCTATCCCAACCTTCGCCGGATCATCGAGGCCAATTTCCTCTACCTGGCCAATCTTACGGCCCTGGAGCAGTGGTATCTTCATGTGAGACGGCCTTTTTTCAACACGGTAAAATTCGGCTCCCTCGTCTTTGAAGGCGCGATGAACACCCTGGCGCGGGCTAAAAAGGAACGGCTGAAACGTTTGAAGGTGCTGGCGGAAAAGGTGAAACTGGAGGGGGATCAAACAGCGCGGGCCTCCCTGGCGGCCGGAGCCGAACTTTTCTCCAACATGCCGGAAATAGAGGATCTTTTTTTTAAAGGCGTCACCAATGAGAAGCTGGAAAAGGAAAGGGACGGGTTCCTGGCCGCACTGGAAAAGCAAGATATCGACAAAGGGCAAGGCTACATCGCCCTCATCCAGGCCCTCCCAACGCCCGTTTCCCAACAAGGCACGGCCTGGCTCCAGTCCATTGTGGATTTCTTCTGCGAGCAGGCGAAAAAGCACGTATGGAGAGAATGACTAAAATGGAGAGAATGAACTAAAATGACTAAAATTAAGGAGTTTTACCAGTTATATAAAAACCGGAGCGGAGCGACGCCACAACTTTAGTCACTTTAGCTCACTCGTAACTTTAGTCACTTTAGTCATTTTAGCTCATTTTAGTCATTTTAGCTCATTTTAGTCATTTTAGTCATTTTAGTCACTTTGGTTCATTTTAGTCATTTTAGTCACTTTAGTCACTTTGGTTCATTTTAGTCATTTTAGTTCATTTTAGTCATTTTAGTCATTTTAGTTCATTTTAGTCACTAATTTTTTAGCCACTTAAAGCTTTACTCCCCAAGGAGACCCGAAACATGGGAAAACTGTTCGGCACTGACGGCGTCAGGGGCGAGGCCAACCGGTATCCGATGAATGCTCAGATCGCCTTTGCCATCGGGCAGGCGGTGGTTTACACGCTGAAAAAGGAGCGGCCCCGACCGAGGGTGGTCATCGGAAAAGATACCCGCATATCGGGTTACATGCTTGAAGGCTCGCTGGAATCCGGCATCACTTCCATGGGGGGCGATCCCTATCTGCTCGGGGTGCTGCCCACCCCCGGCATCGCCTTTGCCGCCCAGAGCATGCGGGCCGATGCCGGGATCGTGATTTCCGCTTCTCACAACCCGTACCAGGACAACGGGATAAAGATCTTTTCCGGCAACGGCTTCAAGCTTTCCGATGAGCAGGAAGACGCCATCGAAGCGCTGATGCTGAGCAACACCCTGCATGAGTTGGTGCCGCCGGTGAGGGACATGGGCAAGGCCTTCCGCATGGACGATGTCAACGGTCGCTACATCGTGTTTCTCAAGAACACCTTCCCCCGGAATCTGTCCATCGAGGGGATGAAAATTGTTCTGGACACGGCCAACGGCGCCACCTACAAGGTCGCCCCTTCCGCCTTCTGGGAGCTGGGGGCCAAGGTGGAGGTGATTCACAATTCGCCTAACGGGATCAACATCAACGATGGGTGCGGCTCCCAGTACACCGATGGGCTGAAAAAAGCCGTTGTGGAGAGCGGGGCGGCCATCGGTTTGGCTTTCGACGGTGACGGGGATCGGCTCATCGCGGTGGATGAAACGGGGCGGGAAATCAGCGGTGACCAGATTCTGCTCATCTGCGCCAAGGATCTCAAGGAGCAGGGAAAGCTGAACAATGATCTGCTGGTCAGCACGGTGATGAGCAACCTGGGGCTGAGGGTCGCCTGCAAAAAATACGGCTTCCGCCATCATGCCGCCAAGGTGGGGGACCGGTATGTGCTGGAGGACATGCTGCGGCTGGGCGGGGTGGTCGGCGGTGAAGATTCGGGGCACATGATTTTTCTGGAACGGCACACCACCGGCGACGGAATCATTACCGCGCTCCAGTTGCTGGCCGCCATGGTCCGGTCCGGCAAGCCCCTTTCGGAGCTGGCCACCCTGATGGATATCTACCCCCAGAAGCTGATCAACGTGGACGTGCAAAGAAAGCCGGAAATCTGCACGGAACCGGATATCGTCGCCATCATCGAGCGGATCGAGAAGGAACTGGGCGAAGAGGGGCGCGTGCTGGTGAGATACTCCGGCACCCAGAACATGTGCCGGGTCATGGTGGAAGGCCCGTCAGCGGATGTGACGGAGAAATACTGCGCCGACATCGCCGACGTGGTGAAACGGGTTCTGGGCTGACGGCTCGCCGGGATTCCTTCGTTTGAACAATGGCGGGCCAAAAGAAAAGGGCCCGCCCAAACTTTTCAGCACTGGATGGCAAAATGCCCATAAAGGTCCTCATCACCAAAGATTTTGAACACATGAGCCAGGTTGCGGCACAGATCGTGACAAGCAAGCTCAAGGAGTTGTCCCGCACCCAAAAGGAGACCGTGCTGGGGCTGGCCACGGGCAATTCTCCCACCGGCATGTACAAATGCCTCGCCCAGGCGGCCAATGAGGGGCGGATCGACTGCGGGCGCATCCGGTCCTTCAATCTTGACGAGTATGTGGGCCTGCCCGGGGACAATGCCCAGCAGCGGGTGATGCATCCCGAGAGCTACGGCTACTTCATGATCCAGGAATTTTTCGGTTTGTTGAAGCAAAAGTTCATCGAGACGAATTTGCCCCCGGGCGCCCTGATCGATCAGAAGCAGTTGGTGCGCGAGCTCAAGCAATATCCCGAGGATTGGCACTACAGCGGCACGGACGCCGGAAAGCGCATCGTGATCCGGCCCAAGGCGCAATCGGCATATCTCGCCTGGATCAAAAAGGAAATTCTTGACGGTTACGCCCGCAAGATCAAAAGGGCCGGGGGCATCGATCTGCAGGTCATCGGCGTGGGGGGCCGGGGTCATGTGGCCTTTCACGAGGCGGGCATCCCCTTCAGGGGAAGCCGCGTCATGCTCGTCCAGCTCGATGACAACACCACCCAAAACTCGGTGCTGGACGGCCATTTTCCCTCCATTCAGGATTGCCCCCGATACGCCGTTTCAATGGGCGCGGAGCTGGTCTACCAGGCGGGCACGGTGCTGCTTCTGGCAAACGGGGAGCGGAAAACGGAAGCGGTGGCCCGGTCCCTGCTGGAGGACCCGAGCCCGGAGGTGCCCATCTCCTACGGGCAGAAATACGCCGCCGGCCCGGGCGATCTGATCTACGTGCTGGACCGCATCGCCGCCAGGGAGCTGCTCGCCCACAAAGGAAAGCTCAAGGACAGGAAGATCAAGATCGAGGAGCCGGGCTGAGCGGAGAGTGAGGCCTCATGGTTTTTTAGGAGTTGATTTCAAGAGAGAATTATTCTATCCATCGCGTTCCTGGCCATCGCGTTCCTAATTCATTTCAAAACAGCTAAACGTACCACTTCTCTTCTTTTGTAGAATTCTCTTCTTTTGTATAAATTTTTATTTATTTCAGGAAGTTGTTTCTATATGCGATTGGTTCTTAAGGGGCGGAGCTCGATGCATGGAAAAACGGAGCGAGGGGATCCCGTCGGGTCGAAACCCATGCGGTTGCTTCTCTTGGGGCTTTTGTTTTTCGGCATCATCGCTTGCGGGGACCGAACCAACTGGTACAAGCCGGGGCAGACGGCGACCGATCTGGCCGTGGATCAGCAGCAGTGTCGGCTGATCGCCAAAGAGCTGGCCCGCCAGGAGAGCCTGACCCCTGAAAATCCCAACCTCGCCATCGAGGTGGATCGTTATGGAAAGTGCATGATGGCCCGGGGGTGGCGCCCGGTGGCGGCCCCCGGCATCTTCCGCAAGGCGGCCGGGCCCACCTCCGCCGCGCCTACCTCCGATGATGCAACGGTCGTTCCCGGAACACCGGCCGGACCGCACGTGGCGGTGGAAGGCAGGCGGATGCAGGTCTTCGGGGTGAACGTCGAGGTGCCGGAAGGCTTTGAGCTGCGCACCCGGGTAAGCTTGCCCGATGCCCTGGTTTCCAGGGAAAACCTGCTGTGGCGAGATCCCCAGAGGGATGTTTTTTTTCAGGCCTCGGCCCAGCAGAGTCACCAGGTGACCTTCGAGGAAATGGGCTACCCCTATGATCCGAACAAGGATTTGCTCTATCAGGCTTCTTCGCCCGCCGACAGCGCCGTACCGTGGCGTGCCATCTGTCTGGAACGCGGCGACAACCTCATCGGCCTGGTGGGATCCGTCCTGCGGGTCAACAACCGGCAACGACTGTTTCTCAACGCTTCCATCCGGTTGCCCGCGGCCGAGGCCCCTCCCGCCGACGGGTTGCGCTTGAGTACCGGCCAGTACCAGGCCATGGAGGGTTTCACCGAAACATGGGCCGCCTGGTTTGAATCTCAGTTTCCGCCGTCCAGGCTGTCCTGGAATTGGCTCTGGCAATGGATCGATCCCCTGGGCGGGCTTGACACCCTGGGCCGTGATGAGCGATAATGAGTATTGACAGGTTCCGGGATCTTGGCCTAAGATTTCACGCTATATGACATCCTGGAAACTTAAACCCAAAGATGAGAGGTCGCTATGAAAAAGCAGTTGAAGTTCAAAAGGATGGCAGCTTTGACGTTGATGGCTTTCTGTTTGACGTTCGTCTGCCCGGTGGGGCTCTGGGCCGCGCCGACTGACGCTGCTGTAGCCCAGGCGGCGGAAAAGGCCGCCACGGCCGCGGCGGAAAAAGCCATTGCGGCCGGTGCCACCGAAGCGCAGGTGTCGGCGGCGGCCCAGGCGGCGGCGGCTGAAGCCGCCACCTCCATGGGCGCCACTGCCGCCCAGGTGAATGCCGCCACCGCGGCGGCCGCCACCACCGCTTCAAACATGACCGCCGCAGCGGTCGCCGCCGGAACCATGGCCACCACCGCGGGGATCAGCGCCACGGCTCTGGCTGGCATTGTGGCCGCGTCAGTGGCGGTGGTTGCGGTGGCAGCGGAAGCCGCCAGCGACGACGATGGTGGGGGCCACGGACTTCAGGGGCACGGCAATTGATCATTGTGCCTGGGTGTTTTTTTTCGCTCCTTGCAAGGTTGCACAAAAATAACCACGGACGAATCGCCGGTCGGTGCCTGTCGCCGATCATTGGTACGCCACCCTGTTTCAGCGGGGTTTCAGAATCCCGCTGAAACAGGGCGCTATGCGCATCGGTTCGCTCCCACCGTCGCAAACGCGACTTCCTCGGTTTTTTCTCGATCAGTTTTTTCCCAACCCGGATCTGACCGTTCTCTTTTTCTGGGAATTCATCCAAACTTCGCAAGAGAAAGTTGCCTGTGATGATCAACGTCCTTCGATGCCTGATCAGTCTTCTCGCGGTGTTGTGCCCTTTGACCCTATCGGCCCAGGAGGTGGGCCCGGCTCAGGTTCAGCAGGCCGTCCAGGGCATGAGCCCGGCTCAGGCCCAGCAGGCGGCCCAGGGCATGAGCCCCGCCCAGATGCAACAGGCGGCACAGGGAATGTCCCCGGGGCAAATCCAGCAGCTCCAGCAGTCCTTGCCGGCGGAGACGATTCAAAGTCTTCCCGAGGCGGTTCAGGCCGAGATTGCCGCCCAGAACGCGGAAGCCGCCCCGGCCCCCGAAGGCGTTGATGCCATGGTCGATTACACCAGCTCGGAGGCCGACACGGCGGCCGACGCCGAATCCGAAGCCGATGCTCCGGAAACCGGCATGCACCGCCCCCGGGGGGTATCCAGCCTGGAGATGCTCTACCGCACCAATTACGGCAGTGCGTTGGCCGGCAATCTGACCCAGTTCGGTTACGATCTGTTCCAGTCCGGCCCCACGGCCACCCCTTCGCGTCTCGCCGTGCCCGATCCGACCTATGTGCTCGGCCCGGGGGACAGCCTGCGGATCCGCATTTGGGGCTCGGGGCTGGATGCCGAGTACACCGGTGCCATCAGCAAGGAAGGCACCATCAACGTGCCCAAGATCGGCATCGTTCCGGTGGCGGGGCTGCGTTACGGAGACGCCGAGGAGGCGATCCGCCAGGAGGCGGAAAAGTACGTTCAGGGGATCAACATCAGCGTTTCCCTGGACCAGTTGCGCTCCATGGAAGTCTACGTGGTGGGTTCGGTACGCCAACCCGGCCTCCACCTGGTCCCGGCCTTTTCCACCGTCCTCGGCGGGTTGATGGCCGCCAACGGTGTCGAGAAGACCGGTAGCCTGCGCCGCATTCAACTGTTTCGCGGCGGCGCCCTCCACCGCACGGTGGACATCTACGATCTTCTGCTCAAGGGATCCCGCCAGGGCGACGTGATCCTGGAAGACCGGGACGTGATCTTCGTGCCGCGCATCGGGCCGACCATGGCGGTGGCCGGAGCCGTGGCCGAACCGGGAATCTACGAGTTGTCCGGGGAAAGGACCTTGGGTCGGGTGTTGGCCCTGGCGGGCGACATTCTGCCCCAAAGCTATACCGGGCGCATGTACCTGCGCCGTTTCGACAACAATTTCGAATTCGTGGTTCAGGACATCGACACCTTGAAGCAGGCCGGGGACTGGTCGGCCACCAGGGTTCAAAACGGTGATTTTTTGGAGGTCCAGCTTCTGGCATCGATGCGGCCCATGACGGTGCGGCTCACCGGGCATGTCTGGATGCCGGATGTGTTTCGTCACCGCCCCGGGCTCAAGCTCTCCGACGTGCTCACCTCGGCGGACCTGTTCAAGCCCGAGGCCATGACGGAGTACGGGTTCATCAACCGTTACGATCCGGATACCACCCGCATCAGTACGCGGAAATTTCCCCTCCAGGAAGTTCTCGACCACACCTACGACGAAGTTCTGCAACCCCTGGACGAGATCCGCATTCTCTCCCGGGCCGAACTTCAGATCAGGGAGACCGTGCAGATCGGCGGGGCGGTGTGGCGACCGCTCCAGACCGCCTATCGGCCCGGCATGACCCTGCGGGATCTGCTGGCCATGGCCGGGGGGTTGCGCGAGGATCAGGCGTTCATGGATTACGGTTACCTCTACCGCTATGATCCGGCCCTTCTGGATTATCGCATGGAGCGCATCGATCTGGCCGAGTTCGAGGCGGGGCGGCAAAACCCCGTGCTGCAAGCCTTCGACCGGGTTCAAATCCTCGATCGACAGACCTTCGACATGCGCTACGATGTGACCCTGTCCGGGGCGGTCTGGAAACCGGGCAAGTTCAATTTCAACCAGGGGATGACGGTGAGCGATCTCATCAACCTGGGCGGCGGCATCAGGTTCGGGGCCAACGAGGGACAGGTCACCGTGACCCGCAAGGTTCAGACCGAAGACCGAATGGATGTGGAGCACCGGGTCATCGATCTGGCCCGGGAGGGGGATTTGGCCCTGGGGCCCTATGACTACGTCTTTGTCCCCATCATGAAAGATGCCAACCTGGTGCGCGAAGTCACCGTCAGTGGCGAGGTCCGGTTTCCCGGCACCTATACGGTGAAAGAGGGGGAACGGTTCTCCGAGCTGATCGAAAGGGCCGGCGGGTACACCGGCGATGCCTATTTTTACGGCATTCAGTTTCTGAGTGAGCGGGCAAAACAGATTCAGCAGGAAAGCCTCAACAAGCTCCTGGACGATCTGGAAATCCGGGCCAAGATGTTCATGTCCGAACAGGCTCAGGCCGGGGTTTCGAGTGCCGATATCGAAGCGGCCCGTACCACCCAACTCGGCCTGGATGCCTTCATCCAGAAGCTGCGCACCGTGCGCGCCAATGGCCGGGTGGCCATAAAGGCCACGGATCTGGCCTCGTTCAAGGGCTCCTCCTGGGATTTTGTGCTGGAAGATGGGGATAGGATCCAGGTTCCCAAAAAGCCGAGTTATGTTACGGTGGTGGGGGCGGTTTATTCCCCCTCGGCCTATCTCTATCAGCCGAACCTGACCCTGGGCGACTACCTGGCCCAGTCCGGAGGGATTACCAAAACCGCCGACGAAGAGTACATGTACGTGCTCAAGGCCAATGGGGAAGTCTTCTCCGGAGAAAACGCCGGCACCTTTTGGAATCGTTTTCTCAGCCAGCAGTTGATGCCCGGCGATACCCTGGTGGTGCCCGAAAATCTCGAACGGTTGTCCTTCCTGCGGCTGAGCAAGGACATCGCCGACATCGTCTTCAAGATTGCCACGACGGCCGGCGTCGCCATCGCGGCCCTTTAAGAACAACAACGTCAACGGTCTCGAAGGTTCATAAATGCCAAATTCCGACGACAGCCAGAAGCAACCGGCGCAGTTCATCCTCTACCCGCAACCCTGCCAGGAGGAGGACGATGAAATCGATCTGTTGGCGTTGTTCAATGTGCTGAAGCGCCGTTGGCGATTCATCTTCGGTTTTCCCCTGGCGTGTACCCTGGTGGCCGTCGTCGTGGTGCTCTGGGTGCTACCGGTGGTGTACAAGTCCTCGGCGGTGCTCATGCCGGCGGAAGGCTCCGGTGAGACGAGCAAGCTTGCCGCCCTGGCCGGGTCTCTTCCCATTTCCATCCCCGGCCTGGACACCGGGGGCGAAAGCCAGAACATCCCCAACTTTCTCAATTCCCGCACCCTCAAACAGCGGCTCATAGACAAGTACGACCTCTTGCCCCGGCTCTATCCCGATGCCTGGGACGAAACGGCCAAGCGCTGGAAAAGCGATGATCCTGAAGCGGTGCCGTCCACGATTTTGGCCTTGCAGTCTGGAGTTCTCGATGGCCGCTACGGTGCCTCCAAAGACGAAAAGACCGGTCTGATCACCCTTAACTGGTCCGACCAGGATCCGGCCTTTGCCAAGGTCATGGTGGATCGGGTCATCGCCGAACTCCAGTATTACCTGGACAACGAGTACGTTTCCGACGCCCGGCGGGAGCGGGAATTCGTGGAGAGCCAGTTGGCCAAGGCCTCCGCCGAGCTGGAATACTGGGAGCGCCAGGTGCCTTCCCAGAACCTGACCCTGGACAAGATCCAGCGCGAGCGCTTCGCCGCCCAGACCGTCTACACCGAGCTGCGCAAGCAGCTCGAGATCGCCAAGATCGCCGAGGCCAAGCAGATCGTTTCCTTCCGGGTTCTGGACAACCCCTTCGTGCCGGTCCAGAGGGCTAGCCCCAAACGGAGCCTGATTTGCGCGTTGACGCTGGTACTGACTGGGTTCATGGCGGTTTTTTTGGTCATTGGGCACAATTTCTGGATTCAGGCGCGGCAGCGCGCTGCCGGTACGGATCTCACCTCAACGACCCCATCGGCCTGATCCAAGGTGATGCGCTTATCCTCCGCCATCATCGGGCCGGTCGTGGTCCTGGTCCTTCTGGGGACCTTCCCGGAACTTCTGCGGGCGGCTCCCTCAACACCTCGACCCCAGGCCTCCTTGCAATCCTACACCGGGATCTGGGACATGCCCACGGCTCGCGTCCTGCCCGACTGGCGAACCCGGCTCAAGTTCGGCTAC
>JACDJC010003898.1_pt1 | contig 10491 bp, 7 predicted proteins | sample 7454191 | NCBI WGS metagenome assembly JACDJC01 (sample SAMN14253291, study PRJNA609438) | sludge metagenome | isolation source: sludge after 25d culture with pyrite and EDTA | collected 2018-12-20
CGGGTAGCGGCGGGCCGTGCCGGAGAGGTCGTCGATGGTCAGGCCTTTGTGGGTCGCCTCATCGGCCTCGCCCAGATGGTGTTGCAAGCCGAAAAGCAGCGCGCCGACGGCCAGAAAGGCCAGCCCCTTCATCAGCCCGTGGCTGACGAGATGGAAGAAGCCCGCCTGCGCTCCGGCGGCCGTGCCCACGTAGAGGGCAATGCCCAGGCCTAGGATCATATAACCGACGTGGGCGATACTAGAGAAAGCCAGCAGGCGCTTGACCTGTTTCTGGCGCAGGGCCAGCAGATTGCCCAGAACCATGTTGAACAGACCAAAGCTGATGAGCAACGCGCCCCAGGTGGCGGCCGCACCGGCCAGCGCCGAAAGCGAGCGCAACAGGGCAATTAGCCCCGCCTCGATGACAACGGCCGACAGGATGGCGCTGATGCCGCTGGGAGCTTGCGCATGGGCATCCGGCAGCCAGGTGTGCAATGGTACGAGGGCAATCTTCACGCCGAAGCCGATCATGAAAAGAACACCGGCCAATACCCACAGCCCGCCCCCGGTGTCGCCGTCCAGTGCCGCGCGGATCTCCAGTACGTCGAGGGTGCCGGTGGACAACAGCACCAGAGCTATGCCCAATAAGATGAATACGGAGCCGGTCGAGCTTTGCACCAGATACTTGATCCCCGCTTCGAGCGAGGTGCGATCGTGGGTGTAGAAGACGACCAAAGGGTAGGAGGTGATGGCCATCGCTTCGAACCACAGCCACAGGTTGAACAGATCGCCGGCGCTGCCCAGGCCGATGATGACGCCGCAGAGCAAAACGAGAAGGGAGAAATGCTTTTCGGCCCCCGTGCCGCGCCCGATGTACGGCCCGGAGTAGAGCAGAATGACGGTCGTCAGCGTCAGCGCCAGCGCGGTCAACAGCAGGCTCAGGCCGTCGAAGCGCATTGTCACGGCCCCCAGCGTCCATGTGGCCCGCTCCGCGAGCGGCATCTCTCCCAGGCCGTAGAAGGCGATGGCGACCCGGCCGAAGGCGTACCACGCCACGCCGATGCAAAGCAGGCTCAGCCAGCGGGCCAGGTTGCGCCGCCCCCCGGTCATCACGTCGATCCTTCCGATCAGGTAGACAAATGGCGCGGACAGGATAAGCCACAGAATGAGCCAGACAAACGGCGGAAGGGTCATATCACAGAACCCCTTGTAGGATTAAGATAAGCAAGGCGATCAAGCCGACGACAATGGCGGCGACGTTGAGGTTAAGTTGCCCGGTTTGCGTATTCTGAAGCACAGCGGCGACGTTCTGCGTCAGCCCGGCCACGCCGCCGGCGGCCTCATTGAAAATTGACTCCAGCCGGCTGACGCCTCGCGCATAGAGTGAATCCGTTGCCGCGGGCCGTCCGGCAGCCCACCAGCCCCACACCAGCCCAACGGCGGTCAGACTCAACACGATCAGAGTGGAGGTTGCCAGAACAGTATGAGTCGAGATGATGCTATCTACCGGCCGTTCGGGTAGGAGGTATGCCGTGTGGAACGGCATCGTTTGTTGCAGCCAGATGGCAAATGGCTCGGCCAGCAGCCAGGCGAACAACACGCCCGCGGCCAGCAGCACTAGCGGAATGATCATTGTCGGCGCGACGTGCTCGTGGCCTGAACTTTCCGTGGGCGCGAAAAAGACCATGCGGCACAGGCGCGCGGTATAGAAGGCCGTAATGGCCGCGACGAGGACAAGGAGCAGGTAGACCCACGTCGGTCCGTGCTCCAGAGCGCTCTCCAACAACAACTCCTTGCTCCAGAAGCCATTGAAGAACGGCAAGCCGACCAGCGCTGCCGCACCGATCAGAAACGGCACGGCTACGGAGGGCATCCGCCGCCAAAGCCCGCCCATCTGGCGCATGTCGCGTGTGCCCAGGGCGTGGATGATTGCCCCCGCGCCTAGGAAGAGCAGCGCCTTAAATATGGCATGACTAAACAGGTAGAATTGGCTCTCGAAGATCGCGCCGAGGCCGATCCCGGCCACCATGTAACCAAGCTGGCTGACGGTAGAATAGGCCAGCACGCGCTTCAGATCGTGGCACGTTGTCGCCAGCAGGGCGGCCACTAATGCCGACGACACTCCAATCACGAGCACGGCCGTGGCCCAGTAGGCGACGCCGGCAAAGGCAGGGTAGAACCGGGCCAGCAGATAGACCCCCGCATTGACCATCGTCGCCGCATGGATAAGGGCACTGACCGGCGTGGGTGCTTCCATCGCGTCGGGCAACCAGACGTGCAGTGGAACCTGGGCCGATTTAGCCATCGCCGCCAGGAGAAAACCGAAGGCGATAATGGCCAGCACGGAGCCGGGCAATTCGCTCGCTGCTGCCAGCAGAGTGCTGATTTGCAGATTGGGAAGATAGGCCGCAGCCACGATGACGCCGATCAACAAACCAATGCCACCTAGTTGCGTGATGATCAACGCCTTGATGCCGGCCGCCACCGCTTTGGGATCATCATTGTGGAAGGAGATGAGCGCATAGGAACAGAAAGCGGTGACTTCCCAGAAGAGGAAGAGGAACAACAGATTGCCGCTAAGCACCAGGCCGCACATCGCGCCGATAAAGATCAACACCAGTGCGTAATAGCGCCCCAATTGGGCTTGCCCGGCCATATATCCGGCGGAGAAGATGATTGTCAGGCTACCGATGACCGTGGCGATCACGGTCAGATAGACGGCCAAGCCGTCGGCCACGAAGGTCATGTCGCCGATGAATGGCCCGAAGGGCAGGCTGAGAGCCGCCTCCCCGGTTACGCCCCAATGTTCGGCGCGCAGCAACAATATCGCGGCGGTCGCGGCCACGAGGCCTGCGGCCGCGGCCAGGGCGTGTTGCGCGCGTGCCCGTCGATCGCCAATCAGCCAGACGAGCAACGCCCCCAGCCAGGGCGCGCCAATGGTCAGGAGTATGAGAGTGGAATCCATATCGCCTTCTTCCGTAGACAGATTTCAGTCTTTCGGCGACAAGAGAGTTGAATGATAAAGAGACAAGATCAATGCCGTAGCTGCCCGAGTTCAGCCGCGTCCAGCGAGCCGGTACGCCGCTTGATCTGCACCACCAGGGCCAGAGCCAGCACGGCGGCAATGGTGTCTACAACGATGACTGTCATGGCCACGCTCTGCGCCAGGTTGATGCGGCCGACAGCGTCTCCGGCTACGATCAGGGCCAGAAGAGCAGACTTGACCACAATTTGCAGGGCAATGATAATCTTGATGAGATGCCGGCTAACCAGTAAACCGTATAGGCCGACGCCCAATAGAAACACGATGGCGACGAAGGCGATTTGCAACAGGCTCATCGTGGGGCCTCCGGATGGACTTCGGCCGAGGCGAGGGTTTCACCCAGCAGGCTTAGCACGCCGATCACGCCGGAGATAATGATGGTGATCTGGACCAGGAGATCGAGCAGCCGGTTTTCCCACACTTGCACGAAGAAAGGCGCATCCTGGGCCATGACTTGTACGGCGGGCAGCTCTGGCAAAATGAGCCACAGTAGCAGGCCACAGGCAGTCAGGATGAGCACCCAGGACACCGGCCGAGGAACGAATGTCGCAGGCATGGATTCATCCTCGGCCATGCTGATGGCGAAGGCCAGAAGCACCGTAATCAGCCCGGCGCCGACACTGAGTTCGATGACCGCCACTTCGGGGGCGCCGTAGAGATAGAGAAGGATAGCCGTCAGCGCAGAGAGCGCGGCTAACCAGAGTGCGGCCGACAGGGGGCGCGAACGGACGGCCATGACAGCGCAGCAGATGACGCCAATGAACAATGCCACGTGAAGTAACACGTTCGTTACCTCCTTTTACTATGACATTAGCTTTGCGGAGGCGTTTGTAACAGTGATACTTGTCATGGGAAAAAGGTGACAAATATCCTGTATTGTGAAAAATGTCACAAATGGTTTAGAGGTCGTTCAACAGGGGAGGCGCGGCCGGTAGCGACCAGATAAGAGAGTCGCCATCCGGTTGTAACAGGCGGTAATATTCGGTCAGTATACGCCGGGCGATAATCGACCAATCGAAGCGCTCGGCATTGGCACGGGCAGCGCGGCCCATCTGTTCGCGGCAATCGGGGTTGGAGAGCAGTTCGTAGATGCGCTCGGCCAGCGCTTCGGTGTCTCGGGTGGGCACGTGGTAGCCGTTGATGCCATCCTGAATGAGAAAGGCCAGCCCACCAACTTCCGAGGCGATGACCGGCCGCCCCATGGCCATCGCCTCCAGTGCGACCATGCCAAAGCTCTCGTAGTGGGAAGGCATGACCACCATTTCGGCCGCGGCATAGTAGTAGGGTAGCACGTCCTGATCCTTGGCCCCCAGAAAGAGGACGAAATCGTGGATGTCCAAGTCCTGACGCATCGCCTGAAGTCGAGCCATTTCCGCGTCGGGGCTATCCGCCCACGGGTCGCCGCCGATAATGGCCACGCACGTATTCTCGATCACGTCCGGGTAGCGCTGTTTGATAAGAGCCATCGCCTGTATCAGCGTATCAATGCCTTTAAGCGGCTCGATGCGCCCGGCAAACATGATGTTCTTATCGCCGCAGGGGATACCGACGTGCTCTTTGGCTGTCCGGCTGTCGATGGGATGGAAGCGCTCCAGGTCGACGCCGGGAGGAATGACGACGACTTTCGACATGTCAGCGCTATAGAGCCAGGTTAGTTGGGCTACCTCGGCCGGTGTGGCGGCGATGATGCGGTCGACGACGGCCATGACGTGGCTCTCGCCGTCCAGTCGCTCCTGCGGCGCTCGCTCATCAGGTCCGGAGGCGATGCGATTCTTCATGTGACCCAGCGTGTGGAACATCTGAATGATTGGCGTATCGCCCCAGTAGGCTTTGAGCCTTTCAGCTACGATGCCCGACAGCCAGTAATGGCTGTGGATCAGGTCGTAGCTTACGCCTTCGTTGGTGGCAAAGGCGGCCACGCCGGCGACAAATTCATCCAGATAGCGGCCGACTTCGGCCACCGGAATAGGCGCTTGAGGGCCGGCGGGAATGTGAATGACGCGGGCGCGAGGGCCAAGATCGTGATTGACCATGGGCACACAGTCGTCCTGCGAGCGCGTAAACACGTCCACGGTGATGCCGATGCGCCCCAGTTCGCGGCTCAGGTCACGCACATAGACGTTCATGCCGCCTGTCTTCTTGCCGCCCAGCATGGCCAGCGGGCAAGTGTGAACGCTAAGCATGGCCACCCTCAATTCGCGGCCCTCAATCTTGCTGGTGGCTAATGTAGCGTTGGGTGAAAGGTTCATCTCAGCATCCAGATATCAGGCAGCCTGTTCCAGGCTCAACCGATAAATCGCGGTATCGCGTGCCCCGAAACGGTATTTGTATTCCTCGCTACCACGCAGAAAGTCAAATTCTTGGCGCCCCAGGGTGATGGCCCGTTCAATGGCCGTTGCCGTTAACACCACACCGGGGCTTAGGGCAGAGAAAGCGGTGGGGTCGAGGCCGGAGTTATAGACCCAGATGCGGTCTTTGTAGTCGAAGTTGAACAGAGCCGCCGCGCGCCGCCCCTCGACAGATGTGAACAAGAGTTGGAGCGTGCCCGCGGCCTGCGCCGACCGGGCTACATCGTGAAATAGGGCACGCCGTCCTTCGTTCAGCCAATCCCGTTTTTCGAAGGTGCTTTTTTGCAGCAGGTCGAGAAAGTGATCGATCTCAGCGTCGATGTCGGCCGAGCCGGACACATCCTTGGTCATCACATCAGCCGCTTCGGCGCGCCGCAACTTGCGGCTCAATTCTCGCCGCTGTTTGCTATCCAGCGTCTCCAGATACTCTTCAAATGATCCCGGGAGAGGAATGACAGGACAGACTTCAGCAATTTGTTCTTCGATTGTGAGGTTGTATTGTGGAGCTAGTTGGGGAAGAATGACACGACTGGGCGAGGTGGTGGGGATATTACACAGTTCCAGGCCCTGACAAATAGATCGATCGAGCGTGCCGAGACACTCCAGCGTCGCCCGCCAGACTGCTTCGGCGTGCTCGGCCGGGGCGATCAGATCGAGATAGTCGGTCTCCTCGATACAGCCGTTGAAGTGCAGGCGGCCAGCGCTGGTAAAGAAGCAGCCAATTCCCAGTAACTGGCCGGCGTCGTCGCGCGTTGTCACGGTAATTAGCTCACTGCCCTCCGGCTGTAGATGAGTCCACCACGCCTGCTGGTAGGCCAACGTCTGGAAAGGTGTATCAGTCATGCCTTTCCCTGCCACGCCGTCCCATTCATCAGCCAGCTCTGTAAATGCCACTGCACCACGAATCAAATCGGTGTTCATAGGTCACACATCATCGCCGGGCTTGCCAGCCTTCCCTCGTCTTTCATTATATCCTGCCCGTCGCGCCGGCGACATAGGAAAGCCATCAGAAAACGTACCTTGCATTGTCGTTGAGAATCTGCCCGTAGCCGGCTGTCCCCTGTATACCCACAAGAATTTTGTTGGCCGGCTACCTCTCAGGTCTGCGCGCGCGGAAATTGGCGTGCTATACTAGGCCGTCGTAACCGGGGATTCCTCGGCTTGCGAAGAGGATTCTAGGAAAGAGCAAAGACAATTTCAATTAGTGTAGCTTGCCAAACAAGGAGCAGGCTGTAATAAGGCGGCGACTATGGACGACTCCAAACGCGGCGGAAGTGCTTTGCAACCCTTTTTGATGATGATTGCCGTCTTTGCGGCCATCGTTTACCTGGTCGGCGCGCTGAACACGGGTAACTGGCTGTGGGTTTTGCCCATCCAACCCAAGTATGAGCCGTCGCGGGTTATTGTGCGCGTCAACGGGGATGTGACGGAATACCGTCCGGGCATCGAGGGTTTCTTCGAGCTAACGACGGCCTTCGATGCTGCGTTTGCCGATTTCTCCAATCTTGACCTTGTGCCGATGGGGCTGTCGGATGAGACGTTGCTGGAGTATAACGAGTCGTCCGTTGTTGTAGAAATCTACTACCCACAGGATATTCGCTTCAATACCATCGTGAGGATGCGCAACATCAGCCGGCTGCTTATCCCCATTGAGGGACGCCACGCCGGCAACCGCTACATGTTCCTCGGCTCGGATGAACGCTGGCTGACCGGAGCGCTGGTGATGGCCGATGACCAGCCCATCTACGACGCCCTGCGCGCCCTCGGTCACATCGGATAGGAGGCGGCCCATGACGGAAAAGACACAAGCCATGCGTGCCCTGGAAGGCAAGAAAATAGCCTATGAAGTGTTGACCTACTCGGCCGAAACGCGCGATGCCGAGGAGGTCGCCCAACTCATCGGTTTATCTCCGAACGAAGTGTTCAAGACGTTGGTGGTCATGCCGCCGGAGCCGGGCAAGAAGCCGCTGCTGGTGATGATTCCGGCCGACAAACAACTCAACCTGAAGCAGTTGGCTTTGGCCACCGGAGCCAAGAAGCTAAAGATGGCGACCCAACGTGAGGCCGAACAACTGACCGGCCTCCAGGTGGGCGGCATTTCCGCTGTAGCATTGCTCAACAAAGGGTTCTCCGTCTACATCGACCGCTCGGTCCAGGCTGTGCCGCTCGTCTGCATCAGCGCGGGCAAGAGAGGCTTTCAGATCAGGCTGCCGGCCAACGCTCTGATTAAGGTAACTAATGCCCGGGTTGTGGATGTAACCGCTGACGAATAGTGACCCTATGGCTCAGCCAAAATGAGCGGCAGAACGGCCCGGTGGGGCAGGAGATCTAACGAGTAGGGCACGATCAGCAAGTCGGTCATGCCATCTGCTATGTAGGCCGCGGCCGGCAGAGGCGGGCCAAAGTGCGCGGTGCGCGTCAGGGCTACTGTTGCCGTCACGGTTTCGCCGGCGTTCAGCGGTCCGAGCCAGAACGCGCGCCACGCCTCAACATGAAACGCCCCTGACGAGGCCTGCGCAGAATCGACGATTTCGTGTAGTGACTGAGGTAGGCTAATGGTGGCAGTTATTTCCCGCCCATTGGCTGGGCCACTGTTGCGCAACGCCAACGTGTAAGTGATTCTCTGGATGTCTCGCTGCTCCCCATCAACGACAATATGATCCGGGGCAGTCTGGGCAGTGATAGAGGAGTGCTGAAGATCAGGCGCATTGATCCACGTTGTAGCCGTGCGTTCGGCGACCAGGCTGTCGAGCAGGTGCGACTGCTGGGGCCGTGTCTGTGGGGATGACGAAATTGATACGGTGTTGCTAATGCGCCGGCCGGATGGAAGCCGCCGGTCGATACTGGCTGTGTACGTCAGCACGCGGGTCTCTCCGCCCGCCAGCATCCCATCCCAGTTTATCGTTTGCCGGGCGTGGTCAAAAGTCAATGGGGGGACAATGCTCCGCAAACTCAACTCGGCCGGCAGGGTATTGCTGATCCAGAAATGGCGCGGTTCAGCGCTGTTGTTGACGAGAGTTACGGTGTAAGTGCGCGTTTGGCCGGCGGCCGCGCTGCGATGATCGACGGCAAATCGGGTCTCGCCCATGAAGCTCAGTTGATCCAGCGCTGCGTGGAAGACGGCGTCTCGCGCCTCGTCTGCTAGAGCCTCAAACGGCAAGGCCAAAAATACAGCTCGCCAATCGGCCCCCGTCTCGCCAAGGCCATGGTTCACTGTTCCGGCCGCCGCGCCTTGATTGTGCCACATAAAAGGCTCAGCTTCCGGAGAAGCAATTATGCCATCACTGTAATTCTGATATGCGCCGTACTCAAGCGGCAAGTAGGCATCCCCAAACGGCGCCAGGCTAAGCGCATTATTCGCATAGATTAATGTAGGTGTGATCGATTCCTCATAGGCAGCCACGCCAAAGTAGTCCCTGGCCGTGGTCGAGGAACCGTTGCGAGCCAGGTAATCATGACTACTCAGGAAGAGCCGGCCACCTCCGTCAAGGTAGCGGCGCAGGGCTTCGTTCTCTGCGGTTGAGACGGGCTGGAACCAGTCGTAGCCGGTGAACCAGACGACCAGATCGTACGCTTGCAGGAACTCGGCCCGCGGGCTGCCACGTACGTCGTTTGCCCAGCCCGTTTCCCACTGGTCATAGGGCAACCCGGCACGTGCCAGCGCCTGCTGGTAGGCAGACTCGGCGTTCTGGAAGCGGTCGTCATCGACCAGCAACACTGTGCCTGGCGTCTTGTGAGTGAGTGTCATGACTACTGGCGGCAATGCCTCACCGTCGGCGGCACCTCGCACGAAGAAGATATGCCGCTGGTCGCGCTCGACCTGTGCCGGGACATTGACGGTGACGACAGTGCGGGCGGCATCGCAGGGGCCAATGGACAGCGTCGGTGTCACCACGGCGCGTTCCCAGTCACCGCCAACAGTGTCTACGTGGAACGTCCGTGTCAGCTCCCGGCTCAAATTGTGCAGCGTAACAGTATAGGCCATCTGATCGCCCGCCAGGGCGAAGTCATCCATCTGCTCCGGCTGCCACAGGCCGGCCTGGGCTGTGGGGGGAGCCAGCAGGGTGGCCAGAATAGCGTCCATCAGCGCCGCCCGTTGCGGCCGGCCGGTGACGCCTTCCAGGCCGAACCCCATGTACAACAGCCGGAACGGTTCGCAGCGATCGGCCAATAGGGCGGCGGCCGAGCCATCGGGATAGGTCAGCAGCGGGCGGGTTAAGGAGCGTGTCTGGGGCAAAACCTGGTCGGGCGTCGTCTGATTGCGGGCGCTGTCAGCGCCGTTGAGGCCAAGCAACAGTCCGGCAAATGGTGTGCCCGCCGCACCGGCCAGTGCTGCCTCTGGCGAGGCCTCGGCCAGCCAACGGCCACCTAGCTGGCGCGACCACCACACCTCGGTTGATGCCGGCGCACCATCCAGGCTGCCCACGTTCTGCCCGGCCACCAGCAGCCGTCCGCCCAGGCCCAGGAAATCGGTAATCACGTTGTTGGCCCTAACGGCTCCGGGAGAGTCATTGGGCGCGGTCCAGAGCACGGCGTCGTAGTGTTGCAAATACTCTACATCGGGCAGGGAGTGATAGGGATCGGTGATGGCCCAACGATCGGCATGGTAGCCCAGATCGGCCAGGGCTTGCTCATAGTACCCGGCCTGCGAGCGATATTGCCAGTGGCCCGAATCCACCAGCAGTAAACGTGGGCCGCGGGCCAGCGATATCTCCACCTGCTGCTCGCCCCCAGACCGGATGATGACCTCGACAATGCCCAGGCGATAGCCCGGCACGCGGGCCTCCAGCGTGTAGCGGCCGGCTGGCGCGGTGAAACTGTAACTGCCGTCCGGCTGTAACGGAGGGGAAAGGGGAATCGGTTCACTGGCGGCTACCATCTTCACAACCCCTTGCAGAATCTCAGCCGAATCGGCGGCTTTCAGTGTTAGCGATAATACGCCCGCCGGCAGGGGATTGAGGGGCATGTCCAGCGTGGTCACATGGCCGGGCACGAGCGTTACGTGCTCATTGACCGCCTGATAACCAAAGGCGGTGGCGCGAATCTGATAACTGTCTGGCAAGGCGGTGAAAGTCACTCGCCCTTGCCCGTCAGCCACAAAAGGGATTCTGGCCCCCGACG
>JACDJC010003899.1_pt1 | contig 10489 bp, 8 predicted proteins | sample 7454191 | NCBI WGS metagenome assembly JACDJC01 (sample SAMN14253291, study PRJNA609438) | sludge metagenome | isolation source: sludge after 25d culture with pyrite and EDTA | collected 2018-12-20
GCAACGTGCCGCTCGCACGCGTTCGTTCACCAGACCGCGATGATGATGCAGCCGCTCGACCTCACACCCTATTTCGCACGGATCGGCGCCGACCCCTTGCGCGACGCCTTCGCGACGCGACGCGCCGTGATGCCGTTCCGTGGCGGCAGACCTCTGAGCGAGGAGGAGATGTCGGCGCATTGGGACAAGCTGCTCGACGATGACGGATGCGAGGGCGTGGCCGCCGGGCGCGCCGCCTATCTGCATGTGCCCTTCTGCATCAACCACTGCCTGTTCTGCAATTTCTACCGCAACGCCTACACCGCCGATCAGGCCGGCCGCTATGCCGACATGCTGGTCGCCGAGATCGAGCGCGAGGCGGCAAGGCCCGCCATCCAGACGCATGCGATCAATGCGGTCTATCTCGGCGGCGGCACGCCGAGCGCGCTGTCGGCGAACGACCTTGCGCGCCTCCTGACCACGGTGCGCCGCCGTCTGCCGCTGGCGCCGGATTGCGAGATCACCATCGAAGGGCGGATCATCCATTTCGACCCCGAGAAGATCGACGCCTGCCTCGACGCCGGCGCGAATCGAATCTCGATCGGCGTGCAGAGCTTCGACACCACGGTGCGCACGCGCCAGGGTCGCCGCTCCAGCAAGGAGCAGGTGATCCGCTTCCTCGAGGACATCCGCCGCCGCGACCGCGCCGCGCTGGTGGTCGACCTGATCTTCGGCCTGCCCGGCCAGACGCCGGAGGTGTGGCGCGAGGACCTGCGCATCTGCGATGCGCTCGGTCCCGACGGCGTCGACCTCTACGGCATCAACATCATTCCCGGCACGCCGCTGCACACGGCGCTGGAGGCCGGCAAGTTTGCCGCGGCGCCGACGCTGACCGACCTTGGCGCGATGTATCGCGCCGGCAGCGAGTTTCTCGCCGCGCGCGGCTGGCGCCAGATCAGCAACAGCCACTGGGGCCGCACCGCGCGCGAGCGCAACCGCTACAACCTGATGATCAAGGCCGGCGCCGAATGCCTCGCCTACGGCTCCGGCGCCGGCGGGCTGCTCGGCCGGTGCAGCTACGCGCTGAACGGCGATCTCGCCGCCTATGCCGCCGCCATGAATGACGGGCGGAAAGCCGTCGCCGGAATGCGCATCGGCGACGACCTGCAGCCGATACGCGACTACATTGCCGCCAATCTCGAGATCGGTGTCCTCGATCTCGCCGGCCTCAACCTGCCCGGCACACCCGATGCCGGCGAGGCCTTCGCGCCGCTGCTGTCGCAGTGGCGCGCGGCGGGCATCCTCACCATGGCCGACAACACCGTGCGCCTCACCACCGCGGGGCGCTTCTGGTACGGCAACCTCATCAACGCCTTCAACGACATCCTGCTCAAGCTCACGGGAGCGCCGCCGCCGGCATTCCCGATGCATCGCCCGTCCATCGCAACGTCTCACGCCACAGGAAGGCTCTCATGACACAGCAAGCGTCTCCCACCGCCCGCGACGAAGTCCGCCGGCAACTGGCGGACAAACCCGACGGCGTACTCGAGGCGCTCGCAGCGCAGCACGGTCTGCCGCTGCAGACGGTCGTCGAATGCCTGCCGGAGGCGATGTGGACGCGCGTCAGCGGCGCGCATTTCGTCGGCGTCATGGAGGAGATTACCGCGTGGGGGCCCGTCACCGTCATCGCCCACACCAGGGACGTGATCCTCGAGTTCGAAGGCCCGCTGCCGCCCGGCCGGCTCGGCCACGGCTTCTACAACCTTCAGGGCGGCCACGGCGGACTGCACGGCCACCTGCGCGCCGACAACTGCAAGGCCATCGTCTTCCTGCGCCGTCCCTTCATGGGCAAGGAAACCGCCTCGGTGCAGTTCTTCAACGGTGACGGCGAGGCGATGTTCAAGATCTTCGTCGGCCGCGACGACAAGGGCGCGCTGCGCGAAGACCAGATCGCGCGCCTCGCGGCGCTTCAGGACAGACTGAGGACGGCGGCCGCCGCGTAAACGCGGACGACCGAAAAACAACACAACAAGGGGCTGAATAATGACCGTAAAACGGGCATGCGCTGTCGGCTGCGCGCTGATGACCGCAATGACGACGGATATCACATCGGCATGGAGCGACGAAATCCATCTCGACGATCTCGTGGTGACCGCCAACCGGCGCGAGACGGAGCTGCGTTACGCGCCGGCGGCAATCAGCGTCGTCACCCGCAAGGAGATCGAGCGCCGCGGCGGGTCGTCGGTCGCAGAGCTGCTGCGCGACGTGCCCGGCGTGCAGATCGACGAATCCTCGATCCCCGGCCTCAAGCGCATCCGTATCCGCGGTGAGGACGCGCGGCGCACCCTGGTCCTGATCGACGGCCAGGAGACCACCGACCACACCACCTACGGCCCGCCGATGCTGATCGACCCGGCGCTGATCGACCACATCGAAGTGGTGCGCGGCCCGCAATCGGTGCTGTACGGCTCGCGCGCCATCGGCGGCGTCATCAACATCATCACCAAGAAGGCCGTGAACCGGCCGTTCGGCCTCGAGGTCGGCGGCGGCTATGACAGCGCGACGCGCGGTTATTCCGCCAACGGCCTCGCCTCCGGCATGATCGGCAACTTCAACTATCGCCTGTTCGGCGGGCGCACCGAGGACGTCACCCGCATCACGCCGAGCGGCGCGCTGCCGAATACCTATTACGGCACCAGCAGCCTCGACGCACGGCTCGGCTACGACGACGGCAAGCATTCGATCACGTTTGGTTACGACCGGTTCGGCCTGTCGAGCCAGTCGTCGACGCCGCCCGGCACCGTCGACGGCACGACGTTCACCAAGTTCCAGCTCGACATGCCGCAGCGCGACCGCGAGAAATACTCCGTCTTCTACGAAGGCAAGAACCTGCTGCCGTGGATGCAGCGCTTCTCGGCCAACGCCTATCACCAGACCATCGACCGCCAGTTCACGCAGGATGTCGCCTACAACATCGTGCAGCTTTCCACGCCGATATTAAAAGTCGAACGCTCCGTCGACTTTCGGCATGAGGATGGCGACGTCCTCGTCACCAAGGGGGCCAACGTCCAGGCCGACCTGACGCCGCTCACCAACCACGTGCTGGTGATCGGCATGCAGTATGTGAAGGACAGTCTGGACCGTGGTGCCACCCGCGTCGGCGTATCGAAAGTGACGACGACGTCGATGTCCCCGCCGCCGCCCTCGGGGGTCACGACCACGAACTGGGACCTCTACTGGGGACAGGAGGCTTCGATCGCCTCGACCTCGCTCTATGCGCAGGACACCTGGAGCTTCGCGCCCGGCTGGCAGGCGGTGGGCGGCGTGCGCCAGTACTGGTCCACGACCTCGCTCGACAAAACGATCATGACCGGCGTATCCGACCTCAAGACGACGCTCAAGCCCAACAGCCGCGACAATGACAAGGTGATCGGCTCGGCCTCGCTGCTGTGGACGCCGATCGATCCGCTGACGCTGCGTCTTGGCTGGGGCCAGGGCTACATCGTGCCGACGCTGCTGCAGCTTCACACCGGCACGCTGTTCGGCTCGGGCGCCACCGTCCGTCCCAACCCGAATCTCGTGCCGGAAACCTCCAACAGCTACGAGTTCGGCGCGCGCTGGAACGACGGCAAATTCCGCCTCGACGGCACGCTGTTCCACAGCGAGGCAAAGAACTACATCACCACCGCCTACTGCAATACGGTGCCGACAATGGTCGTAAGCGGGAGCGGCGCAGGAGACTGCGACAACGGGAATGAGACCACCTACACCAACATCAACGCGGCCAAGACCTGGGGCGCCGAAGTGGCCGCCGGCTACAAGATCACCCCTGCCTACGAGGTCTACGGCACGGTGACGGCGATCCGGCGCCAGTTCATCTATACGACCCTCACCACATGGAAATCCGGCGTGCCGCTGTGGTCGGGCCGCGCGGGCCTGCGCTACGAGGGCCAGCTCAATTCCGGCATCAACTGGTGGTGGGACGCGTATCTGCGCGGCGCCACCAGCACCGAGCGCGAGGAGGCGACCGACCGCAGCACGACCGGCGTCAGCCTCACCGCGATCGGCGGCTGGACCACGGTCAATCTCGAATTCGGCGCGAAGTGGAAGCCGAACACGCCGACCGGCTTCACCGAGCATACGCTGTCGGTGGCGCTCACCAACATCGGCAACGTCAGCTACCGCTCGTCGCTGGAGGAGCTGGAGCAGACCGGGCGCGCGGTCCGCGTCAATCTGCGCTCGACCTTCTGAGGAGAAAACGCAGACCGGCGCCGTCCGCGCTACGGACGGCGCCGGTCAGAACCATGTCCATCACGGCGGCGGCGCGCCGGACGAACGCTCAGCCGAAATAGGCCTGCTGGACTTCTTCCGCTGCGCTCAACTCGCCCGGCGTGCCTTCCATCACCACCTTGCCCTTGGACAGGACGTATCCGTAATCGGCGATGGCAAGAGTCTGGTGCACGTTCTGCTCGACCAGAAAAATCGGAATGCCGCGCTCGTTGATCTTGCGGATGATGTTGAAGTTCTCCTTGACGAAGAGCGGCGACAGGCCGAGCGACGGCTCGTCGATCAGAAGCAGCTTCGGCGAACGCATCAGCCCGCGGCCGATCGACACCATGGCCTGTTCGCCGCCCGACATGGTGCCGGCGAGCTGCAGCCGCCGCTCGACCAGCCGCGGAAAGAGCTGGAAGATCTCGTCCATGCGCTCGGCGATGACGTCGCGCGACGATTCCTGGTAGGCGCCGAGCCGCAGGTTTTCCTCCACCGTCAGCTTGGGGAAGACCTTGCGTCCCTCCGGGATGCAGGCCATGCCGGCGGCGATGACCTTGTGCGTCGGCAGCGGCGTGATGTCCCGGCCGTCGAAAACGATGCGTCCGGCCCGCGGCGGCGTCAGCCCCAGAATCGAGCGGATCAGCGTCGTCTTGCCCGATCCGTTGGACCCGAGCAGGCAGGTGATGCGCCCCGGCTCGATCTTGAGCGAGACTCCCTCGAGCACGTCCGCCTTGTCGTAGGCCGTGTAGACACCCTGGATATCCAGAACGCTGGCCATCTACTCCACCCCCAGATAGGCTTCCTGCACCTGCTTGTCCGTCGCAACCTGACGGTAGGGCCCCTCCGCGATCTTGCGTCCGAAATTGAGCACCACGCAGCGGTCGGTGATCCGCTCGATCAATCCCATCTCGTGCTCGACGATGATGATCGCCAGACTTTCGTTCAGCTCGCGAACCTGCAGGATATCGTCCATCAATTCCTTGGTTTCGTCGTGCGTCATGCCGGCCGACGGCTCGTCGAGCAGCAGCAGCTTGGGCTGGCTGATCAGGGCGCGGCAAATCTCGATGCGACGCCGGTCGATCATCGGCAGACCTCCGACCGGCTCGAGCAGGCGCCCGACCAGTTGCGGCTCGAACACCTCGAGCAGCTTGCGGGCCGCGTCGTAGTTCTCCTCGAACTCGCGCCGGAATTCGCCACGGCGCATCAGATTGAACCAGAGCCCCTGATTGAGCTGCCGGTGATTGCCGATCATGATGTTGTCGAAGATCGACAACGACAGCGACAGGCGCGACCGCTGGAAGGTTCGCGATATACCGGCGCGATAGATCCTGTGCGGCGGCGCGCCGCTGATGTCCTGGCCGTCGAAGGAAACGGTGCCGCTGTGCGCGCCATAGATGCCGGTGACGACGTTGAAAAACGTCGTCTTGCCGGAGCCGTTGGGGCCGATCAGGCCGACGATCTCCTGCGGCGACGCCGACAGGTCGAGGTTGTCGAGGGCGACGACGCCGCCGAACCTGCGCGTCAATCCGCGCGCTTCAAGCAAGGCGGTCATGGGCGCGCTCCCGGAAAATACCGGCGCACCGGGCGCGGCAGCAGGCCTTCCGGCCGGAACAGCAGCACCGCGATGACGATCGCGGCATAGAGCAGGAAGCGATATTCCTGGATCGTCTGCAGCTTTTCCGGCACCACCACCACGATGAAGGTGGCGACGATGACGCCCCACGGATTGCCGATGCCGCCCAGCAGAAGGACCGACACCATGATCAGGGAATCGGAAAAGGTGTAGTTGTTGGGAGCCACGAAGGCGCCGACCATGCCGAAAAGCGCGCCGGCCACGCCGATGATGAAGTTGCCGAGCAGAAACGCGACGATCTTCCACCGCGCGATATCCAGACCGAAGCAGCCCGCCGCGGTCTCGTCGAGCCGCAGCGCATCGAGATTGAGGCCGATCCATGATCGCTCGAGGCGGCGCACCAGGACGAAGGCCGCGCCGAGCAACACGATGCTGAGCACGAAATAATTGAGATAGAACGACATCTCCGCCGAGCCGACCTCGAAATTGTCGTTGAACGACCGGCCGAGGAAGGTCATGCCCTTGACCTGCATGCCCTGCGGCCCGCCGAGAACGTCGTTGACCTCGAGGAAGGTCTTGAGCAGCAGCGCGAACGCGATCGTCACCAGCGCGGCGTAGTGACCGCGCGTGCGCAGCACGGGAAGCAGCAGCAGGGACCCGATCGCGGCGGCCAGGATGCCGCCGATGGGAATGATCAGGATCGACGGCACGGACGTATTGCCGAGCACGGCGGAGGTATAGGCGCCGATGCCGAAGAACGAGGCGCCTGCGAAATTCAGGACGCCGGCCTGGCCGAACTGGATGTTGAGGCCGAGCGCTGCGACCGCATACAGCAGCACCGTGACGAACAGCAGCAGCACGAAGTGATCGTCGTGGAAATAGAACGCCACGACGAAGGCCGCGAGGACGGCGCACGCATTGAGCGTGTTTTCATGATCCTGGAAGCTGTCCGCCACCCGCGTCAGCCATCCGGCGTAGTGGGCGACCGCTGCGCCGATCACCGCCACCGCCAGCAGGCCGATGATCAGCATCTGGCGCTCGGCGGACAGCAGCGCGATCAGATAGGCCGTCATGAGCGCGAGCGACAGGAGCCCCGGAAGAAGGGAGCCTTGCACTCTCCCCGAAATGGTCGACATCATCTCAGACCCGCTCGCTGACTTTTTCCTGGATCAGCCCGGTCGGGCGCCATGCGATCAGGGCGATGACCGCCGCGAACGCGAAGACGTCCTTGTAGGCGCTGGCGAACGGCAGCGCGACCGTCCCGATCGCCTGCAGGGCGGCGAACATGAATCCGCCGATGATGGCGCCATAGATGCTGCCAAGCCCGCCGATGATGGCGGCCGCGAACCCGATGACGCCGAGATACAGGCCCATGCCGAAATTGATCTCGTTGTAATAAAGCCCGTTCATCACCCCGGCGTAGGCCGCAAGACCCGACCCGATGGCGAAGGTCACGAGCACCACCGCGGTGAAGTTCACGCCCATGGTGCGGGCGGTTTCCTCGTCCTGCGCCACCGCGCGGATGGCGAGACCGAGCCTGGTGCGGTTGAGCAGAAGCTGAAGCCCCACGATGACCAGGACGCCGGCCACGAACATCAGGACGTTGTCGAGCCTCAGGTTGAAGTTGCCGATATTGACCGACGACGTCGGCAACAGCGGCGGAAACGGCTTCGGATTGGCGCCCTGCGGATAGAACAGGCGCACCACCTCGCGCAGGACCGTGCCGAGCATCAGCGTGATCAGCAGCGTGTTGAGCGGCGGCGCGGAGCGCAACGGCATCACGAGATAGCGGGCGATCACCATGCCGAGCGCGGCCATCGAGAGAAGGGCCACCATGAGCATCGCCAGCAGCAGCACCGGGCTCGACTTCACGCCGATCGCGCTCAGCCCGACAAAGGTCGCCAGCGCCGCGAAAGCGCCCACGGTGAGAACGTCACCATGGGAGAACTTGATGATGTCCAGCACGCCGAAGAACAGCGTGAAGCCCACGGCAACGAGGGCGTACATCATGCCGAGCATGAGGGCATTGGTGACGTATTGAGCCAGCAGGCCTACGTCCATCGCGGAATCCCCTAACCTGTCGATGAAAGCGGGCGCAAGGCGAGCGTCTCGCCTCGCGCCCGATCGCCTACTTCTGGCCCGGCAGCTTGCGCTTGCCGCTGGCGTACTCGCTGTCTTCCCACTCGACGAACTTGCCGTCCTGCACGACATACTTGGTGATGACGGCGACGACGTTCTGGCCGTGATCGTCGAAAGTGACCTTGCCGACGATGGAGTCGCGGTCCTTGACGTTCGCCAGATCCGCGACGACCTTCTTGCGGTTCGGACCAACCCGCTCGATGGTGTCGATGATCATGTCCATGGCGGCGTAGGAGAAGGCGCCATAGGCTTCGGGCGGATTGTCGTACTTCTGCGCGGTGTACTTCTCCATGAAGAACTTGCCGCCCGGAAGCTTTTCAACCGACGCGCCCTCGCGGAACGCCAGCGTCCCTTCGGCGAGCGGCCCGAGGCCGGAGATATAGGCGTCCGACACGATGCCCGAGGTGCCGTCGAACACGGCCTTGATGCCGAGCTTCTCCATCTGCGAACGAATGCGCACGCCGATCGGAGACAGGCCGCCGAAATAGATCACTTCGGGATTGAGCGCCTTTATCTGCGTCAGTTCGGCCGTGAAGTCCTGCTGGTCTGCGGTCACGCCGAAGGTGCCGAGGATCTTACCGCCGAGCTTGGTGAAGGACTGGGTGAAGTACTGGTTGTGGCCCTTTCCGTAGTCGGTCGTGTCGTGGATGATCGCGACCGACTTGTAGCCCAGCTTGGTGATCAGCTCCGCGTTGGTGTCGTTCTGGTTGATCATCGTGCCGTTGACGCGATGAACCTCGGCATACTTGTTGCGATAGGTGATGTCGGGCAGCACCGCGCCCCACACGATCACCGGCAGGCCGAACTTGTGATAGATGTCGACGGTCGCGATCGCGGTCGCGGAGCAATAGTGCGTCGCCGCGGCGATGATTTCCTTGTCGGCCGCCATCTTGGTCGCGGCCTGAACGGCTACGTTCGGCTTGCACTCGTCGTCCAGCACGACCAGCTCGTACTCGTATTTCGACTTGGGATCGGCATTGCGCAGCTTGACGGCAAGATCGGCCGAGTTTCGGCCGCCGAGGCCGTTGACGGAAACGCCGCCGGTCAACGGCCCGATAAATCCGACCTTGACCTTTTCCTTCGCCTGCGCCGGTCCGACCAGAGCACCGGCGATGATCGCGCATGCGGCAACACAACCAAACCGTCTCGTAAAGCGATACATCAGTTCCTCCCCTTGCGGCCCCCGCCGCTCATTACATCGGTTCTTGTGTAAATGGTTCCAGCAATTGCACTCAGTGTCAATATTCCTGTATACAATGACTGAAGCCTTCGGCCAGTATCTCCGACCGCACCCGGAGATGCTGATTGTTTCGCGGACGCCGGTTACGCCTCCAAAGCGGACCGCGCCCTGACACACATTCAGCACCGGACCGGCTCGCTTGGGGGCGCGGTACATTGTCGCGATGAAACATGCTTCGAACCTCCGCCGGCATCTGGAAGACGCGATCGTCACGGGCAAACTGACGCCCGGAACGCGCCTCGACGAAGTCTCGCTCGCCAGGGAGTTCGGCCTGTCGCGGACTCCGATCCGGGAAGCACTGTTCCAGCTCGAGGCCATCGGCCTGGTGGATATCCGGCCGCGCCGGGGCGCCATCGTCAGCGCGCCCGACCTTCAGCGCCTGATCGAAATGTTCGAGACGATGGCGGAGCTCGAAGCCTCCTGCGCCCGCCTCGCCTCCCGGCGCATCACCCGCAGCGACGAAGAGGCCCTGCTTGCGGCGCACCGCGCCTGCATTGCGACCGCGACCGCCGAAGACCATGACGCCTATTATGCGGAAAACGCGGCATTCCATGCTGCGATCTATCGCGCCAGCCACAATTCCTTTCTCGCCGAGCAATCGCTTGCATTGCACCGCCGCCTGACCTCGTTCCGGCGCGTCCAGCTCCGGGCGCGCAACCGCATCGCCCAGTCCCTGCAAGAGCATGAGGACATCATCCAGGCCATTCTGACGGGCGACGGCGATCTGGCCGCGCACCGCATCCGCAACCACATCGTGATCCAGAGCGAGCGGTTTTCGGACGTCGTCGCCAGTCTGGCGACGCATGCCACGGCCTGATTTATCCGCACGAGCGGATCAAGTTCGCACGCGAATGAGGTGCGATCAGCTCAACCGTCATTGCGAGCCAACGGGTCGGCGCGGAGCGCCGCCCGATGACAGGCTCCGCGGAGCAATCCAGAATCCATAGCACAAGGACTGGATTGCTTCGTCGACTTCGCCTCCTCGCGATGACGATCGACTACTCTGTTCTGTCTAGCGCAGCGGCGGAACGCTCGCAGGCGCCACGCGGCAACGCAGAACCTGTTCGATTCCGTAAGCCAGACCGATCAGCCTGCCCTCGTCCCATGGCCGCCCGAGCAATTCCACGCCGACAGGCACGCCCAGCGGCGCACTTTCGGTCGGCCCGGAAAACCCGCCGGGCAGCGCGATCGCCGGGAATCCGGTGACCGACGCGAGCGCGCCGTTGCGCTCGATCTGGCGGGAGCCGATCGGCACGACGAGGCGCTGCTGATGGGGAAAAAGCAGC
>JACDJC010003900.1_pt1 | contig 10488 bp, 6 predicted proteins | sample 7454191 | NCBI WGS metagenome assembly JACDJC01 (sample SAMN14253291, study PRJNA609438) | sludge metagenome | isolation source: sludge after 25d culture with pyrite and EDTA | collected 2018-12-20
CCCCCAATGGATCGGGATCGCCAGCGACGGCCGTAGCAACTGCAGCGCTTGTGCCGCGCGGTAGGGGTCCAGATGTCCCTCATCTGCACATTATTATCCGGGCTAAGAAAACGGCCAAGCAATGGATCATACAAACGCCCGTTCATATTAATCAAGCCAAATTCGGGCAAATGTTCGTGTCCGGTAAAACCACGCCCTGCAAAAAGGGCCTGGTCATTGGCATCGAGCGTATAGTTCCAGTCGTCGGCACTGCGCCGTCTGCCCCAGGCATCAAAGCTGTACCAAAGCCCCCTTCCTGTTCCCCCGAAGGGGGAAAGCCCAAAACAATTTTTTCAAAGAACTCTCACTGTAAAATTAAGGGTTCTTTCTATTCAAAAGAATTTCTGAACCCTTAATTTTTATTACAAACTTATACCCCGCAATATGCTGTTACCTTAAAACCACGCGAAAGGATTCGCGCGGGAGCGGGGCTGATTTGGGCAAAAGGATACAGGAACTTAGAAAGCTAACAGGGCTTACCCAGGCCCAGCTTGCGGAAAAGATAAACATCTCGCATACGCAGTTGACACGTTATGAAAGCAAAAACGTACAGCCTCCGGCCGATGTGCTACTCAGGCTGTCCAACATTTTTGACGTTTCCATTGACTACCTGGTAAGCGGCAACAAATCCGATAAAATAGAACAGCCCCTGAAGGATGCGGAACTGATTAAACAGTTCAAACAGTTGGACAAATTACCGGAAGAGGAGAAAAAAACCATCGTGAAGGTATTGGGTGCCCTGGTCAGGGATTTTAATGCAAGATAGGCTTATCTGGTATAAGTAAAACACCCGGGATTCACCGGGCGTTTTTCCGTTATTCTTGGAGTTTAGTCAACTCATAATCCATTCCTTGGTTCTTTACATGGAAGAAACGAACTCTGTAATTATTGAAGACTACTGTTGAATCCCATAAAAATTCATAACAAGTTTCTGATTCCAATGAGTATTTAACCATAATTGGCAAACCGACAGGCAAAGGTTTTATGAAAGCTTTTGTTGTAAAATATTGTAAGGTATCAACAGGGTTTACAAATCCTGTTGATACTTCATTACCGCTTCCCCTGAATGTTTCTTTTGAATACTTACAAAAAACAACCTGCTGAACGCAGTCATCTCCTCTTATTAATTTCTTACACCTTTTATCTCCTAAAATTCCCCAGGTTATTATACCAATCATAAATATTCCCACGATTATTCCTGGAATGGCACGTTTTACCTTTTGCTTTTTTGTCAACATAGTCTAAAACTTATTTAACTGAAGGCTTTTTTGTATATCCTGATTATTGGGAGAATAATTGTTAATATCTTCCCACCAATTATCGGGAAGCGGTGTTTCCCCAGGCAATAAAGGCACTTGAGGAGGCTCAGGTTCTACATGTCTTGAGTCATAATATTTGTCAGACCACCAACCAGCACCAACTGAAGCCGGAAGGTCAAACAGACCTTCTAAAACTTGTTTTTTTACAGGGTTATTATTTAATACCCAAGGCTTATCAGAATACCAATGCTTAATAATGTTGTTGGTAGTTTGGGTTGCAGTGTATTGTTTTACTACGGTATAGGAGTATTCTATCCAAAACTTGTCTCCTCTATTAACAGTAAATTTTTCGCCATCAGATGCAGGCTTCCAGTCATAGCGCGCGGAGATTGCGGGAAGTCCTGCATTAATACCAACTTGTCCTGCTCGGTAAAGAGTTTTGCTTATTTTTCCTGCTTTATATACTTTGTCAAGCCCCATCGTTGCAACGCCAGCAACCCCCGATACTCCTGCGTCTAACCAATCGATATCTTTCCATGCCCAATCCTTAAAAGATTCACCTGGCTCTCGTGTTACATAATTTGTGATGACTTGTGTGGCATAGTCAATAGTTGCACTCCATAAGAATACATCAATAACAGTCCCAACTCCCGGAAATATTAAACTAAAGAACCATTCCCCATTAGGGTCGGTGTAGATTAGCGGGTTATTGAGGCAGTATGAATACCTATTAAAATTCTGAGTAAAATCCGGCATCTGCACATTATTATCCGGACTAAGAAAACGGCCTAGCAATGGATCATACAAACGCCCGTTCATATTAATCAAGCCAAATTCGGGCAAATGCTCGTGACCGGTAAACCCACGACCTGCAAACAACTCAGGTTCGGCGCTTAAATCGTAATTGTCCCAATGTGCTGCTTGTCGCCGTCTGCCCCAAGCATCAAAGCTGTATTCTTTGTAGCTTAGGTCGGTTGATTTTACTACATGGGTGATGCTGCCAAGGTAATCGCGCAAAACATAGTAAATAACAGGTGTGGCTGTTCCTACTTTTACGCTTACTGCCGGGGCGGAATAGGCATCGCCTCCCAGCCAGGTGTATTGCGTAGTAGTGCTTCCGTTTACTTCTTTTATGTACCGGCTACCGGGGTACCAGCGAGTGTAAAGTGTGCTGCCGTTTTGGCTTACTTCCGTTTTGCAGCGTTGCTGGTCGCTGTTGTAGGTAAATGTGGCAGAATAATTGCCTTCGCTAATATTTTCTATTTGCTGAAACCAGGTGTAATTAATTGTTTGGGTATCAACAGGAATCAAACTGGCAGTTTTGGCATAAAGGTCTGTTATTTGGAACCCGTCGTATTCCATTAAACCCAGGTCATTTTTACGGGTAATATTGCCCGAGTTTTCGTATTCAAAGCCATTGTTGGCAGTGCCCCAAATACTGTCGAGTTGGAGGTTTTCGTACCCGAAGTTTTCAGTAAGCACACCGTGTTTCATGTTTTTGCGGTAGTTAGGCCAGCCAAATTTCGGATCGAACTCATAATCGTAACTATAAATACTTCCAATAGTTGCATTGTCAGGCAGGCCCATGTCATAATTCATGGTAGCCGTCAGATTTGTGCCATATTTGGCGCTGGTTATTTGCCCGTATTCGTTCATTGCATCAATATCCCAAACAACAGTAGAGCCTGCTTTTACTTTTTCAAGCAGTCCCGAATTACTATCATATTCATTTTCTTCTATAACTCCCGAAGGGTGGGTACGTTTATACAAACGCCCAACCCCGTCGTAATCAAAGGTAGTAGAAAAATTTGTGCCGGCTATATTTTCAGCAATACCAGTTAAACGGCCTTTTACACCGGTTGTTGCATAACTGTAGGTACGGCTTACCGAACCAGGCGAACTAATGTTGGTTAATTGTTTATAAGTATCGTAAGTATAATCAGTCGTTTCCGAACCGGTAGTATGGTAATCAAGCAAACCATCGGAAGTGTACCGGTAATAAGTACTATCGCCCTGGGCATTTACCTGTGCCGTTATTCTCCCATAGGCATTGTGGTAATACTTTGTTATTCCGGCATCCGGGTCGTTTAATTTGGTTTGGTTACCTGCAAGGTCATATTCCATTTTAGTTTCACCTCCCGGATGACTAATGCTTTTTACCTGCCCGTTGGGGTAGTAGGAATAGGTTAAGTTTCCTCCAAAATCGGATGCTGTAGTTAGTAGCCCCTGACTGTTGGTTTCTTTCCAACTTGTTAACCCTTCCGAGGTTTCGGTTACACGGTTCCCTGAAAAGGTAATATTGGTAATCTTTCCTCCCGCGGTAGTAATTTTATTTAGGCGGTTTTTTGTGTCGTATTCATACAATGTATAATCAGATGGGATGGTGGTGGTAGTGGCCGGTTCATATTTCTTCCACAACCTTCCTTTAGAGTCGTATGCGGTATTCGAATAAATTGTCCCGCCAAAACTTTTCACATCAGTTCGTAGTTCTTTTCCTTCTCTATCGTACCATGTTTTTGATTGCGAACCGTCGTTACCCGACGTTGTTATAGTGTAAACCTCACTGTTTAATACACCGTCAGATCCCCAATTATAGGCTGTAGTGGTAACAAAACCGCCGGGTTCCGTTTGGGTAGCAAGCCGTCCCATATTATCGTAAGTAAAAGTGGTTTCGTTACCCCTGTGGTCGGTTTCTTTTTGCAAACGCCCGTAAGTGTCGTAAGTGTAATTTGTTTCTAATCTTAAAGGATCAGTTACTTTCTTCAGACGAATACCGTTGGTTTCGTATTCGTAATCGGTGTCCCGATCTTCGAGACCAGAAGCTTGCTGATAAGTTTGTTTAAGGTTACCATTGCTATAATAATCGTGATTTACCGAGTATTCCCAGTTAGTCCCCACATTGAACCTGATAAAGTCGGGTTTTAGTTTTCCATCAGTATAATATGTATAGGTTGTTTTATTTGATTGGGTGGTTTCCCCGCTCTTTTCGAACTTGATGGTGGATTCCTGAAGCCGACCGATATACCAGTTGGTTTCGTCGTTGCTATAATAACTGTTCGTGGTTGTTTTGGTAACCCCGTTGTCAAACCTTTGTTTGGCTTCTTTTAAACTGCCTTTTATTGTAGAATCGTAAGTGTAATTGGTAGAATCCTGTTGCCCTTTTAGCACGTCACGATTCAAGTGATAATAGATGTATGGAAAGATAGGATCCAAACCGGTAACAGACACAGTTGTTTGTTGGCTCCATTCATTCCTTGTTTTACTTATTATGTCGCCGCCAGCATAGTTTACTGTTGACAATACTGTTGGATAAAAATATGTACTATTGTATCCCGAGTTTGTTTCAGTTTTGGTGCCTGACTGCGATTCCTCAACTGTAATTTGTTCATATCCCAAAGCACCCTTTCCCTGCCGGTGGATCCTTAAGCCTTTATAGCTGTAATCCTGATTCAATGAAGAACCTCCGTTTGTCCAGTATTCACTTACAACATTTAGGGGCCCCATATAGGTAAAAACGGGAAAACTAACGGAAGTAGTGCCTTTTTCATAGTTACTGTATTCTCCTGAAAGTTTTCGGTACGATAAAGCTCCCGTGTTGTTTAGCCCGTCGGCAAATCTGGAAAGGAGAATATTCGTGTTCCCTGTTATTTTTCCACGACTATAACCGTTAGTGGCAGATGTAACAATAATATCAGTTTTGCCGTTTCCGTCGTAATCGCCCAAAGTATATTGGTAATCTTTGTTGTACTCTGTGCGTTCATAATATTCACTACTCATATCGGTAGCGTTAGGTTTTGTCATAAAGTAATATTGACGTGGATTATTGCTGGTGTTTTTACTTAAAGCCAATATATCAGTGCGACCATCGCCGTTAAAATCTCCGGTATAAACCACATCGCTTTTCAGGTCAGATTTCTTTTTTGTAAAGTATTTTGCTACCAAACCTGTGCCGGTTGATAAACGAAATTGCCACTCCGACCATTCATAAGAGCCGGAACCATAAACGAAAATATCTGTTTTTCCATCCCCATTGAAGTCACCTAATTTAAAAAGGTGATCTTTATTAGGATAGGATCCAGAATAAAGTGTTACCAATGAATTTCCATTAATAGTATAAATTTTAACCCCGTTACTGTCAAATGTCCAAATATCTGTTTTTCCATCACCGTTAAAATCCCCAAAGTAATCTTTATTTCCCCAACTATCGATCGTACCGTAATTTTTGAGACTAAAGTAAGTATTTAAAGATGTCGTACGCATTGAATACAAATTCCATGCGCTGTTTGAGATTGAACCTCCTCCTCTTACTTTTCCTAGCACATCTTGTACTCCATCACCATCAAAGTCAGCTGCATACTGATATTTTGGATCATAATAATTATCATTTGTAGGCAGCCAGTCAATCAAAGTGAAGTTGCCAAAATTTGTTCCGGTTGATAAGGCATAATTATAGTAAACACCACTATTGGCAATTAAGCTTCCGGCAATGTCTAAGAAAAACAAATCATCCATTCCATCGCCATTCAAATCAGAGGGCATGACCAGGTCTATTGTAACCGGACACGTTCCTGAGGCACTGTATGTAAATCCTCCGTATTCGGTTGCAAGATATAGCCTCCAACTTTTTAGGTCAGATTTTTTCACAGTAAAAATGTCTGTCCTTCCGTCTCCGTTAAAATCACCTGTATATTGTGTATATGATGTTGAAATATAACTGTTATATGAAAAATAAGGGTAGTTATCACAATTCCCTGTTGGGTATTCATATGAAAATGCAGTGGAGTTGTACCTGCTGTTGTTTATTCCGTATTCAATTACTTCGTTTAGTATTGAATTGTTGGTGTAATATGGTGACGTATAATAGTAATTGTACTTCAGTTCATATTTTTTAACAAGCGTTGAATTGTATTTCATTTCAATCTTGTCGAGGATAAGATTTTGCTCTAATGTACCACCGACGAAATATGATGTTGTTTTATCCGATCTTTCTTTGTAATAAAATGTAATAGTATTAGCGCCGTATTTTATTTCTGCAATGTAATTATTTCCGTATTGCTTAAGGTATTCATATTCAATTGTGTTACCGTAAAGATCGGTTCTTCTGTCGACAAACCAGCTAACTTCTTCTGTCAGACCATCAATTGTTTGGTCGGAATCTCCTTCATAACCGTATTCGATTGTTTCACCGCTTTTAGTTTTTACAAGAAATCTTTTCGGAGTTGAAGTACCATCCGTCAGGCAAGTGATTTTTGAAAAATTGTCAATTTCGGTTCTGTACAAAGAGTTATTGGCACCATAGGTTCCAGAAACACAGATCAAACGTTGTCCGTCAAGAGAGAGCCTGTCCGTTGAAGTTAAATCAACTCCTACACAGGATCCATCGTGATAATATGTCTTAGGACTGCGGGTAATGGCAGACAGTCCTCCTATATTCCAACCAAAACCGGCAATACCGTTTCCACTGTTACTTGAATAAGTCAATGAGAGGGCTGGGGAAAACCCGCCAACTCCTTCCGGTACCTGGAGGGGAATGGTATAAGTAGCACCTCCGAGTGCATTAACGTTAAATGTTCCTTGTGTAGCGCCAACGAGGTAGGAAGTATTTAGTGTTCTGTTCATTGGGTCGACAGTGCTTGAGTAAGGAATAGTTCCGGAAATTATAGGGTCTACTATCTCTGCAGTTAAGGTCCCTCCATTAGGGGTATAAGAATAGTTGTTCCCAAACGTGATACTGTTCCTTGCCTGGTATGTTTTTGTCCCGGTATCGGTAGAGGTAACGACCAGGTCGAATTCCTGACTCAAAACAGGCCCCACTACCAACATAATGAGAATTGTATATAGTAATTTCATGGTAATCTTTATTGTTCTGTTTAATAATAAATTGAAATCCATTGAACCAGAGGTTCAATTCTTAATTGATAAGGCTCTGTTGTGGAATTTTCCTAATCTTTAATAATCTTCCAATCAGAGGATTCTTGCCCGGCTATAATTTTTAAAACATACATCCCGGAAGGAAGATTATATAGGTTTACCTGATTTCTGGAATTTGGAGAGCCAATTTTATTCAGTATCTCTTTCCCTTGAAGATTGAATACCAGAATACTAATTTTGTCTGCTTCAAAATCAGGAATCTCTACAATAAGGTTTCCTTTGGTTGGATTAGGATAAATTTTAATCTCGCCAAAGCCAAAATTCTCGGTAATCGGTTTTTCTTCATTAAATGCCGTACTATTTTCAATTGAAGCACTTTTTAAAGCAGTTCCGATATATATTCTTTGCTCCCTGTTTCCATTATCATCATACGAAAATTTATAATGATAATGTGTAGTTTGGGCTTGTGCATTGTATTTGGCACCTGCGATAAGAAGAAGCGAAAATGCCAAAAGAAGGAATAATTTTCTCATAGCATTATTTTGTAGCATTTTCAAGTTTTTCAATTCTAGCCTTCAAATCATTGATTTCAGCTTGTTGTTCCTGAACAGCTTTAATCAAAACAGGGATAAGCTCGGTATAGCGAATACCTAATGTACCGTCTTCTCTTTCCGATACAATCTCGGGGAATACCTCTTGTACCTCCTGGGCTATTAAACCAAGCTGGTCTTTTGCTGCCTGTTCTGCAATTTTGGCATCAGCTTTTTCATTGCCTTTAAACTTTGGTTTTAGTTTATAGGAAACAGGTCGTAAAACAAGTAGCTTACTTTTAGAATCCGGCAGATCCTTGATGTCGGTTTTTGCGTTGACATCGGACAAAATGGTTGGATTATAATTGAAATAGGCCTGAGAAGCATAAAGTTCTTCCCACATAGAACCATAGTCGCCAAGTATACTGTAGCTTGAATAAGATGGAGAAAGTGCCCCATATTGAAAGGTTATTTCATCGTAGCCGTCAGAAACCCGGAAAGTGCCGCTAACATCTAGCTGGTAGGTTGGAGAGGTGTTGTTAATACCTACTTTCCCTGTACTGCTAACTTTAATCTGTGAAAAACTGCATAAAGACAGGGCCAGAAAGCCCAAAACGATTAAAAAGGTAAATTTTTTCATAATTTTGGTTTGTTTTAGTGTAGCATTATGGGTTGCAGCCCGGCTACGTTAATACTAGCATTTAAAGCCCGGATTCATTCCGGGTTTTGTTTTATGTATTAATTTAATTTTGGTTCCGCAGTTTATTCCATCATATTAAGTCAAATCGCCAAATGGCTTGGGTCTATAATTTGTTACATTCTAATTTATTGCGATATGTTTGTAATAGCAATGAGATACAAACATCATATAGCTTTTTGTTGTGCGAAAAATTTGTAAATCATTATATATCAAATAACTAAAACTTGTTGACGCTGGGTTTTATATAGCTTTTTTTTAGCTTGTAGATGTGTTAAAGAAATAGTATTAGAAATTTTTTCTAGTGATCGCAAAATTTCAATTGGCAAGGTAAAATGAAAGGAGTCATTAAAAATGGTTATAAAAGATAGAAACCAAGGGTTCAATAATCCTTTCAACCAAACGGCGGTCCTTTGTAATAATTTCAGCAGTTCCTTGCATCTTTTGGTTGAATGGGAGTGTTTTTTTATAATTTGTCACTAGTGTCTACTAAAAATCAAATCTAAGTTGAAGACCAATTTCGTCATATATTTCAGATCCTTCGTCGAATGGTCTTTCAAACAGTTTTCTGATAGGAGTTCTGTCAATGAGAGAGCCTCGCAATATGCGGAGTACATCGAACATACTCCTGTTGAGACGGTAGTCATGTTCGGCGATAGCAACAAGGCAGTAAGCGGATATCGCACAATATATTTGTATTCTGACTGCGTTTTCAGAATTGCCCCAAAAGGATTTGATGTACAGATGCTGCTTAATCCATTTGAAAAACAACTCCACTTGCCAACGTTTTTTGTAAAGCATGGCAACATCTTTCGCGTTGATATAGAGCGCAATGGTAACATAAATAAAAGTGCTTCTGAGTTCTTCGGAGTAGTATACGATTCTGCGAAGTCTGCCAGGATATTTCTTTCTGGACTGATATCCGGTAAGTTCGATAGTCTGATCGCTGATAACTCCTTCAACACCGTCGATAAGGTCTTCTCCTGCAACGATCTTATACTGAAGCTTGCCTTTCTGACGGATGATAAAGTTAGAGTTGATGATATTGATTTTATAAAGTCGAGCCAAGTCAAAGTAGCCTCTGTCGAAGATATAGTAGGCGTTGGATTCGTACGGAATATCCTCCATCGCCTGAGTATCATGAATATTGGCATTAGTGATGTTGATGTAAGCCGGAATCTGTGTAACAACATCAAAAAGCGTATGAACCTTGATCCCGCTTTTTGTACTGCGGAACTTTGCCCACCAAAAAAGGCTGAGACAGAGGTCAATTGTCGTGGAATCAAAAGCATAAAACTTACCTTTAAGTTCAAATGGTATGTCAATTCGTTTATTTTGCGCAATTTCGATGAGTTTCCCGGAAAACTCCTCGAATATGCGGTAATCCCTATTGGCGTTAGCCTTGGCAAGGTTCGCCAGCTTTATCTCCTCTTTTCCAAATCCAAGGTGGTAACCCTTTTGGGAATGGGCGGATATCACGCTTACCAATTCTCTGAGCCTATCACAACAGTAAAGTTGGCCGAACATCATGACAAGCAACTGATTCCAGCAGGTAAAGTGTTTGACATACTTGTCTCCGTCATATTGTTTGACTTTCCAATCAAAGGCTTCCTTTGGAAGAAGTTTGATGAGTTGCGTAAATACATAAGATCCGTTGTTCATATTGCTTTGAGGCTTGGCCTCAAACAAAATACGAAATCAAATGTAGATGTTGGCTTTATTGCTATATCTTATTAAATATGAGTATATTATAAAGGTTAAATAAAAAGTTTAGTAGACACTAATGTTCTAAACTATAGTATAACCACTATTCAAGCTAAAAAAAGCTTGATAAGAAAAAAGCTTGGTATAAATTCTTATGGAAATATCCAAGATTTCATGAATGAAGCTATTCAAAGTTGGACTATTAACTTATTTTTTCAAGATTGTAGTCGCTAAAAAGCTATATTTTTCCAAATCCTCCTATTGCATATATGTCAGGCAATGAGTTATTTGAGTTTTTCATCATGTTAATAAAAGCTATATGCAACTAAAAAGCTCTTGTTCATTTGTAAGCATACGGTGAATCCCGTATTCAACCGATAATATTCAG
>JACDJC010003901.1_pt1 | contig 10487 bp, 9 predicted proteins | sample 7454191 | NCBI WGS metagenome assembly JACDJC01 (sample SAMN14253291, study PRJNA609438) | sludge metagenome | isolation source: sludge after 25d culture with pyrite and EDTA | collected 2018-12-20
GACCGTCCATCCCGCCCCCTGTATGCTCAGTAATCCGGGAGCGCCCCTGGCCTTTGCGGGGGATGCGTTCGACGGGCCGCGCGTGGAAGGGGCAGCGCTCTCCGGCTGGGCCGTTGCGGATGCGGTGCTGGCCGCACTGGAAACCGCGATGATGAACGATGAACGATGAATGAAGGGTAGGGGAGCGCCCTTCCTCTGCATCCCTTTCTCCCCCAATGATCAATCGACTGAAATCTCAGCCGTCTCCAGCAGCGGCGGCGGTTCGCGGCGCACCACATCCCAGGCAGCCACGAGCGTGGCCCCCGTCTCCCGAATCTCGTACCAGCCCGCGTCGCGGTAAGGCCGCTGGTCGGCCACGGCGCCGACAGACTTAATGCCCAACCCCTCGCAGGTGAGTAGAGCCCGGGGCAGGTGAAACGCCTGGGTGACGAGAACAGCCTCGGTCACATCGAACACGTGGCTGGCGCGGTAACAGGTGTCGTAGGTGCGATGGCCGGCCCTGTCGGCCGTAATGGCCGCCGGGTCAACACCACGTTCGATAGCGTAGGCCATCATCGCCCCCGGTTCGTCGTAATCGACCGCGCGATTGTCGCCGCTGACGAGGATGTGGTCGACTTGTCCGGCCTGGTAGAGGGCAATGGCCGTATCCACCCGGTCGCGCAGCACGGGGCTGAGGCGACCGTTGCCATAGACGGCCGCGCCGAAGACGACCGCCACTTGCCGCGCCGGCACGTCCGGCAGTTGATACATGGAACGCTGGTAATAAAGCTTGACGCCATTGCGCCACAGCACAGGCGAGAGGGCCAGGCAGATGAGGAGGATGAGCAGGGCGAGGCACCCTTTACGCAATAGAGACATCACGCCAGAGATTATTAGAGGGAGTCGGCCTAACTCCAAGCAAAAAGGGGGAGTTCTCAGGAATTTCTGAACAGCCCAGCCCATCCTATCTAGATTAAACCTTGACAAAATATTGACATGGCGTATGATCTGGACTATGGAATTCCGACATTCGTTCCTTGTCGATGCCCCGGTCGAGGCCGTGGCCGCTTTCCACAGTGACACGGGCGTGCTGAAACGGCTGACTCCAATGCCCATTGTGGCCCAGATTCACGACTATGAACCGCTGGGTGATGGGTCGAATGCTCGCTTTACTCTCTGGTTCGGGCCCATTCCTGTGCGCTGGCACGCCATCCACAGCGACGTTGGCCCCAGTGGCTTCACCGATACCCAGGTCAGCGGTCCGCTCCGGTCGTGGCGACACACCCACCACTTCGTCCCCAACGGACCGAATCAGACGCGGGTTGAAGACACCATCCTTTATGAACACCACAGCGGGCTACGTGGGGTGATGAGCCGGACGCTGTTCTCCCGTCCCGGCTTGCTCTACCTCTTTACTGCCCGGAAAATTCTGACCCGACGAGGCGTGGCCCAATTGATGGCAGCCCGGCGCGGTGATCGTGCGTCTTAAGGGCATGAGAAGTTCCAGGCTGCACACCGTGGTCATCGGCGCGGGTATCGGCGGGCTGACGGCCGCCGCCCTGCTGTTACGCGCCGGTCAGCGCGTCACCGTGCTGGAAGCCCACGTCTATCCCGGCGGCAGCGCGGGAACCTTTTACCACCAGAAGTTCCGCTTCGACGCCGGGGCGACGCTGGCCGGCGGGTTTGCGCCGGGCGAACCGCACGCCCGCGTTGCCGAACTGCTGGGTCTGGAATGGCCAGTGACGCCGGTCGATCCCGCCTGGACCGTGCACCTGCCCGACGGCCGCGCTGTCACCCAATGGGCCGATCACGCTGCCTGGGCCGCGGAGCGACGTCGCGCCTTCCCGGGCACAGAATCGTTCTGGCGGCGGCAGGAGCAGTTGGCCAACGTAGCCTGGGACGTTTCATCGCGCCCTTTCCCCTGGCCGCCGGCCTCCTTCCGTGATTGGGTCACAATAAGCCGTGCCCTGCGCCCCCGCACGCTTTCGGCCACCCCTTACATCTTTCGCTCCATCGGCGATCTGGCTCCCGGTGGCGATCCGATCTTCCGCGCTTTTCTGGACGGCCAACTACTCATCGCCGCGCAGACGACGGCCGACCGGGCCGGCGCGCTCTACGGCAGCGCAGCCCTCGATTTGCCGCGGCGCGGCGTGAACCACGTGCGCGGTGGCATTGGTGCTCTGGCACGGACGCTGGCAGAGTGGATCAAGGCTAACGGTGGCGAGGTGCATTTCCGGCAGCGCGTGGAGTGCATTGAGGTGGTTGGCAGGAGGGCCGTCTCGGTGCACACTGTCAAGGGGTTGTCTGTCGCCGCTGACAATGTCATCGCAAACGTCACGCCGTGGGGATTGGCGCGGTTGCTGGGCTCAGAATCACCGATGGAGCTGACGCGTGAAGTGCAGCAGCGCGAGGCAACGTGGGGCGCGTTCACGCTTTATCTGGGGCTGGACGCGACAGCCATCCCCGACGGTGCGGCGGACCATCATCAGGTGATTGTGGATCCCACCCGGCCGCTGGGTGAAGGCAACTCGGTATTCCTCTCGCTATCAGCCGCCGACGACCCTGAACGCGCCCCGGCCGGGCTGCGCGCCGCAACCCTCTCCACCCATACCGCCGTGGCTCCCTGGTGGCGGCTACGGAACAAAGCGGATGAGGCGGCGTACGAGGCGCGGCGCGAGGAATATTCTGAACGGCTACTGCATGCGGCTGAGATGGCATTGCCCGGTCTGCGCCAGGGGATACGGCTGCAATTACCGGGCACGCCGGTGACGTTCGAGCGCTTCACCGGGCGGCCGTGGGGCATGGTCGGTGGTTTTGCCCAGACATCGCTCTTCGCCGCGCGCGGCCCGCAGACGGGACTCAACAACCTGTGGCTGGTAGGTGATTCAATTTTTCCCGGCCAGTCGACGGCCGGGGTCACCCTGGGGGCGCTGCGCGTGGCCGCCGATGTGATGGCTGCGGCCCGATCCCCGTAACCCGCGGATCATTCCGAACAATTGACGGGGCGATAGCCGATGGCTACACTTCCGACCGACTAAATCCTGCTTCAGGAGTGAATCGGTGAGCACAGCGCAGATATTCCAAATCAATGTCTCTCCCGGCGGCGTGCCCAAGCTGCCGCGACGGGCGGCCGAGGTGACAGCGTTGGGCGTGAAAGATGACGGTCATAACGACACTGTCCACCATGGCGGGCCGGAGAAGGCCGTCAGCCTCTACGCGCTGGAACTCATTCGCGCCTTGCAAGTGGAAGGTCATCCCATCTTCCCCGGCTCAACTGGTGAGAACGTTACCCTCGTTGGACTGGAATGGGAGCTTGTGCAGCCGGGACTGCGTTTGCGGCTGGGAGAGACAGTCGAGATCGAAATAACTCGCTTCGCAACGCCGTGCGAGACGATCCGTGAATCCTTCCGCGATCACGAGTTCACGCGTATTTCTGCCCGCGTACATCCCGGCTGGTCACGAGCCTATGCGCGCGTGCTGCGGCCTGGTGTGATTGCGGTCAGTGATGTGGTGAACGTCCTTTAGTCCAAGAAAGGGAAAAGGGGAAGGGATAAGAGTAACCTCATTTCTCCACTTTCCCTTTCTTTACTTCACGTCCGCAAATACGACGCGCCGTTTACGTCAATAATTGCTCCGGTCATGAACCGCGCCCCATCAGAGGCCAGGAAGAGGACGGCATAGGCTACTTCCTCCGGCCGGGCAACCCGGTTGAACGGACTCTGGGCGCGAATGTCCACCCCACTTTGTCCCTGCAACGACGCGCGGGCCATTTCCGTCTCCACAAAGCCAGGGGCGACGACGCCGACGGAGACGTTATATGGGGCAAGGTACTTGGCCAGCGATTGGCTCATGGCATTCAGCGCCGCCTTGCTGGCTCCATAGGCCGGCCCGGTTGGCTCGCCACGGAAGGCGCCGCGCGATGAGACGTTGACAATGGCGCCGCTGCCGCGGGCTATCATGTGTCGGGCAACGCAGTAGCACATGTTGGCCGCGCCAATCAAATTGGCGTCAATCACGCGCCGCCAGCTGGCCTGCCATTCGTCGTAGCCAACCTCGGCCAGCGGGTGATCTTCGTAGATGCCGGCGTTGTTTACCAGAACGTCGATGCTGCCCATCTGCGCCACAGCCTCGTCGACGAGCGCGGCCACGGCCGCGGGATCGGCCACATCCCCCTGCACAATGATATGGTCACTGCCGGGTAGCGCGCTCAGGGTCTCATCGGCCGCGGCGCGGTTGCTGTGGTAGTGGATAACCACGCGCGCGCCACGTTGGGCGAACAGGCGGGCCGTTTCCCGGCCGATGCCGCGCGACGAGCCGGTGACGAGAACAACTTTGTTGGTGAAATCGAGCATATATTCTTTGCCTCTGATCGTAGGTTGTCCAGGGGGAATTTAACGCAAGGACGCCAAGACGCAAGAAATCTCGTAACATCTTGCGTCCTAGCGTCTTTGCGTCCTTGCGTTAAAATCTTCCCGTTCACCTCAAATTATTGGGAGAGACAATGACCAAGTATATCTTCTTCACCGGTGGTGTGGTTAGTTCAGTGGGCAAGGGGGTCACGGCCGCGGCCCTGGGGCGGCTGCTGAAGGCGCGTGGCTTCGCCGTCACCGCCCAAAAGCTTGACCCCTACATCAATGTCGACCCCGGCACAATGTCCCCCTACCAGCACGGCGAGGTCTTTGTTACCGACGACGGTGCCGAGACCGACCTCGACCTGGGGCATTATGAGCGCTTCATTGACGTCAGCCTCAATCAGGCGTCGAACTTCACCACGGGCAAGGTGTTTGGCGAAGTGATCGGCCGCGAGCGGCGCGGCGACTACCTGGGCGGAACCATTCAGGTCATTCCCCACATCACCAATGAAATCAAGCGCTATATTTCGTTAGTGGCCGACAAAAGTGGCGCGGAAATCGTCCTCGTGGAAGTTGGCGGCACAGTGGGTGACTACGAGAGCCAGTGGTTCATGGAGACATTACGCCAGGTACGCTCCGACGTGGGGCGCGAGAACACCCTTTACGTCCACGTGACCTTTCTGCCCTACATCGGCGCCAGTCGCGAGCTGAAGACCAAGCCCACCCAGCACAGCGTACGCGAGTTGCGCGGTATCGGCATCCAGCCTGACGTGATTATCGCCCGCGCCGACTATCCCATTCCCGAAGAACATCTAAACAAAATTTCCCTCTTCTGCGACGTGCCGCGCGAGGCGGTTATCCCCGCCGTCACCAGTGATATCCTCTACAACATCCCCCTGTTGCTGGAAGAGACGCACCTGGCGGAGTATGTCATGGAGCGGCTCGGCCTCACGCCGCGCAGCCAGCCCGACCTGGACGATTGGAAGCGGATGATCGCCGAGCTACGGCGGCCAAAGTCAAGCATCCGCATTGCCATCGTCGGCAAGTACGTGGAACTGCATGACGCTTACATGAGCGTGCGCGAGGCGCTCTATCACGCCGGGAGCGGCAACAACCGGCGGGTCGAAATCGAGTGGATTCACTCCGGCGATTTGGAGAAGGGCAAGCACTGGGACTTGTTGCAAGGGGTCAGCGGCGTGGTCGTGCCCGGCGGCTTTGGCGAACGGGGAATCGAGGGAAAAATCATGGTCGCCCGCTGGGCGCGCGAGAATGGCGTGCCTTACCTGGGGCTGTGCCTGGGGATGCAGGTCATGTGCATCGAACTGGCCCGCACTCTGTTGGACAGCGACGAGGCGAACAGCACTGAATTTGACCAGAATTGCGAGCACCCAGTCATCAGCCTGATGCCCGACCAGCACGAATTGACCAACATGGGCGGCACGATGCGGCTGGGTAGCTACCCGGCGCGCCTGTTGCCGGGCACGAAGGCCCGTGCTGCCTATGGCGAAGACACCATCACGGAACGTCACCGCCACCGTTGGGAATTCAACAATGCCTACCGTGACTTGCTCCAAGAGGGGGGTATGGTTTTCAGCGGCCTGTCGCCCAATGGGCGTCTGGTAGAGATTGCTGAATTGCGCGATCACCCATTCATGCTGGGCAGCCAGTTCCACCCCGAATTCAAGAGCCGCCCCAACCGGCCGCACCCGCTGTTCAGTGCGTTTATGGCGGCGGCGGTCGGCTACCAGGAAGCGAGGCGACCGGAGGAAGAAACAGCAAAGAGAAAGTGGTCAGCGCGGTGGAGGAATCGAAGAGCTGCCGGCGCCCGGATTGCTGCCGGCTCGGCGGCCTAGTTGGGCTGCCGGTTCACTCTCTCGTGGTTAGCTTCACGCCCGCGTCGGCGACCGTCTCGCGGTGATGTAGTTCGGCCGCCTCCAGTCGCCGCCACGCCGCGCGAATCCCCTCCAACTCCTCTTCCGTCTCCGGGATTTCGCCGTAGCGCACGCGGATGAAGGCTTCGGTAATGGCCCGCGTCTCAGCGGCGTGGTCGGGCCAGGCGCGGTCCAGGCTAGGCAAATATTCGTAGGGCGTCTCAGCCCCCAGCCGCGGGTAGCCGGCGGCTCCCGCGGCGCGACACATCTGCCGGTAGATGCGCCGCACTGAGGCCGCCGCCCGCCACTGCCGCAGCAGTCCCAGCCTCCCCAGCACGCGCCGACCCAGCCCCGGCTCCTCATCCTCGGCCGTTTCGTGGCGGCTGCGGGCACTGTCGCGGGCAGCAAAGGTCGCCTGCTGATAGGCGCGGGCCAATGCCAGGGCGACCAGCACGATGAGGCCGAGCATGATGCCCACCGTCAGCGCTCTACCCCCCAGCTCGGCGGCCAAGGCGTCCGGGGTAGGCGTGGCCGTGGGCAGCTCAGGCGTGGGCACCTGCTGCAGGATGTTAGCCTGACGCAGAGCGGCTCCCATCTGCGACAGCAAGGCGGCCAATATGGTGCCCACAAATTGGGCGACAATTGCCAGCAGTTGGAGGGCGGGGTAAGTTATCTGGAACAGGACAACCCCGGCTACCGTGGCCCCAAACTGGAGTGCCTGCCACAACGGCGACAGCCAGGCCAATACCTCAAACAGCGAATCCCCGGCGACGAAGGCCGCCGCTACCCCGGCCACAAGCACGACCCCTGCCGCCGCGGCCAGCACGCCAACAAACCAGCGCGCATCCAGCGTGGCCGCCGTGCCGCTGCGCTCCTGCTCGATGTTCTCAGCCCGCACGAGGCTGACGGCCGTCAACCCGGCCAAAAAGAAGAGCAGCACAAATGGAACCATGCTCACGTCCAGAAAGCTGGTGCCAAACCAGACAATGAGCGGCAGCAAGATCAGCCCACCCAGACGCAGCCGCAGGCCGATGTTGTTGATCTCGGGGTGGCGCATGGCCAGGCGAATGCCGCGCCACCACAACAGGAGGGTGATGAGGAAAACCGACAGGTCGCGTGTCCACAACAGGTTGCCCCCCTCGGCAAAACTGCCCAGAAAGAGGCGGAGCCAGCCCAGGTCAAAAAGCGATGCGGCATCGTAGAGAAGTAAGCGCCAACTGAGCAGCAGTGTCAGCAACAGGGCGATGATGAGCACGCGGCGCTGGCGCTTGACATCCCAATGCAGCAGTCCCATGAGACGAATAAAGTTGAGGGGCAGCAGCATGACCAGCAGCATCCACAGGGCCACGTGCAGCGGCGGCCAGTAGCGTGCCCAACTAAGGATGACCAGCACGACGGGCGTGACGAGCGCAATTTCCAGCAGGGCGTAGCTGAGGAAGAGCAGTTCGTGCCGCACCAGCCCCCAGGCCGACGGCGATGGAGACACGAGGCCGCGCCGGGTCGCCTCGCTCCCTTTCCCCGCAGGGGACAGTTGAGGGGATGGGTTGGTGCTCCCTCTTTGTGCTGGCGTCGCGCTCAATCTACCGCCTCCAACTCCAGCTGCACCGGCTCAGGCGTTGGGATACTACTGAGGGCCGCCTCGGTGGCCGTGGCGCTGCGGTGGCCGGCCTGGAAGGCTGGCACCGTGGATGGGATGTGGTAGATAACGATGGACGAAAGCGTGCCGCCGGGCAAATGGGGTGGCGGCTCGTCGCCCAGCGCCAGCAACACGACGCGACGCCCCGCCTCGCGCAACCGAACGAGGGCGATGAGGATCTCCTCGGTCACCACGGCCGTTACCAACACGATCGTCGCTGCCCAGGGCAGTTGCGGGCTGGCCCGCAGCAGCATGGTCTCAATAGCGCCGGTGGCGAATTCAGTGACGGCGGCCAGCGCCTCCAGCAGGTTCTCTAACTGTTGCGGCGAGCGGCCGGGCTGTACGCGGATGGGCTGGTCGGAGTTGGGCACCGCGCCGTTGACGAACAGCCCCACCCCCCAATCCTGTTGCACGCCGTAGTTGCAAATGGAGGCGGCCACACTGACCGACCGTTCCAGCAGCGCCGGATCAAAGCCCATCCAGTGGCGGGCAAAGGTGGCTACGTTGAGAAAGACGGCCATCGTCATGCCCGTGGATGGATCATAGACCTTCGTCTGTAGATGGCCGCGACGGGCTGTGGCCTTCCAGTGTACATCGCGGAAGCGGTCCTGGGGGGTGTAGTCGCGGATGCCGCGGGTGCGAATGGGGTCAGTGAAGAGGCTGTGGGCGACCTTCACTTCGCCGAACGGCTCTTTAGGCGGCAACCCTAACTCGGCCAGAGGCCAGATTTGGGGGTAAACGATGATGGTGTCAAGATCTTTGTGCTCCCGCTCGCGAGTGAATAGGGTGAAGATATCGCCCGATTCGTAGCTGACCGGTCCTAACTTGTAGAAGCCGCGCATTGGAAAGCGCAAGACGACCCGTCGCTGTACCCGTTCGCGGCTCTGCATCGAGTAAACGCTTTGGAGAACGAAGTTGCCTATCAGCTCCCCCGACAGCGATAGGGGAGACGCATCGATGTCAGGTGGCACGGGCAACTGGTCGCGGAAGCGCAACCAGGTGAGGGGCAGCCGCTTGTCGTTCTGCATCGTCACGGTCATTTCGACGGCCTCGCCGGGAAAGACGCGTGTGTGATCAAAATGGCGGTCGTAGCTGACGCCGAATAGGGAAAGGTTCTTCCATATGGTGCTGAGGCCGACGATGAGCAGTAGAACCAGCCCCAGGGAGATAAAGCCGACGTTTCGCCCGGCCGCCAGCCCGATCACGAGAAAGGTAAGCGCCAGCGGTATCCATGCTTCGCTGAAGATGCTATTTTCGCGCTCGCGTAGCACCAGGCCGCGCGCCCGCGCCACGTCGGCCATGTCGAGGCCCCGGCCGGTGGCCGCGGCCAGCATCATGTTCTGGCGCGCCCGCCGCGCCGCCTCGCGCTGGTTGTCGCGGACGACGAGTTGCAGGTCCTGCATGCTTTCAGGCATGGTGTTTGCTGGGCGGGCTTAGGCCCCTTCGACCGGTACGGGCACAGTGTTGACGACCTCCGCCACCACGTCTTCGTTCCGCCGGCCCCGCAGCCGGGTCTGGGGATTAACTACCAGCCGGTGGGTCAGCACGTGGGGGGCCATCTGCTTTACGTCGTCGGGGATGACGAACTCACGCCCGGCAATTGCCGCGCGGGCCTGGCAGGTGCGGTAGAGAGCCAGAGTGGCCCGCGGGCTGGCCCCCAGCAGGATGTCATCGTGGCGGCGGGTAGCCCGGCACACGTCGATCACGTAGCGGCGCACCGACTCTTCAACGCGGACAGTGCGCACCTCCTTCTGCATGGCCAATATGTCGGCCGACTCAACGACACTTTCTAAAGTATCCAGTGGATCTTCCCGTTCGAAGCGCAGTAGCATGGCATTCTCGGCCGCCTCATCGGGATAACCCAGGGCGATCTTCATGAGAAAGCGATCCAGTTGGGCTTCCGGCAGGGGGAAGGTTCCTTCCAGTTCGATGGGATTCTGCGTCGCCATAACCAGGAAGGGCCGGGGGAGGGCGTGGGTAGCAATGTCGACCGTCACCTGCCGCTCCTGCATCGCTTCCAGCAGGGCCGACTGGGTGCGCGGGGTGGCGCGGTTGATTTCGTCGGCCAGCAGGATTTGTGCCATGACTGGACCGGGTCGAAACTCGAACTCCTGCGCCTTTTGGTTGAAGTAGTAGATGCCTGTCAGGTCGGACGGCAGCAGATCAGGCGTGAACTGTACGCGGCGGAAGGTGCAGCCCAACGAGGCGGCGATGGTCTTGGCCAGCGTTGTCTTGCCCGTGCCGGGCACGTCTTCCAGCAGCAAATGGCCTTCGCACAGGATAGCGATGAGGGCCAGGTCGATGATGTCCGCCTTGCCGACAATGACCTTCTGGATGTTCTCGCGCAGCCGCGCGGCTGTGTCTGCGATCATAACGCCTCATGTACCACAGGTTTCATAAACCTGTGTGCTTTGCCGGTTAAGAAATGAGTTTGTTTGTCTTTCGTCAGGCGCTTTTGCAGATAAAGAAATTTATCACGGATAGGACACGGATGTTACGGATGCTGGATACGTAATCCGTGTCATCCGTGTTTAATTCTTCAATCTTCAACAGTGCCGTTTCTTGAGAAGGCAACTAAAGTTGCTTACTACAAACCTTTTCCTAGCGAATCTGCGACGACAGGTAATCGAGTATGTCGATCTTGGTCAA
>JACDJC010003904.1_pt1 | contig 10471 bp, 9 predicted proteins | sample 7454191 | NCBI WGS metagenome assembly JACDJC01 (sample SAMN14253291, study PRJNA609438) | sludge metagenome | isolation source: sludge after 25d culture with pyrite and EDTA | collected 2018-12-20
TACCAAATGCCTGTGTCCGGACGCCACACGGCCATGTCAGCAAGTCCGTCACCATCGAAATCCGCCGGCACAGGCACGTCCGGCAATGCACCGGTGGGGTAATAGGTCGTTTTACCCCAATAGTGGTAAATCGACGCCCCGGTGCTGCTCAGCTGTATATGCCACACCCCCGTTTCGGGCCGCCAGACCGCAACATCGATGTCTCCGTCACCATCGTAATCGGCCGGAACCAGAACGTCTGACTCAAGGCCCCAATTTACGGCCGAGAACGAGCCGGTCTCATCCTGCGAACGCGAATACCAAACACCTGTCGACGGCCGGAACACTTCCAGATCGATCGGTTCGGTCGGCTCGCCCTCGATGCCGGCGGCCGAAACAGCCGCAGCGGCGATGCAGATCAAAAGGGCAGTTGCCGTAGATTTAATGATAAGTGACATTTACAAGTCTCTCGTAAATCGGCTCGGTTCGTAAGTTCTTCGTCTATCACGAGACGATGTACGTCCGGCTCTTTTGCGGTTCGTCCAACGTTTCTGCCATACGAAACACGGAATCGGCAGATATTCCCGAAAAAAGCCCGACGATCGAACGGCATACGAATTCGACGAATGCATCGCGGCCGTCCGCCTGACTGACAAGTCGAGCAGTATCCTGTAAAATCAACGATATGGCAGCGCGAGCATTGAGCGGGAAACCGATAGCCGACGCTATCAAGGACGAAGTCTCGGCCGAGGTCAAGAAACTCGGTTTCAGGCCGGGACTTGCCGTTGTTCGCGTCGGAGAAGATCCGGCCTCAGCGGTCTATGTCGCGAGCAAGGTAAAGACGACAGAGGACCTCGGGATGCATTCGGAGCATATTCACCTCTCGGCTGAGACCTCGCACGACGAACTTCTCGCGATCATCAAAGGCCTGAACTGCCGCGACGAAATCGACGGCATTCTCGTACAGCTTCCGCTGCCGGGGCATATCGATGACCGCGAGATACTCGAAGCGATCGATCCGGCAAAGGATGTCGACGGATTTCATCCGATGAACGTCGGACGTCTGTCGCAGGGACGCGAGGCTCTGGTTCCGTGCACGCCCGCGGGCGTGATCGAGATCCTGAAACGCTCAGATATACCGATCGCAGGTCAGCATGCCGTTATCGTCGGGCGAAGCAACATCGTCGGAAAGCCGATGGCGATGCTGCTTTTGCAGGAGAATGCGACGGTCACGATCTGTCATTCGCGAACGCGCGATCTTGCATCAATAACACGTCAGGCGGACATCATCGTTGCGGCGATCGGGCGTCCCGGATTCATTCGCGGCGAGCATATCGGTGAGGGTGCGACCGTCGTCGATGTTGGTATCAACAGCGTCAGCGACCCGGCAGCGGCCGCTGAGCTTTTCTCGGAGACCGACCTGCCGAAGCGTCTTGCCGCGATCGAGAACCGCGGAGCCACGCTGGTCGGCGACGTCAACCCGAAAGAGGCAAATGAAAGAGCGGGAGCGTTCACACCAGTTCCGGGCGGCGTCGGGCTGCTCACCGTGGCGATGCTGATGAAAAATACCGTCGACGCTGCCAAAATGCGAAGACGTTCTTGACCAATTCTCGAAAAGACGTGGATCGGACCGCTGATCCGCCTCAGAACCCCGTGTTTTTATTTGTAAACTTTGTGCGAATCAATATTTATGAACTTTGACGAATATCAGTCGGCGGCGAGCAATACCGCCTTGTATCCAAGGCGGCTCGAAAATCTGGAATATCCGACGCTCGGGCTTGCCGGCGAAGCGGGCGAGGTGGCAAACATCGTCAAGAAGATACAGCGTGACCATGGCGGGGTCGTCAATGACGACATTCGCTTAAAGCTCAAAGACGAGCTCGGCGATGTGCTTTGGTATATATCAGCCTGTGCGGACGAGCTTGGCCTGACGCTTGCGGAGATCGCGGCGTTCAACGTCAACAAACTGGCAAAGCGTCATGGCCGCTGACCGTTAATGCTAAAAGTAGGACTGACAGGTTCGATCGCGGTCGGCAAGACCTTTGTCTGCGGCATCTTTAGCGAACTCGGCTGCCATATTCTCGATGCTGATCAGGTGGCTCGTGATGTCGTACGACCGGGAACCGCCGGCCTTCGGGCGATCGCCGAAGAATTCGGTCCTGACGTACTTAGTTCGAGCGGCGAGCTCGACAGAAAAAGGCTTGGGGCGATAGTTTTCGATAATGGCGAGTTGCGTCAAAGGCTCAATGCGATCGTTCATCCGTTAGTGAGGTCAGAGCAGGATAGATGGCTGGCCGAACTCGAATCGAGCGTGCCAAACGCGATAGCGATAGTTGACGCTGCTCTGATGATCGAATCAGGCGGCTACCGCAGGTTTGATAAGCTGATCGTAGTTTGGTGCCGGCCAGAGATTCAGCTCGGCCGATTGATGAAGCGGGACGGCTTGACCGAGGCCGAAGCCTTGAACCGGATAGAAGCCCAAATGCCGCAGAACGAAAAGAAAAGCTATGCCGACATTCTGATCGATACTTCGGGCACCGCAGACGAGACAAGAAAACAGGTAGAGTCGGCCCATGAACTTCTGCTGCGGCTGAGATGAAGAACCGGTGACGCGTTTTACGAACAATCATTCGTTTGCGATCCGACTAACGCGTCGGGCGATCGTATATTGTCTGGCTGGCGTTTCGGTGGTCTCCGTTGGGTGCAACGAGATCAAACAGGCGACACCCGAGCCCTATTTCGCAAGTACTGCTCGTCCGCTCAAGCAGGAGTTTCGATGGAGCAACGGCAAACTCCCCAGCACATCCGATCCTGCGTTTGCCGCGGCATCGCCCGAGACCGATCTTGTCCGCGCAGTATACGAGGGTCTGGTCGAACTCGACGGTAGAACACTTCGCGAAACACCGGCCGCCGCCGAATCGTGGACCGCCGCCGACGATCTGCTGACATGGACATTCATTATCCGGGAAAACGCACGATGGTCTGATGGTTCGCCGCTGACGGCCGAGGACTTTCGCCGGTCGTGGATACGTGCGGCAAAGCTTGGCAGCTCGGCTCCGCATTCTACGCTTTTCCGCAACATCGCCGGCCTCTCTGCCCCTGAAAAGGTCGAGGCGTTACCGATCGACGCCCGAACTTCGAGGATGCTCAATAGCGTCCGGTTTGGCCCGACTGGTGCGGCGACGCCGCAAACCGATCCGGCCGATCCGCCCCGAAATGACCCTGATGCACAAACGGAAACTAACACGGTCGGGACGCCTGAGCCGTCCGGCATAGCGCCGGCAAACGACATTGAGGGCAAGGTCGGAATCACGGCTACCGATGAACGGACGCTTGTCGTTAAACTCATCTCACCTGACCCCGATTTTCCGAAGCTTACCGCACATCCGATCTTTCGTCCCGTTCATCAGGACGACCTGGCACGGTCAACGAAGGGATTGTCGACAGTGACGAACGGGCCGTTTCGTATCGTCAGTTTCAATTCGGACGGCATCGGGATCGAAAGATCGGATACGTATTGGAACAGAAACGCGGTCAAGCTCGAACGCGTCAAATTCATTCCCGCCGAATCTGCCGAAAAGGCGCTGGAAGCATATCGGACGGGTGCGATCGATGCGGTGACGAATGCCGATTTCTCGCCGCTCGTGCTAAAGCTGCTGACGCCGTATGACGATTTTCGAAAGACGACCTTTGCAGCCATCAACTTTTATGAAGTGAATGTCGACCGGCCGCATTTGAATGACCGGCGTGTGCGCGAGGCCTTGGCTATCGCGATCGAGCGCGAACGTCTGACGGATGGCGAACTCGAGGGGACGACGCAGCCTGCTCTCACTTTCACACCATTCGGGTCGGCAACCAGCCGGAGGCTTGTGCAGGACAAAGAACGGGCTCGTGACCTGTTGGAAGATGCAGGCTTTCCGAACGGAAGGGACTTTCCCACGTTGAAACTGGTCGTTAACCGAAACGATACTCAGCAGCGGATCGCGCGTTCGGTGGCGACGATGTGGAAGCAGGTGCTCAATATCGATTCTGAGATCGTGATAAAGGAAGCGTCCGAAATGGACAAGATAAGAAACGACCGCGATTTCGATCTGCTGCGCCGCGGAGTTGTGCTTCCGACGATCGATGAAAAAGAAAGTCTGTCTGCGATATTCGGAGCCAGCCTGACTGCCTATCCCGCTAACCAGGCGACAGCCAGGGGCGACGAGAACACCACCGAGAACGGCGAAGCTGCGAATCGCAGCACACAGCGCAATTCGAACTCTAATACAGGTGCGATATTTCCCGACGGCGTCAATAACGGTCCTTTCCCGATCGATTCTCACGATACTGCATTGTACGAACTTCGGGCGATACCGCTCTACTTCCCGATGTCCTACTCGCTCGTCAGGCCTTACGTCCTCGGTTTTGAAACCAACAGCCTCGATGCCCCGTATTTACTCAATGTTTCGATCGACGAAACGTGGAAGCCGTAAGTCAGCGGCAGACCGTCCGATGAGCGGCAATACCGCGCGAGATCATCAAAGCATTGCCCGTAACTGTTAACTCATGTTAACTTAAGGGCATTCGATCTTGATGGTCGACTCTCATAAGGCTCCGGATCAACCGTTTTACAATCTACGCTGGAGGATCGATGTTCCCAAAGACCGGCCCTGGCCGAATGATCGCAGGCATTTTGACGGCCGTATTGGTGTGCAATCTGACCGGATGTGTGACGCAGTCGTCAAACAGGTATTTTGGCAGGACCGAAGTTCCTTCCGACAACGTCTTTCGCTATATTTCGGGTTCTGAACCTGAATCGCTCGATCCGCACATCTCATCGGGACAACCCGAGGCACGAATATACTCCGCCCTGTATGAAGGGCTCGTCGATTACCACCCAAAGACGATGCTCCCGATCCCGTCGATCGCAAAGAATTGGCGGATAAGCCCGAACGTCGACGAATTTCTTTTCGAACTTCGCGACAATGCTAAGTGGAGCGACGGTACTCCGATAACGGCCCGCGATTTTGTATATAGCTTTCGCCGCGGCTTCGCCCCCGAAACGCTTTCGAGGACGTCGAGTCTCGGGTACGTAATAAAATATGCCGAGGCTTACAATTCGCACCAGGTTTTTGTTAAAAAGAACGGCGAGTTCGTATTGAAGCGAGACGTGGTGGAGATGAAGACCGTGAATTCGCCCGAGGGCTCGGTGATCGGGCCTAAGACCGCGTTTCACGAATTCATCTCGTCGCCCGAACGGCTGACCGTCGATGAAGATGAAAAGGCCAGGACCAAGGCCGCCGAAGCAAACCCGAAACTAAAGTCGGCTCTCGACGGTGCGGAGCTTGTGCCGGTCACGGCAAATGATATCGGCGTCGAGGCGGTCGATGACTACACATTTCGCATTACGCTCAAGCAATCTGCTCCATATTTTCTCGGTCTCCTCGCACACCAGTTCTTTCGTCTCGTTCCTCAACATACGATCGAAAAACATGGAGCCAATTGGACGCGTCCCGAGAATATCGTCACCTGCGGCCCGTTCAAGATCAAGACCTATCGGCCATATGACATCCTTATCGTTGAAAGGGACAAGAACAATTGGGACGCCGCAAACGTCCATCTCGACGCGATCGAGTTCTTGCCGATCGAAGAGAAATCGACGCAGATGAATCTTTACAAGGCCGGTGCGATCGACGCGTTTCTCAATCACACCGTTCCTTCGCCTTGGATCGACGAGATAAAACAGTATAAAGACGAATGGATGAACCTGCCCGAAAATGCGACGGCGTACTACAGCATGAACCTGCAAAAGCCGCCGTTTAACGATCCGAGGGTGAGGCAGGCTTTCAACAACGCAGTCGACCGCGTCGCGCTCAGCGAACTTCGAAAGGTAACAAAGCCGCTGTATGACCTGACGCCGTCGGGCATATTTCCGGACTACGATAAGGCGAGGGCAAAGGTCAGCGAGGAGATGCGGACCGCAAAGGGCGTGTCGCAGGAAGAATGGGCGACCCGAAACAAGCTCAACCCGGAGCGTGCCCGCAAGCTGTTGACCGAGGCCGGATTCCCGGTCGTCCGGAACGGCGACGACTACGCTTGCCCGACGTTCCCTACCGACAAGGTATCGCTGCTGTTCAACACCAACGAATCGAACCGGCAGATCGCCGAATTCGTCCAGGCGCAATGGAAGAAGCACCTCGGCATCACGATCCCGTTGAAGAACATGGAATTCAAGACATTTCTTCCGCTGCGAAACTCGCTCGAATACGATGGGTTTGCCCAGAGCCTGTGGTCGGGCGACTACATGGATCCGTACACCTTCCTGAGCCTTCACTACGGAAAACAGAACGACGGCGGAGCCGGATTTGCGGATCCTAAATATGACCAGATGCTGGACGATGCAAACAGCGAACTGGATGAACAAAAGCGATACGAGCTGCTTGCCCGCGCCGAGTTTTATGTTATGGAACAACTTCCGGTGATCCCGCTGACGATAAACGCGACCAACTGGATGAAAAAACCCTATATCAAAGGCCTTTATCCGAATCCGGGCACGCTGCATCCGTGGAAGTTCGTTTATATCGAGCGCGACCGGACGAAATGGGACACCGACGTCGAGAACATAATGGAAGTCGCCGACCCGCAGGTCGAGGCTGAGTTGAAAGCCCTTTCAAGCACGCTCGAAAAACCGGCCGCCGCGGCAAAGTGACCGATCATATGCTTAGCTTCATCCTGCGCAGATTGATAATCATCATCCCGATGGCTTTGCTCGTCGTGACGCTGACGTGGGCGCTCGTCCGTGTCGCGCCCGGAAATTTTTACGATAACGAAAGGAACATTCCGGCGGCTGTCCGCGAGAACATCAAGAAAAAGTACGGACTCGACCAGCCGTGGTACAAGCAGTACTGGACGATGATCTCGAACGTCGCTACCGGCGATTTTGGCGAATCAGTAAAGTATCAGGGCCAATCGGTGAACGAGATAATCGCACGCCATTTGCCATATTCGGCGATCATCGGCGTTTTTGCTTATTTTCTCGCGCTTTCGGTCGGTCTGGTCGCGGGCACGACTGCCGCATTGCGCCAGAATTCGTCGTTCGATTACATCTCGATGTCATTTGCGATGCTCGGGCTTTCGGTGCCTAACTTCGTTCTTGCACCGATCCTCGTCCTGGTCTTCTCGTTTTGGCTTTACTGGTTTCCGCCTGCGCGTTTAGGCAGCTATTGGGCTCTCGTTTTGCCGGTCATCACGCTTGCCGCAATTTATACCGCCTACATCGCCCGGCTGACGCGGGCCGGAATGCTCGAGGTTATGCGGTCCGATTATATCCGCACCGCTCGTGCTAAAGGCCTCGACGAACGGACGATACTTTTCAGGCACGCGATTCGCGGCGGGATCATTCCGGTGGTCTCGTTCACCGGGCCCGCATTGGCGGCCTTGCTCGCGGGAACGGTCGTCGTCGAAAAGGTATTTGCGATACCCGGGCTCGGGAACATCTTTATTCAATCGGTCTTTAACCGCGATGAACCCTTGACGCTCGGTATAGTTGCTTTTATCTCGATCCTGATCATGCTCTTTAATCTGATCGTCGACATCTCGTATGGGTTTCTCGATCCGCGTATTCGTTACGAATGATCTGATATGACGGAAAACGTTGAGCTAGCAGCCGGCACTTCGCTCTGGAAAGACGCGTGGAAAAGGCTGGTCAAAAACAAACTTGCCGTGGTAGGGATGGCGGTGCTGGGCTTAATGGTCGTTGCCGTCGTGATCGGCCCGGCGATCATCAAGGCCCTGACCGGTCTCGAATACGACACGATGCCTGCCGAGGGCGAACTGCTTCGGTCGTTTCCGCCATCGCTCCGGCATCCGATGGGAACCGACGATTCGGGCCGCGACCTCTTCGCGCGAGTGCTGCAGGGCGGACGCATCTCGCTGATGGTCGGCATCATCTCGACGATCGTCTCGCTCGTTGTCGGCGTGTCGTACGGTGCGATCGCGGGTTACCTCGGCGGCCGGATCGACAATGTGATGATGCGGATCGTCGATATCATCTATGCGATCCCTTACATCCTGATCGTCATCGTGCTCCTTTCGGTTTTCGGCGGGCCGAACACGCCGGGCTGGATACAAAAGATCTCGACCGTATTCGGCGGTGCCGGAAATCAGGGCCTGAATCAGATATTTCTACTCTTTTTCGCTCTCGGGCTTGTCTCCTGGCTGACGATGGCGCGGGTCGTCCGCGGACAAATATTAAGTCTCAAGAACGAGGAATTCGTTCTTGCGGCAAAGGCCTCGGGCGTCTCGACTTTTGGGATCATCTTCCGACATCTTGTTCCGAACGCCCTCGGCCCCGTCATCGTTTATGCGACGCTGACCGTTCCGAGTGTCATGTTGAGCGAAGCCTTTCTATCTTTTCTGGGTATCGGCGTTCAGCCGCCTTATGCTTCATGGGGCAGCCTTGCAGCTGAGGGGATCAAGAATCTCGCGATATTTCCGTGGCAACTGATATTTCCCGGCGTGACGATGGCGTTGACCCTATTCTCGCTCAATTTTGTGGGCGACGGGCTGCGCGATGCGCTCGACCCGCAGACGAGGAAGTTCTAATGAGCAATATGACGCGAACCGGCGCTATCCGAATGTGGTTAACGGTCATCCTGACTGCGATGCTGATGGGCGGCATTGCCGTGACGGCCGCGGATGATGTGATCATCGAGGGCGACGGCATTGCCGGAATTTCGGTCGGCATATCGACTGAAGAAGACGTCATAACTCGGTTCGGCAAACCGCCAAAGACCGAATCGCACAAAACGTATTCGACCGAGTTGATCTACCCAAAGCTCGGTATGAGTTTTTACTATTGCCAAGCCGACCCGCGAAAAGAGATCTTCGTGATCGAGCTGAAAAAGCCGTTCAACGGGGCGACGACAAAGGGTATTCGGATCGGTGAAAGTACGTGGTCCGATGTGCTGCGGGAATACCGAAACGTGGAGAACGACGATCCGAAAGCAGACGACATCGATAACGAGCCGACCAACGATCCCGAAGATGGTAATGACATCGAACTTGAAGGGATAGGATTCAGGTTCAAGAACACCGTTCGAAACATGCCGGATGGCTCTCGATCGGCGGCATACGTTGTCAGCGAGATCGACATTATCGAGCGAGACGGCCTGCGGCAATGCGATTCTAAGTTCGGCACGAGAACAAATGACCAATAACGGCGCAATTCTCTCCGTCAATGATCTGAAGACCTATTTCCACACCGACGACGGCGTGGTCAAAGCGGTTGACGGTATTTCTTTCGAGCTGGGCAAGGGCGAAACGCTCGGCATTGTCGGTGAATCGGGCTCCGGGAAATCGGTGACGAATCTATCGGTGATGCGGCTCATTCCCGAACCCCCGGGCGAGATCGCGGGCGGCAGCGTCATTTTCGACGGCATCGACGTGCTCGGGCAGCCGATAGACGAGGTACGAAAGATCAGAGGGCGGCGGATCGCTATGATCTTTCAGGATCCGATGACGTCGCTTAACCCGTTCCTCAAGATCTCCACGCAATTGATGGAGGTGACGCAGCTTCACCTTGGCCATTCAAAACAGCAGGCCAGGGAGCATGCCGTCAAAATGCTGAAGACCGTCGGGCTATCGGATGCCGAGGAACGGATGGAGAGCTATCCTCACGAATTTTCGGGCGGCATGCGCCAGCGTGTGATGATAGCGATGGCATTGAGCTGCGATCCGGAATTGCTGATCGCCGACGAGCCGACGACCGCTCTCGATGTAACGATCCAGGCCCAGATACTCGAGCTTATCAAGGACCTCAAGGCCCGAATGGGCACGAGCGTCATCCTCATCTCGCACGACCTCGGTGTCGTCGCGGGAATGACGGACAAGATAATCGTCATGTACGCAGGAAAGGTCTTTGAGCAGGCTCCGACCCGCGAGCTTCTTGCCGCTCCGGCCAATCCGTATACGAAGGGCTTGCTACGGAGCGTGCCCGACCCGGCACACGAGCAGGGCAAGGAACTCTACCAGATCCCCGGCCTGCCGCCGGACGCGCATCTGCCGCCGGGCTGCCCGTTCGCCGAACGCTGCGATCGGGCCGAGGACATTTGCCGCAATGAGTTTCCGCCCTTCGTTGAGTTGAATGCGGGTCACCATTCATTATGCCATTTCGCGCAGGACGTTTACCGCGAGTCGCTTGGTGAAAAAGAAGCATCACGAAATGGCCGGGAGCAAAAGGTATGAAGAACAGGGAACAGTTTATCATCGCGGCATTGATCCTGGGCGTCATGGTCATGGGATGCTCGATGCTCAAGCAGGACGGGCCTGCGGCCCCGAACTCCAACACCGCTTCGGCAAACACATCTACGGCGCACTCGACGATCACAGGAGCTTCTCGAAGCAGATGGTGATCGACCGGTTGCTGAAAGAAAACAACGTGGAAGGCTCGAAGCTGATCGGTCTCGGCGACGGCTACGTGGAAATCGACAACATCAAGCAGTCCGGCGGA
>JACDJC010003908.1_pt1 | contig 10459 bp, 9 predicted proteins | sample 7454191 | NCBI WGS metagenome assembly JACDJC01 (sample SAMN14253291, study PRJNA609438) | sludge metagenome | isolation source: sludge after 25d culture with pyrite and EDTA | collected 2018-12-20
AATCTAAGAGGGCGGACGCCGATACCGCAGGAAGCGCCACCCCTCGGGCTGGACCTCCTTGACGAGCACCGCGTCGGGGCTCGAGGCCAGGGCGTAGCCGTAGCCGTTGAAGGCGATCGCCTGGAGCAGCCGGCCGTTCCGTCCGATGACCTGGTAGCGGCGCACGGTGTCGGGGATGACGCGGCTCTTTTCCAGCCAGACATTGCCGTCGCCGCCGGTGAAGGCCGCGTCGAAGGGCGGCTTGACGGGGCTGAACGGGACCTTTTCCGCGGCGGAGCGAAGCTCGGGCGGGAACTTCCGGAGGAACGCCTCGCGGTCCGACACCGTGATGGTGAACACCCGGTCCGGGAGCTTCTGCCCCTTCTGCAGCTTGCCGTCCGGCGCGATCCAGTCCACGCGGTTGGGATAGACCCGTGCCACCCAGACGCTCCCGTCGGCCAGGACGCCCCACTGGTCCTCGCCGCTGAATACCCGGCGCTCGAACCGGCGTCCGGCGTCGCCCTCCACCTCGGCCAGGTCGAGCGGGGAGAGCCGGAGGATCGTGTCGCCCCGGGAGAAGTCGAGCGGGAAGCGCACGACCACGGCGGAGTCGCGCTTCCCGCTTCCGTCGGGCCCGGGCGGCGGGTTGAACTGCACGTACCAGTTGCCCTGGCCGTCGCGGGCGCGGGGCAGGGTCCCGTTGGTGATGTCCGGTGTCCGCACCGCCGCGGCGTACTGGCCGTTGAGACTCCAGACGGTCAGCTGGCGGAGGGCCCAGTCGCCCACGTAGAGGCCCTCTCCCATGGTGAAGAGCGAGAACGGTCCCTCGAACGGCTGCTTCATCCCCTCGCCGAGATCGACAAGCGAGCGATTGGAAAAGTCGAGGACGACGACCCTCTTGTCGGCGGGGGAGAGCACGGCCCAGCGGTCGCCGCCGAGCCAGGCGCCGGCGGTGGCCTCGAAGAGGGTGGTCTGGATGGTGTCGGCGGCGCCGGTGAGCGCGATGTCCGGCGCGGGCGCATCACGGCCACCGCATCCGGCCGCCAGGAGCAGGGCGCCGAGGAAGGCCAACCGGGAGGGGTGGGGAGTGCGCATGGCGGGAATCTAAGGAATTGCCGCACAATCCGCTTTTGTCATTGCGAGGCCGTGAAACGGCCGAAGCAAGCTGGCTCGAGATTGCTTCGTTGGCCCCTCGCGGGGCCTCCTCGCAATGACAGAAACGGGGATCAGTCCCGTTCTGCAACCTTTTCGGGGCAGAGGGCATCAAAGAGAGTGAACCTGGGAAGGAGGACCCGATGGTCATGCTCGCCACAGACAGCCCGATTCCCACCTTCCGCCTGGTGGATGACGCCGGGACCTCCGTCGGCCGGATCGTGCTCCCGGTGGCGGACCGGATCAGCGGCACGGGCGCCGCGACGATCTACCTCCAGCGGGATCCACCGTTTCGGCGGTGGCCGCGGAACCCCGCGATCGAGTACACCAACCCCCTCGCCGGCTGCTGACCGCGAGGGGGTTTGGTTTTTCCCCTCACCCCCGACCCCTCTCCCTCCGGGAGAGGGGAGTGACACGGCTTGCGACCGACGCCTTCCCCCACGCATCCTCCATCCCTGATCCCACCCCATCCGAGGTCCAAGTGTCGCGACGCCCGTCCCCGGTCCCCGCCTTCGCCGTCCTGGCCATGATCGGTGGCTTTACGGCCGGAAGCCTGGTCGCCCAGCAACCCAAGGTTCCGGTCCAGACCCTCGCCAAGCCGGACGCCGTCTTCGACGATCCGTTCACCCAGATCGTCGGAGTGCGCGAACTCAAGAACGGCGAGGTGATCGTCGCCGACATGCGCGACCGGACGTTGCAGAAAATCGACCTGAAAACCGGCGCCACGACGGCCCTCTCCCGCGAGGGGAGCGGCCCCACGGAGTATCTCTTCCCCACCGGCGTCTACGCCTTTCCCGGCGACAGCACCGCCATCTACGACATGGGCAACCAGCGTTATCTCCTGCTGGATCCCGCCGGCAAGCCGGTGACCACCTTTCGCATGGACGAGGGCAACAGCGGCGGCGGGATGATGATCCTCCGGGCTGCGGCGGGCGCCGATGACCGGGGCCGGCTCTACTACTCCACGCGCGGCGAGCGGCGCGGGGGCGGGATGGATGGCGGGCCGCCTGAGTTTTCCGATTCCGGCCGCGTGGTGCGCTACGACCGGAGCACCAGGAAGTTCGACACCCTCGGCGTGGTGATGGTCCCGAAGCCCACGGTCCAAGCGAGTGGGAGCGCGAACAACCGGTCGGTCAACATTCGCCCGGTGCCGATGGCGCCGGAAGACGCCTGGGGCGTGGCGCTCGACGGCCGGATCGGCGTGGCCCGTGTGACGACCGACGAGATCCAATGGTGGCTTCCCGACGGGAAGCGGGTGACGGGGCCGCCGGCACCGTACACGCCGGTCAAGGTGACCGAGGCAGACAAGAAGGCCTGGCAGGAGCAGGCCGCGCGGGGCGGCATCATGGTCAACAACGAGAACGGCAAGATGACCGTGAGCCCGGCGCAGCTTTCGCCGCAACCGATCGATCCCTCGATCCAGTGGCCGGCCACCAAGCCGCCGTTTCCCGCCAGCGCGGTCCGCATCGCCCCGACCGGCGAACTCTGGGAACTCCGCTCCACCCCGGCAAGCGATCCGCTTCCGCTCTACTTTGTATTCGATGCGTCCGGGAAGTTGGTGAAGCAGGTTCGACTGCCGGCCAAGACCCGGCTCGTCGCGTTCGGGAAGGGCGTGGTGTACCTGGTGCGACGGGACGCGGATGACCTTGAGTACCTTGAGCGGTACAGGCTCTAGGTCACCTCGATCGTCACCCCGGCGAAAGCCGGGGTCCAGGTTTCTTGCAGTTCTTAGCGTCTTCGCGTTTCCTTTGCGCCTTTGCGTTGAAGAGCTCTTAACGCAAAGACGCGAAGAGGCGCGAAGGCCGCAAAGGAATATTGGGGCTCGTTGGCTCAGACTGGTGGGAGGCACATGAAACTGCTCGGGTTGGTACTCGCGTCGGTGATAATCATAGGCTGTGGGGACAAGGGCCCCAAGCTCGACGCTCCGATCGTCACCACACTTCCCAACGGCGCGCTCGAGGTGAAGAACAGCGGCCCGAGCGGGTGGGCCGACACCAGTGGCTGGAAGCTCGTGGAGCTGTACCGGGTGGGCGGTGCCGACGCCGAGGGACTGGGCGCGGAGGAGCTGGTGGATCCCCAGAGCGTGGCCCTGGATGCCGCGGGCGGCGTCTACGTGGCCGACCGGAAGCCGGCCATCATCAAGCAGTTCGGGCCGGACGGCGGATACCTCCGGAGTTTTGGCCGCGAGGGGAGTGGGCCGGGCGAGTTCCAGGTCGCATTCATTGCGACGGCACCCGGCGCCTTCGTGCTCCACGACCCCCAGTCCAGCCGGACCAGCGTCTTCGACTCGGCCGGCACCTTCCTCAGGAGCTGGAACTCGAGTTGTTGCTACTGGTCGTCCATCTTCGTGAGTCGGGACACGGTCATTCACATCCCGACGTCCGGCGGACCGACGATCGGTGAAGCGCCGGAGCACCGCTACTACCTCCGGTACCGGATGGACGGGTCGCTGGTCGACACGATGCAGATCGCCACGCCCAAGACCCAGGACGAGAAGTACTGGCAGTTGTCGGGCGGCAGTGGCAGCAACAAGATGATGATGATGACCAGCGTGCCGCTGGCACCCGACCTGAACTGGGCGCTCGATCCGGCGGGCGGCGCCATTGTGGCGTGGTCGGGGGATTACCGATTCGTCGCGACCAGCACCGGGTTCGACACGACGCAGGTGGTGAGCCTGGCCGCCACGCCGGCAGCCGTGAGCGACGAACGGCGCGTCCGCATCCGCGATTCGATGGTCGGGCTGTACGAGAAGCAGTTCGACCGCACGGCCGTCGAGGACGCGTTCAAGCTGTCGGACATCCCCTCCACCGCACCCTATTTCCAGTCGATCCAGGTCGATGGGCGGCGCAACCGCTGGGTGCGGCCCGACGACGGCGGCAGCCCCCTGACGGCCCGATTCGATGTCTTCGATTCCACCGGCGCCTACCTCGGCGCGGTGCCGGTGCCGAAGGGCTTCGGCATTTCGTGGCAGACGGTGTGGGGCACCGATCGTGTGGCGACGATTGGTGAGGACGAGGACGGGTTGCCGGTGGTGATCGTGTACCGTATCGAGCACTGACCCCTCACCCCCCCGGCCCCTTCTCCCTCCGGGGGAGGGGGTGGTGCGGGGGTGCCGTCCACGAACTCGTTGTCCCTCTCTGCCTACTTTTCGCGCGTCATTGTAGTAGCGGCGCTTGCCGCTGTGGCCGCACCAGGCCTACTGGATTGCTTTCAACGACCCCGGAGCACTGGATGAAGAGGCTCGCATTGGTGTTCGCATCGGGGTTCGTGGCGGCCTGTGGCGGCAAGGGGCCTAAGCTCGCTGAGCCGATGACGACCACACTCGCCAATGGCGCGGTCGAAGTCAGGAACACCGGGCCGAGCGCCTGGGCCGACACCAGCGGCTGGAAGCTGGTCGAGGTGTACCGGGTGGGTGGGTCAACTGGGACGGGCCCGGAGGACCTGGTCAATCCGTTGAGCGTGGCGGTTGACCAGGCCGGCGGGATCTACGTTGGGGACATGAACCCGGCGGTCGTCAAGCAGTTTGGTCCCACCGGGGCGTACGTCCGCAGCATCGGGCGCGAGGGCGGCGGACCTGGGGAGTTCAAGGTGACCTTGGTGGCGACCGCACCCGGGCTGCTGGTTGTTCATGATCCGAGCTCCGCCCGGACAAGCGTCTTCGATTCGGCAGGCAGCTTCCTGCGGAGATGGAACTCCGCGTGCTGCAACTGGAAGGGCATTGGCGTCACCCGTGAGGGAGTCATTGCCGTCCCATTCAACGGCAATCCCGCCGGTGCGAGGCATGCGGGAGACGCGTACTTCGTCCGGTACCTGCTCGACGGATCGCTGGTCGACACCCTGCGCATCGTGGGCCCCGAGGGCGTCGGCGAACCGCGTCGCTGGTCGTTCGAGAGCGCGAACGGCAATCAATACTTCGTGCCCATCCCGCTCACGCCCGCTGTGTCGATGACGCTCAACCCGGCCGGAGGTGCAATCGTGGGGTGGTCGGGGGCGTACCGTTTCTTTACCACACGCACCGGCCTCGATACCACGCAGGTCGTCACGCTGGAGACCGGTCCGGTCACGGTGACCGAAGCGCAGCGGATTCACCTCCGTGACTCGCTGGTCGAGTGGTACGGCGACGGCGAGGTCGACCGGAAGGCCACCGACGAGGCGTTCAAGCTGGCCGATATTCCCTCCACGGCTCCTTATTTCGAGTCGATTGCGGTCGATGGATCGGGCAACTGTTGGGTTCGCCGGGTTGGCGGGACAAGTCAGATTTCCGCGCGCTTCGATGTGTTCGACTCGACCGGGGCGTACCTGGGCGCGGTGCCGGTGCCGGTCGAGTTCGGCGCGGCCTGGAAGACCGCGTGGGGGACGGACAACGTGGCCACGATTAGCGAGGACGCGGACGGGTTGCCGGTGGTGGTGGTGTATGGAGTTGAGAAGCCCTAGGGGTGTTCGTCGCCCCGGCGAAAGCCGGGGTCCAAACTGTTGCCGTCTTCCCAAGCCGCAACTCTCGGATAGAATACCAGAATGGTGAGATCCCCTTCCATTCTCGCCACCGCGCTGCTGGCCCTTTGCGCCTGCGCCGGTGAGCCTCGTACCGCCCCATCCGGCCAAGGCGCAACCGCCACCGGCTCGCTGTCAATCAGCGCGACTCCAATCCAAATCATCGCCCCAGTCGACAGCGATGGCGTTCCTGTGCTGGGAAACATCGCCGACGCGACGCGCCTGTCGTCCGGGCTAATCGCCGTGGTGGACCGCAGCGTTCACGCGGTGTTGTTCATCGATTCGAAGGGTGCGCTCCTCGGGCAGTCCGGACGGAGCGGGGATGGTCCGGGGGAGTTTCGCTCCGTGGCCGGTATTGGCCAGTGCGCGCCTGACACGCTGTTTGTATGGGATCGAATGAACGATCGGATGAGCCTCCTGGATGCGACGGGCGCGCTGCTGCGGTCCTATCGACTTCCGGGCAATCCAGTGGACCGATTCTGCGCTGGCTCTGCGCAATACCTCGTGTGGACATCGCTCTCGACGAACGGCAGCCCGACCGCGGACTCACCCCCCATCCGTGGGACAGCTCTACTGGTCTCACCCAATGGCGATTCGGTGGGCGGTCTGGGCGACGTCCAGGCCGGGCAGATCTGGCCGCTCGGCGCCGTCACCCAGTTTGCTGTCGCCGACGCAGGGATCTACATGGGTACCGCTGACACCGCGGTCGTATCACTCTACGGGAGATCTGGCCAGAAGTTGCGGTCAGTTGATGTGGGAGATGCTCGCCGGACGACCACCGCAGCGGAGTATGATGCGGCGCTTACGAGTTTGATCAACACCGTGCCAGGGACTGCGGAACAAATCGCCAGCATGCGGGAGTTCATGGTCAAGCGGTTCTCCATGCCGAAGTACCTTCCAGCGTATCGTGCAATCTTCACGAATGGCAACGGGGCGCTCTTCGTCGTGACGTCCCCGCTTGGTGATGGTATCACGGAGCTTCATGCGTTCGATCAACGCGGTGCCAACATCGGGGAGGTTCGGATCCCCGACGACTTGGAGGTGTTTGAAATCGGCACTGACTACTTGCTGGGAATGTTGGCAGATGCGGAGGGGGAGCAGCGGTTGGTGGTGTACTCGCTAAGAATAGGTGGACGCTAGGGTTGCGCCCCAGCCACGGAGTACCGCCGCACCTCGATCGACAGCTCTCCATCCTCGCTCTCCTTCAATAGCGCCAGTCGATCCCCATACACATCCAGGATCTCCGACCGTCCAGGGACTAATCCAGTCGGTGCCGCAGGGAGGACCATCGTCCCGATTGGGGCGCCGGCTGGCGTGTAGATCGTCCAACGCCGTTCATGCTCGGCAGGAGTCACGTAGTCGCCAACCCAGATATTTCGTTGATTATCCACGACCAGCGCGCTCACCGCCGGCAGCGCCCCGACTTGCGAGGCCCCCTCGAGGCCGGCGACGAGTTCGGGGGATCCGACCTCCTGGAGTACCGCCTCCCTCCAGGCGTCGCGGTCGGCATCGGTCGGTTGCCGTCCTGGCATCCGGGCCGTGAACCGTGAGATGAGCCGGGTGCCATCGAAGACCGACACGTCGACCGAGTCGGTCGGCCCGATGACGAGGGTTGCCCCACGGGCATCGTACGCCACGAACCGGGCGAAGGGGACGGGAATGCGGCCACCAGGTGAGAGAAGTGTTCGCTCCAAGCCACGCCAGAGGCCGAGGCTGTCGATCATCTTGCCGGCCGAGTCATAAACGAGGAGAGGGACCGGGTCGCGCTCAAAGACGCCGCCCGGCAGCCCCACGATATCACCGCGATTGGGCCGCTGCTGCCACCAGGTGGCGACAACCCGATTCGAGTCCAACCAGGCGATCACGTCCAGTTCCCGCCGGCTGGACCCGGCCTGCAATCGAGGGATGATCCCCAGGACCTCGCCGTCGGCGGTGAGGTGGGTAACCCGTCCGCTATAGTCAGCCACGAAGATCGTTCCATCCCCGGCGATACCGACCCGGAGGATGCCCCGGTACTCGCCGGGCCCGTCACCCTGCCGGCCGAGGCGGTGAAGCGTCCGGCCGTCGGGGGAGAGCGACAGCAGGTCGGAAACGCTGCCGATGATGAGCGAGGTGTCGGGTGCGAAGACAGCCGTGGTGGTACCCCCGAGCAGAAGGGTGTCGTGGGTGGTGGTGGAGTAGAGCGATTGACTGGTCCAGTCGGGGACCGCGTCGGCGAGATCGGGCTCGGTTTGGCAGCCTACAAGCAGCAGGCAAAGCAAGGCCCAGGGCCGAAAGGACTGGAGTTGTCGCATGATTGGTACACTATGCACCGCGACATGGCGGATCCGCTAGAGTGAGGCTCGCTTGGCTTGTACTCGGGCCGGGTCCGGAAGGAATTCAAGGGAGAGGCGATCTACGGGCAGTATGTGCATGTGTTCGATTGGTCGGGAAAGTTCCGGCGGGCATACGATCTGGACGAAGCAGTCTTCCGGGTCGACATCGACCCGTCGGGGCAGCGGCTCTACACACTGGTGCACGAGCCGAAGGTGGGGGTGGTGATGTTTGATCTCTCTATTGACGCGTCTGCCAGCTGAGGTCACTCACCCAAATCGACCCAGGCGGGAGACTCCATCGAGGTCGAATCCATCAAGACGCCGTAGCCTCGTGCTTCCGACAGGAGCATCAACCGAAACCCTTCTGGGAAGGTGACTGAGCGTCTGCCCGAATCGCCGGACAACACGACCCAGGTCCGGCTGTACCCCAGCGGTGAATCCTCAAACGAAAACCGGTCGAGCCACACATGACCACGGTGATCGCACAGAACGCTTGTATAGCCAACATATGAAGAAGGGTTAATCCCCTTCGCCTCACCTTCCTGAACCCATTTCGCCATCTCCTCATCAAATGAATTCGGACGCGGCAAGTTGGCTTCTTGATATAGTCGTCCGAAACCGAAGCTTACAAATTGCACCATGTCGTCCTTCGAAATGGCAACTGCTTCGCTTTCGGTTTGAAACCGCCGCACCTCCACGCCTTGTGGAGTTCGCAGAGATGTCATTCCCAATTCGGGATCATAGATCACCAGTCGTCGAGTTGAGCATTTCGCCCAAACCGGGATGGGAACAATCTGCATTTGCTTGTTCGGCGCTTGTTCGTTAGCGCTTGCGGGTAGGGAACTCGCCCAGACTGTATCTAGGATGCTCCCCGCATCGTCCAGTGCCAACAGCGAGTAGGATCGTTGCTCGCCCGGAAGTGCGACACCGTTTGGGTAGGCGGCCGTTACCGCGAGGGAGCCAAAGCGTCGGTACATGCCGGGCCGTCCCAGCAGATTCGTTCGCGCGTGCTTCTGAACGCCGCCAAAGCTCGCCTCCCCCCTCCGGCGGCCAAGGTATCGGCCGGCCGTGTCGTACATTGACGCCGCGCCCTGTCGGACATCCCAGACGTAAAGCGTATCAGCTTGCGCGTCGAGTGACGTCGGGTTCCGGAAATCTCCGGGCCCCTCTCCAGGAGCTCCGAACTGTCGAGTGACACGACCCGTCTTGTCGATAATGGTGACGAACGGCTCAGTGGAGGATAGATACGCGACCGACCCTCCAAGGTCGGCTACATCGATGTACGCAGTTGCCAGGCTGTCCTCCCCTATGACAGTAAGGGCGTCTGAGCTGATCACCGTCGAGGTCCTGGGCCGATCCTTCGCTACGCACGCGGAGAGCACGGCGGCTGTGATCGTCGCAGCCGTGCGCAGCCACCTGCTTCGATTGAGGGCGATGTTGGTGCGCGACACTGGCTCCTCGGGTCGGAATTCAGTAGCCATGTTAGCATCGGTTCTTTGGCCCGGCTAGACTGCGGCCAGATTCCTCCCCCCCCATTGCGACCCTCCCCCTCCGCGGTGCATCATTGCGAAAGTCGTATTTCCCGCCATCCTCAGGACTGCCATGAGCCGAACTTCCGCGGCACAGCGGAATTGGTGCCTCCTCCTCTGCCTCAGCGCAGCTCTCCCTGCCTGCTCCGGCAAGGCGGCCGAGGCCAAGGACGCTGCCGCCGACTCGTCGGCCGCCCTGCCGTCCTCGCTCTCGCTCCCGGTGGTCGGGCGCGAAGTGCGCCGCGGAGACCTGGTGCTGAGCGTCGTCACCACCGGCCAGGTCCGGTCCGACGCCGTCGCCGAGCTCAAGTTCGAGGCGGCGGGTACGGTGGACGAGGTGTTGGTGCGCCCGGGCCAGGCGGTGAGGAAGGGCGATCCGCTCCTCCGGCTCGACCAGCGCCCCTTCGACCTCGCCGTGCAGGAAGCGCAGGCCAGCGCCGACCAGGCGGAAATGCTCTACCTCGACGCCATCGTCCCCGACTCGCTGGTGACCGGCCAGCCCCCCACCCCCGAACGCCGCAAGAACGCGCTGGCCCGGAGCGGGCTCCTCGGCGCGCGCGCCCGGCTGGGCCGCGCCGAGCTCGACCGTGAGCGCTCCGTGCTCACCGCCCCCTTCGACGGGATCGTGGACCGGGTGCAGGTGGCCAACGGCGAGCGGGTCTCAGTGGGTCAGGACGCCGCCACCGTGGTGGACCTCCGTCATCTCCGCATCGAGGCACAGGTGCTGGAGCACGACCTGCCGCTCATCCGCATCGGCGGGCAGGCGATAGTGACCACCGCCGCCGCCCCCGGCAAGGAGGTCATTGGCCGGATCGAGGCCGTGCTGCCGCTGATCGACTCGACCACCCGCTCCGGCCGCGCGCTGGTGGTGGTGCCCAGCGGCAACGGCACCCTCCGGCCCGGGATGTACGCCGACCTCCGCCTCGAGGCCACGCGCCTCCCCGGCCGCGTCCTCGTGCCCAGCCGCGCGGTGATCGAACGTGACGGTCGCCC
>JACDJC010003910.1_pt1 | contig 10455 bp, 10 predicted proteins | sample 7454191 | NCBI WGS metagenome assembly JACDJC01 (sample SAMN14253291, study PRJNA609438) | sludge metagenome | isolation source: sludge after 25d culture with pyrite and EDTA | collected 2018-12-20
CGGTGAAGGAGGTCGACACGACCGGCGCGGGGGACGCCTTCGTGGCCGGTCTCCTCGTGGCGCTGCATCACGGTCTCGGCTTCGAGGCGGCCGGCCGGCTCGGCAACGCCTGCGGCGCGGCGTGCGTGGAGCGGCTCGGCGCGTTCCCCGAGGAGCCGCTCTGGGCGCGCGCGCGCGTGCTCGAGCTCTACGGCGAGCCGCTCGCGCTCGCGCCGTTCCACGAGGCGCCGCGCGGCAGGGCGTCGGAGGAGGCGGACGCATCGAGGGCTTCGGCCGCACCGCGCTCGGGCGCGACGCACGAGGCGCTCGCGACCATGGACGTGGTGCTCGAGGAGCTCGGCTCGCTCCGCGCGCGCACCCGCGGAGACGGCTTCGACCGTGCGCTCCACATGATCCGCGGCTCGGAGGCCGGCGGCGGCCGCGTGCACCTCACCGGGGTCGGGAAGGCGAGCCACGTGGCGCGCTACGGCGCGGCGCTGCTCTCGTCGACCGGCACCCCCGCGAGCTTCCTCGATCCCGTGGAGTCGGTGCACGGGGCTTCCGGCCAGGTGGTGCGCGGCGACGTGGTGATCGCCGTCTCGAACAGCGGGGAGACGGAGGAGCTCACCGCCACCATCTCGCTCGTGCGCGCGCTCGGCGCGCGCGTCGTGGCCGTCACGGGCGCCCCGGAATCGTGGCTCGCGCGGCACGCCGACATCGTCCTCGACGCCGGGGTCGAGCGCGAAGGGGGCGGCCTCGGCCTCGCGCCGCGCGCGAGCGTCGCGGCGCAGACGCTCCTCCTCGGCGCTCTCGCGGCGACGCTGGAACGCGCCAGCGGCTTCGAGCGCGCGGAGTACCTCGCGCGCCATCCGGGCGGGAGCCTCGGCAAGCGCCTGCGCGGGGAGTGACGGGCGGCTTCCCGACCGGCGCAGACGGAGAGGGGCCGTGGGCTGTTCGGTCTCGGCCCCCCTCCGCCGCGCCATGCGTCCTTGGGGCGGACGCGCTGCCCGGGGGAGGCAGCTGGGTTGGCGGCATCATCGCGCGGAGCAAGGGCGCGCGTGCGACGGCGGCGTGAAGCTCCGTCGCCGTTCGCGCGACGCTAGCCGGATCGGCCGGTGCTGCGGGACGGCTCGACGTCCTCGAGGAACCGGTACCCCACTCCACGCAGCGTCTCGATGCGGTCGCCCGCTCCGCCGAGCTTCCGTCGGATCCACTTGACGTGCGTGTCCACCACCCGCGCCGTCTTGCCGGAACGGTTCCCCCACACGTCCTCGAGGATCTGTCCGCGCGAGAGGACGCGACCGGGGCTCTGCATGAGCCGCGCGAGGACGTCGAACTCGCGGGCCGTGAGCGGGATCGACTGCTCGTCCACGCGGACCTGGTGCTGCGCCAGGTCGAGGAGGAGCCGGCCGGAGCGGAGCGTCTCTCCATCGCCCGCGAGCGAGAGCTTGCGCGAGCGGCGCAGGATCGCCGCCACACGGAGCGCGAGCTCGCGCGGGTGGAAGGGCTTCGAGACGAAGTCGTCCACGCCGATCTCGAAGGCCACGACGCGATCCATCTCCGCCGCGGACGCCGTGAGCATCAGGATGGGCACGCGCGCGAGCGCGCGGTCCTCGCGGAGCGCGCGACACAGACCGAGGCCGGAGAGATCGGGGAGCGAGAGCTCGGTGACGACGAAGACCGGGCCGTCGCCGCGCGCGAGCTTGAGCGCCTCCTCACCGGACTCCGCGGTCCGGACGCGATGACCGGCGGGTTCCAGGCAGGCGGCGATGACATCGCGGCTCGCGGGATCGGGATCGACGACGAGGACGTGGGAAATGACGTGCCCCGGGGGAGGTTGCGCCCGGGCATTCAACCACCCGCCGGCGACGTTCCCTTGGGGCTACGGGCACGGAACCGCGAAGTTTTCGTGAAGGAGCTTCATCCAATCGTGACCGGAAGCCCGCCGCCCCGTGCCGCGAAGCCGCCGGGCCGGAGCTAGACCCATATGGACGTCGCAGAACCGCCATCCTGCGACCGCCACAGCGAGGATCCCCCATGCCTCACCACAGCGATCTCGAGCTCGCCCGGCGCGTCGTCGCCGGAGATCGCGAGGCCTTCGACGCCCTCTACGAGCGGCTCTTCCTCCGGACCGTCGCATGGGTGCGCCGGCGGCAGCCGGACGAAGGGTGCGTCGAAGCGGAGGTGGAGGACGCGCTCGCCGACCTCCTCCGTGCGCTGCCCCGCTACCGGGGCGACGCACCGATCGAGGCGCTCGTCCTGCGCCGCTTGAAGGCGGGCGCCACGGAGCCCGACGTCGAGCCCCGCTACGATCCAACGGTCGTCTCCCGGAGCCCGCAGGCCACCGCGCGGTAGCGGCTCGGCGTCTCGCCGACACGACGCCGGAACACGGCGTTGAAGTGGCTGAGCGACTGCCAGCCCGTCTCGAGCGCCACGTCCGTTACGGCGTCGTCGGTGGTCGCGAGCATCTTCTTCGCGCGCTCGATCCGCAGCGCGGAGAGATACTCGGGGAACGACGTCCCGAGCTCCTGACGCAGGAGACGCGAGGCGTGACGCTCGGAGACGCCGAGCCGTCTCGCGAGCACGCCGAGTGTGAAGCCCTCGAGCGGGGCCGTCTCGAGCTCTTCCAGGAGGCGCGCGAGCGGAGCCCGACGGGAACGGTTGCCCGCGCCCGCAGGCGGCCGCGGCGCGAGGAGCGAGCCGCGCAGGGCGCGTGCGAGTCCGACGAGCTCGAGGAATCGGCCAGCGCGCTCGATCCCCGGATCGTCCAGGGCAGCAGCTCCCGCCCGCTCCGCGGCGAGATGGGTCGCGAGGAGCAGCCGTCCCGCCCGTCGCGCGGCCTCGCTCCCGGCCGCCTCGCGCACGAGCGCCTCGTCCTGGGCCGGCGCCCGCGCATCGCTGCCCGCGAGCGATCGCGCGCGTTCGACCCAGCCGGGCGCGGCGTGGAAGAGAAGCGCCTCGCCGCTCGCACGTCCCGCGCGTAACTCGACACGGACCGGCGCACGCACGGCGAGGACCTCTCCCGAGAGCAGCCGGTGCGTGCCCGCCTCTCCCGCGAGGAGCAGCTCTCCGGCGGTCACGTGCACGAGAGCGAGCGGCTCGAGGGAAACGGGGAGGTCGCGAGCGGTGATGCGACGAACGGCAGGAACCATCGGTTCTCCCGGCTTGCACCCGCCTTCCCCGGTCCAGGCGCGTCGCATCATACGTGCGACGCCGCGTCCGGGCTGTGAACGAGCGGAGAAAACTCCACGACGGAAGCGCGGGGAACGAGGCCGTTGCGGTTCCGTGGCGTTTCGATGAAGGCCGCCACAGCCGCGGCGCTTCCGCCACTCCCTCCACGGGAGGCCTTCGGTTCGTCCTGCAGTCGATCTCTACGTGTGCGCGCGCGTCGTGAATTCTTCACGGCCCGGCGTCCGAAGATCGCGGGTCACTGGCGGGAGAGCGGAAGTGGTGGGCACCGCTCGCGACGTAGCCTGCGCACGTGCGGTGTGATCTCACCGGACCCCTGAATCCGTCCGATTGCAAAGGAGCGATGAACGACATGCGAACGAAATTCTTCCTCGCCTTCGGCGTGGCGCTCGCCGGCTTCGCCGGCCATGCCAACGCCCAGACGTGCGTCGGTGCGGCCGACGCGGGCATCGAGTGCCCCGAGACTGCGGGCGCCACCACGGCGCTCGGTCGCGAGATCACGTCCAACACGACGTGGTCGAACACGGTGAACAACCCGGCGGCACGGATCTTCCGTTGCCCGATCGTCCTGAACCAGCCCATCTTCGTGAAGGGTGGCGCGACGCTCACGATCGACGCGGGCTGTGTGGTGCGCGGTCAGCCGCGGCAGGCGGCCGTCGCGGCCGGCGTCGTGGACGGCACGCCCGGCGCGCTGATCATCACCCAGACCGGGAAGATCAACGCGGTCGGCAGCCCCGGCAGCCTGCTCAGCGACTCCGACGACTCGCCCATCATCTTCACCACGGCGGCCGTCGACAACAACGGCGACAACGTCCCGGACAACCTGGACGCGAACGTCGGTTTCATCGACCCGTCGACCAACCCCGCGACGGACGTCTACCTCGACGACACGCCGCTCACCGCGCCGCTCGCACCGCTCCGCGCGGGCGATCTGGGCCAGAACGTGGCTCTCTGGGGCGGCGTCGTGATCCTCGGCAACGCACCGACGAACCTCTCGAACCTGCAGGGTGTGGGCTACGGCCAGGCCACGATCGAGGGCCTCGCCGTTCCCGGCTACCCGAGCGTCGACGTGAAGTACGGCGGCGTGGACCCGCACGACAGCTCGGGCCGCATGGCCTACTTCTCGATCCGCCACGGCGGCGACGAGATCGGTAACAGCAACGAGCTCAACTGCATGTCGCTCGGCGGCGTCGGCGACGGCACGGACATCTCGTTCGGTGAGTGCTACTCGAACTTCGACGACGGCTTCGAGTTCTTCGGTGGCACCGTCAACACCAACAACCTCGTCACGTCCGCGATCGGGGACGATTCGTTCGACGTGGACGAGGGCTACACGGGCGTGAGCCAGTTCTGGTTCGCGATCCAGGCCACGTTCCGCCGGCCCAACCCCTCGAACCCGGTCGTGGCGGCCGAGTTCGGCAGCGCCTCCGGCGACAAGGGCTGCGAGTGCGACGGCGACAACTACAACGGCGCGGCGCAGGACATCGACACCAACGACGACGGAGTGCAGGACATCACCCCGAACGTCGTCAACCTGAACGGCCGCTTCCAGCAGCCGGGCGCCGTGTCGCCGGTGGCGGACGTGGAGAACACGCCGTGGCCGCTCTCGAACCCGGCGATCTACAACATGACCGTGATCGGGCCCTACGGGAGCGTGACCGACGGGTTCGTGAACCCGGCGGCGTTCCCCACCACGGGCACGAAGCGCGGCTTCGACATGCGGAACGGGTTCGCGGGCAAGGTGTTCAACACCGCGGTCGTGAACTTCGGCACCAGCCCCGGCCTCGACGTGCGGAACGGCGACTTCTCCGTTCCGGGCTTCGACGCCGAGGCCAACGCCGCCTCCGGCCGCATCGCGGTCGTGACGTCCGCGTTCGACGACGTGGCCGCCATGGGCGGCCCGGAGACCACGGCGCTCGCGAACGGCGACGCCATCCGTGCGGGTCTCGGCGCGCCGAACAACCCGTCGAGCCTCAACTGCGTGAACACGGGCTGGGCGGGCCTCCTCTCGGAGAACACCTACCTGAACCCGAACGGGAACGCGGCCGGGAAGCTCGACGCCACGGTCATCGCGGCGCCGATCGATCCCGAGCCCGTGACGGCCGGCGCTTCGGCGAACTGCGCGACGGCCGGCGTTCCGCCGCGGCTTCCGGGCCTCGACGCGACGGCCACCTACCGCGGCGCATTCCGGAACCAGACGACGTTCAAGTGGACGACGGGCTGGACGCTCCTGAACCGCTCGGGCGTGCTCGCGGACTAGGTCTCCCTCCACTTCATCCAGGAAGGTCTTCTACACCATGAAGCTTCGAACTCTCGCAATCGCAGCCGCCGGAATGCTCGCAGCGGGCTCGGCAGGCGCCGCGCCGGTGATGGTCGCCGGCTGGGACTTCTCGCAGTACTCGGGCGGTCTGTCGACGGACTTCTTCACGTCGCAGTCCAACACGCTCTCGTCGAACTTCTCGGACCTCGACGCCGTGCAGGCGCCGGGCGTCGGAGACGGATCGCAGCCCTACGGCACGATGCATCTCGACGGGCAGTTCGGCTCCTTCAACACGCCGCTCGACGGGAACGACCCGTTCGTGTCGGACACGTCGAACGGCGCGGGGAGCATCGCCGCGAACACCACGCCCTCGATCCTGTTCCCGGGCTACGTGTTCAACAGCGACTCGATCGGCAACACCATCCTCTTCGGGGAGTTCCCCTCGAGCCAGCTGGACTTCCAGAACAACCGGATGACGGCCTTCTTCGCGCCTCCGTCGGGGAATCCGATCGACGTGGTCTTCGAGGCCGACCTCGGCTCCCTCGCGGGCACCGAGTGGTCGATCCGCTTCGGCGGTCAGACGATCCAGGGCACGAGCGGCATCGTGGTGGAGTTCTCCACCGACGGCGCCGTCTACACCGGGCTCGGCACTGCGAACCTCACCACGGGTGCGGCGGCGTTCTCCTTCAATGCGCCGGTGGCGTCGGACGCGGAGGTGTTCTTCCGCCTCCGCATCAACGGCGACGCGAACGTGCTCGCGGGCATCGACAACGTGGCGATCTACGCCAGCGCGATCCCGGAGCCCGGCACGCTGGTGCTGCTCATGGCCGGCCTGGCCGGCCTCGGCGTCACGGGCCGCAAGCGGGCCTGAGCCGCGCACGCCTCGTTCCCCGGAGCCGCCACCCGTCGCCGGGTGGCGGCTCCCTCGTTTCTCCGACCCGGGAGCCCGTGACATGCTTCGACCCGCCTTCGCCCGCCCGGTGATCCTCGCCGCGAGCGTCCTCGCCCTGCCGGCGCACGCCGCGTCCGAGATGCCGGCGTACCGTGCGGCGGAGCCGGGCGCACCCGCGCTCACCGCGGAGAGCCTCCCGGCGGGCGACCGCTTCTGGCCCTACCAGGTCGCGCTCACGAGCGCGTGGAAGCCGGAGGGTCGAGAGACACCGCTCCCGGCCGGCACGCTCGCCGTTCTCGTCCGCGTGGAGAGCGCGGAGCGCCTCCGCATGGACTTCGGCCGCGACGGCCGCTTCGAGGTGCCGGTCGCGGCGACCGACGTCCTCGAGCGCGCCAACGAGATCCGCGCCGGTCGCCTCGAGAAGCGGATCCCGAACCTCGTCCGCGCGATCGGACCGAGGCTCGTCGACTCGGAGAGCGAGCGCATCCAGCCGCTCGACTTCGACCTCGTGTTCGAACCGGAGGCGTTCCTCCTCGTGTTCGTCGATCCCGAGGCGGCGGAGTTCGAGGCGATCGTCCGGGAGCTCTCGCCGCTCCGCGAGCGGCGCGGGCTCATGACGGTGCTCGTTCCCGAGGGCGTGAACCCCGACCCGCTCCTTCGCGCGCGGCTGCGTGCGCTCGGATGGAAGGTCCCGTTCCTCATGGATCACTACGCGGAGGGCTACACGCGTGCGCTGCGCGGGGAGGGGCGCCCGCTTCCCGCCGTCATGCTCCTCACCCGGAACGGTCGGCCGCTCTTCGACGAAGGCTGGCGTGCGGGCGTCGGGGCCGCGCTCGAGGCGGCGCTGCCGTCGCCGACCGATGCCTCGCATGCGGCGCGCTGAGCGCGCGGAGGGACCGGAGATGGGGCTCCTCCGACTCGCCGGCGCGTTTCTGATCGCGCTGTCGCTGGCGTCGTCCGTCGTCGCGTGTGCCACGGCGGGTGCTCCGAAGCCCGCGGCGCTCCTCGAGCAGGCCGCGCGGGCGAGCCAGCAGGGCGACGTCGACGCGGCGTACGCGAGGCTCCGCCAGATCGCGATCGAGTTCCCCGACAGCCCCGAGGCGTCCAAGGCCTTCCTGCTCGCCGCCGGGATCGTGAAGCAGGAGTACTTCCGACACCGGCTCGCGGACCCCTCGAGCCGCTGGGTCACCGAGGAGCCGCGCTTCATGTTCACGTGGCTCGCTCACTTCTACCGGGACGGGTTTCCGGCCGAGCCGGTGAACGCGCTCCTGCGCGGCTTCCCGGTCCCGGTGTTCCGCGAGTTCGAGGCCTACGCGGAGACCCGCCCCGAGCTCGCGCGCTACCGCCTGCACGCGGAGCGGGACAACGGCCTCGTGACCGACGTCACCGCCGAGCCGGTCGGGTCGTAGTCGGCGCGCGCTACCGCGGGCCCGACGTCGCGAGGTCTCCGGCCGGGGAGGTCGTGCGCTCCACCGTCACGGAGCTCCGGAGGCTCCACGGCATCGACTGTGCGGCCGTCCGCGAGAGCCCGGAGAGATCCAGCGTCAGGCTCGACTTCGTCGAGACGGGCGGCGTCCCGGGCTCGGAGGCGAGCCGGATCTGGCCGTCGAGCACGCCCTCCGAGCGCGCGGCTTCGGCGTGGTCGGGCATGCGGAGCAGCTCGAGACGCGCGATCGGGATCGAGTAGTCGACGACGAGCCCGGTCGTGCCGTCGTTTCCGGGCGCACGCCGGAGCGTCGCCACGGCCCCGTCCCCGAACGCGAGCACGCGCACGCCGCGGGAGAGGAGGAAGCGACGTGCCAGGTCCTCGCTCGGCGTCCACGATTCGCCGACCTCGACCGCGCGGCCGGGATCCACGAGTGCGGGCTCCAGCGTGTACTCGAACTGCTTCTCGAGCACGTCGGCCATCGGCTTCTCGAGGCGCGCGTCGAGCCGCTCGCTGCCGGCGAAGATCTCGAGGCGCTCCTTCCGGCGCACCTCGAAGCTCACGGGCTCCTGGAAGAGCGGGCCGGAGTCGCCGGGGCGCTCGAAGGTGAGCGACACGCCGCGGTGCTGCTCCCGCACCGGGCGTTCTTCGGCGTCCACCTCGAGCACCGTCACGCCGGCGCGGTACTGCAGCCGGAGGGTCTCGTCGAACGACTCGGCGCCGGGGCCCCGTGCGCTGGCTTCGGTCTGCGTGAGGACGCTCAGCGAGAGCCGGTACGAATCGCCGGGCCGGAGCCGCGAGCGCAGCGAGAGCTCCTCCGCCCGGGCCGACGCCGGCGCACAGGAGATCGCGAGCGCGAAGAGCGCGAGCCGACGGGTTCGCATCCGTCCCGGAGGCTACGGCCCCGGCGCGGCGACCTGCGGAACCTCGAGCGGCGTCCGCTCCACGTCCCGGCGCAGCACGAAGAAGTAGTTGTGGTGCTCGAGCGTCGGCTCGCTCTCGTCGGTCTGGAGCGAGACGAGCGAGCCCACACCCGGAAACTTCATGAAGTGCGTCTGCCCCTCGGTCGCGGAGTCCTGCTGCTGGCGGACCAGCGCGAGCTCGAGTGCCTGCACGTCGAAGAAGCGGATCTCGCCCGTGTCCTCCTCCTGGCGGCTCGAGGCGACGTTCAGCAATCCGGGCACTTCCATGAGGCCGAACGCCTTGTACTCGGGCCCGCTTCCCACCTCGAGCAGACGGAACACCTTGAGATCGAAGAGGCGGAAGGTGGTACCGCGCTCCTCGTAGTCAAGCGCGAAGAGATCGAGATCGCCGATTCCGATGCGGTAGGAGCGGGGCTTGAATTCCTGCGGCGGCGCAGCTTCGACCGGGGGATTCCCCGCGAACGAGAGCACGCGACCGGGCTGCGGTGAGGTCGTCGCGCAGCCCATCGCGAGGCCGAGGAGCATGCCGATCGCGACCGGCTTCTTCACAGGGGTCTCCTTCACGCGGCTCGGGAAGGACGGAAGTATGGCCACCGGGGGCGGCACGTCCGTCACGATCCCGTGTCCTTCGTGTGAAGCTCCGGTCGCTTCACGACGGAGGAGGAGAGCTCGCGCGGTCGCGGCGGCACGACCCGGTCCGGATGCAGGCCGGCCACGGCACGGTCTCGTTCACGAACCCGAGCTCGCGGAGCTCCTCGAAGCGCTGCTCGCGCCGGAGCTGCTCGACGTACGGGATGTCGCCGAGCTCGTCGAGCTCGGGGAGCGAGATCCCGGCCTTCGTCTCGCTCGGGATGCCCGACACCCGTCCCGAGAAGACGTCGTCCACGTAGGCCCAGTTGACGCGCGGGTCGGCCGCGAGCCGCGCATGGATCGGCCCGCCCGGCGTCCCCGGGAGCGGGATGGGGCCGCCGTCGACAGGAGCATCGGCGAGCTCCGCGAGCACGCGCGCCTCGAACCAGGCCGCGAGCGCTTCCGGATCCGCGACGGGCGGGCCCGTTGTCTCCCTCGCCGGAGCGCCGCCGGGTGCCGGAGCCGACACGAGGGGCACGGGGACCGGGCGATCCGGGTGGATCTGCGGAGCCATCGGTTCGTCCCGCAGTGCTCCCACCCCGAGGACGGAGGCCGCCAGCGCCACACCCGCTGCGATCCAGACACGACCGGACATCGGAGCTCCTCTCCCGGTGCGGAGCATCGCGCATCGCGCAGCGCGCCTCCCGCGGCAGCGTCCCTCTCCGCGCGAGCGTCGAGGAAAGTTCACCGGAACGACACCGATCCGCCGGCCCCTCGGGCTATCCAACGGCGTCGTTCGCTCACGCTCGGAGAACGAACTTGCAGCACCCCCCCTCGCGCGGCCCGGGCCACCCGGACTGAGCATGGCCACGCTCCGCTTCCCGATCGCGCTCGTGCTCGCTCTCGGCATGACCGTCGCCATGTTCTGGGGCCTGCACGCACTGATCGGCGTGAGCGGCGCGTTCGAGCAATTCCAGGCGGCGCCGAAGATCGATTTCGTGCGCCTGAAGCGCGACACGGTGGCGGAGGAGAAGAAGCGCGTGAAGCCCGAGTTCGCGAAGCCCGAACCGCCGCCGCCGTCCGCTCCGAACGTCGAGATGGCGAAGAAGACGAGCGTGATCGCCGGCACGGACATCGCTTCCCTCGCGCCGTCGGTCGACTTCTCCGCGGCGGGCGGAGGCCTCGGCGGGGGCTCTGGCGCCGCCGCCGCGCTCGC
>JACDJC010003911.1_pt1 | contig 10454 bp, 9 predicted proteins | sample 7454191 | NCBI WGS metagenome assembly JACDJC01 (sample SAMN14253291, study PRJNA609438) | sludge metagenome | isolation source: sludge after 25d culture with pyrite and EDTA | collected 2018-12-20
GATACCGGGCCGGTCGACCCGGCCTGCGGCTGCTATACCTGCCGCCACTACTCGCGCTCCTACCTGCGCCACCTCGATCGCTGCAACGAGATCCTCGGGTCGCGACTCGGCACGATCCACAACCTGCATTTCTACCTCGCCATCATGGGCGAGATGCGCACCGCCATCGAAAAAGGCGAATTCGGCGCATGGCGGGAAAAATTCGCGCGCGACCGGGCGAGCGGCATCGAATGAGAAAGATGTCGCTACAATAGACAGTTAACTAAAAAACCCACAGGAGTACATTTGATGGCCCCTATCGACACCTTCGCACTGATCACCGCCCAGGCCGCCGCCCCGGGGGGCGAGAACGCCCTGATGGGCATGCTGCCCATCATCCTGATGTTCGTGATCCTTTACTTCTTGATGATCCGGCCTCAAATGAAGCGCCAGAAGGAACACCGCAACATGGTCTCCGCCCTGGCCAAGGGCGACGAAGTCATTACCTCCGGCGGCCTGCTGGGCAAGATCAGCAAAGTCAGCGACAGCTACATCACGGTCGAGGTCACCGCCCTGGCGGACAAGCCGGTGGAAGTCATCGTGCAGCGCACGGCCGTCACTTCGGTTCTGCCCAAGGGCACCATCAAGGCGCTTTGATTTCCCGCGCGCGCCCCGCCAGCACCGGGGCATTTTCTTTGCCACAGCCTGTTGACCGACAATGAATCGCTATCCACTCTGGAAATACCTCACCGTACTGGTGGCCCTGATCATCGGACTGCTGTATACGCTACCCAATTTCTTCGGGGAGTCGCCTGCCGTCCAGGTGGCGGGCGCCAAGTCCACGGTCAAGGTCGACAACAACGTCCTCAGCAGGGTCGAAGGCATTCTTGCGCAAAACAACATCACCCCCACCGGTTCATTTTTTGAAATGAACGGGCCGGTGGGTACGGTGCGCGTGCGTTTCGAATCGACCGACGTCCAGCTCAAGGCCAAGGACATCATCGAGAAAGCGCTCAACCCCGATCCGTCCAATCCCGACTACACCGTCGCCCTGAACCTGCTGCCGGCTTCGCCCAACTGGCTGTCCTCGCTGGGCGCGCGGCCCATGTATCTGGGGCTGGACCTGCGCGGCGGCGTGCATTTCCTGCTGCAGGTCGACATGAAGGGCGCCCTGACCGGGCGCTACGACTCGCTGGCGAGCGACGTGCGCAACTCCCTGCGCGACGCCAAGGTGCCGCTGGCGGGCGTCGAACGCAGCGACATGTCGCTGGTCGCCTCGTTCAATAGCGCGGCCGACCGCGACGCCGCCGTCTCGGAATTGCGCCGCGCCATGCCCGACATGGCCTTCACGCCCAGCGGCGAAAGCGGCGGGCGCTTCCTGCTCACCGGCCGGCTCACCGAAGCCGCCGTCACCCAGGTCCAGGCCAACGCGCTGAAACAGAACATCACCACGCTGCACAACCGGATCAACGAACTGGGCGTGGCCGAACCCGTCATCCAGCAGCAGGGCGCCGACCGCATCGTGGTCCAGCTCCCCGGCGTCCAGGACGTGGCCAAGGCGAAGGAAATCCTGGGCCGCACCGCCACGCTGGAAATCCGCATGGTCGACGACTCCCCGTCGGCCATGGCCGCGCTCTCGGCCGGCACCGTGCCGTTCGGGCTGGAACGCTACAACGACCGCGACGGCCGGCCCCTGCTGCTGCGCCGCCAGGTCATCCTGACCGGCGAGAACCTGCAAGACGCGCAGCCCGGCCGCGACCAGCAAACCCAGCAGCCGTCCGTCAACCTCACGCTGGATTCGAAGGGCGCCCGCATTTTCCGCGACGTCACGCGCGATAACATCAACAAGCGCATGGCCATCGTCCTGTTCGAACAGGGCAAGGGCGAAGTGGTCACGGCGCCCGTCATCCGCAGCGAGATTCCCGGCGGCCAGGTGCAGATCAGCGGCAGCATGACCGCCAAGGAAGCCGCCGACACCGCGCTGCTGCTGCGCGCGGGCGCGCTCGCGGCGCCCATGGAGATCATCGAAGAACGCACCATCGGCCCCAGCCTGGGCGCCGACAACATCAAGCAGGGCTTCGACGCCACGCTCTACGGGTTCATCGCGATCGCCGTCTTCATCATCATCTACTATCACCTGATGGGCCTGTTCTCGACCATCGGCCTGACCTTCAACGTATTGCTGCTGCTGGCCGTGCTGTCCATGCTGCAGGCCACGCTCACGCTGCCGGGCATCGCGGCCATCGCGCTCACGCTGGGCATGGCGATCGACGCCAACGTGCTCATCAATGAACGCATCCGCGAAGAACTGCGCCACGGCGCGTCGCCGCAGCAGGCCATACACCTGGGCTTCGACCGCGCCTGGGCGACCATCTTCGACTCCAACCTGACCAGCCTGATCGTCGGGGTCGCCTTGCTGGCCTTCGGCACGGGGCCCATCCGCGGCTTCGCCGTGGTGCACTGCATCGGCATCCTGACGTCCATGTTCTCCTCGGTCGTCGGGGTGCGCGCGCTGGTCAATCTTTTCTACGGCAACCGGCGCCGCCTGCAAAGCATTTCCATCGGCCAGATCTGGAAACCCGAAGAAAAATAATGCGGCAGCCGGCGCCCTCGGGCGCCGGCGCAATCCTACTACAGGCATAGCAACATGGAATTCTTTCGTATTCATCGCACCATCCCGTTCATGCGGCATGCGCTGGTGCTCAACCTGATCAGCCTGATCACGTTTGTTGCGGCGGTGGTGTTCATCATTGTGCGGGGTTTCCACCTCTCCATCGAGTTCACCGGCGGCACGGTAATGGAGGTGCACTACCAGCAGGCCGTGCAGGTGGACGACGTCCGCAATTCGATACAAGGCCTGGGCTATACCGATTTCCAGGTGCAAAATTTCGGCACCTCGCAAGACATCATGATCCGCCTGCCCTCGCGCGAGGGCGAGGACGCCGGCCAGCAAAGCGAAAAAGTCATGCAGGCGCTGCAGCAGGCGCACGCCGACGCCGAACTGCGCCGGGTGGAGTTCGTGGGCCCGCAAGTGGGGCAGGAGCTCTTGCACAACGGGTTGATGGCGCTGCTGTTCGTGGTCTGCGGCATCCTGATCTATCTGGGGTTCCGCTTCGAATGGAAGCTCGCGCTGGCCTGCGCGATCGCCAACTTGCACGACGTGGTGATCATTCTGGGCTTTTTCGCCCTGTTCCAGTGGGAGTTCTCGCTGTCGGTGCTGGCGGGGGTGCTGGCGGTGCTGGGCTATTCGGTGAACGAGTCGGTGGTGGTCATGGACCGTATCCGCGAAAATTTCCGGAAGCAGCGCAAGATGCCCGTGTCGGAGATCATCGATCTTTCCATCACGCAGAACATTTCACGGACCATCATCACGCACGGATCGACGCAGATGATGGTGATGTCGATGTTCTTCTTCGGCGGGCCCACGCTGCATAACTTCTCGCTCGCGTTGACGATCGGCATCTGGTTCGGCATCTATTCCTCGGTGTTCGTCGCGGCGGCCATTGCGATGTGGCTGGGCATCAAGCGGGAGGATCTGGTCAAGCCGGTCAAGAAGGACGACCCGAGCGCGGAGCTGATGGGGTAGCAACCGGCCCCGGCCGGGCGCCGAGGGTGTCCGGAACGGCGCGGCGGCGGGCCGCGCAAGAACCAGAGAAACGGGCGAAGCTACTTCCCCCCGCCCGTGGCATGGACCACATACGCCGCCACCGCCTCCCTGGACGCTTCGTCCAGCGTTTCAGCGAACGACGGCATGGTGCCCGCCCCCTCCACCAACACTTTTTTGACCTGCTCCAGAGTCGGTTTAAGCTCGTCCAGATCCGGGCCGATGGGGCCGGCGGCCCCGGCATCCTGCAGCGTATGGCACACCGCACAGGCCGGGACCGCGTCCTTCATGAACAGAGCCTTGCCCTTTTCCAGCATGGCGGCATCAGGCTCCGCGGCGAGCGCCGGGCCCGCCGACAACAAAGACAGGCCCAGCAGACCACATAGTACAAAACGGCTCATCGAAACGTCCTCATGCAACCTTGATCGTTACCATGTGATCACGCCAGCTGTTGTTCAGATAGCCGCGATTGTTTTCCATCCGCTCTTCCGGCTGGGACTCGCCCGCCGCGTTCGTGCTGCGGCTGGCCAGCTGGTAGGTTCCCGGTTCGAGCTGGACGGCCAGGGCGAATTCGCGCCAGGCGTAGCGGCCCAGGTCGGGACCGACGAATTGCGCCGGCTGCCAGTCCTTGCCGCCGTTGATCGACACCTCGATGGTTTTTGCGGCCGTCATGCCGCCCATGGCCACCCCGCTGATCACCACCCGCCCCGCCTTGACGGGCTGAGCGGGATCTGAAGGGGTGTTGATCCAGGACTTGGGCGGCATTTCCCAGATCGATGCCTGGGTCGATTCGCCCTTGGCGCCCACGGGCGCGAAGCGATAGCCGGTTTGCTGTATCTTGGCGGGCGACTGCTCCTTGGTGAAGGCCAGCCGCTTGATGTACTTGACCGAATTCACGCCGGTATAGCCGGGCACGACGATGCGCAGCGGCCCGCCATGCGCCAGAGACAAGGGCTGGCCATTGAGTTCCCAGGCGAGTATGGCGTCTTCGAGCGCCGAGACGGGCACAGAGCGTTCCACCATGACGTCCTTCGGGTCGAGTCCGGCGGGCATGTCTTCGCCGCCGGTGCTGGTCATGTAGACCATGCCCTCGGACATGCCGCCGACCGCTTCCAGCACCGCCTTGACCGGAACCCCGGTGAAGATCACGCAGCCGGCGGCGCCCACCGTCCATTGCGTGCCGCTGGGCTTGCTGGGGAACCAGGCCCGGCCGTTGCCCGAGCACTGCAGCACCATGGGCAGGGCCGCCAGCCCCATGGTCTTGAGTTCCGCCACGGTGAAGCTGCGGGGCCGCGCAACGCCGGCGACTTCGAGCGTCCAGGCGTCGGGATCCTTGACGATGTCGAGCGACGGCGGAGCGATGTTGTTGCGAACGAACAGGTGTTCGGAAGGCGTGATGACGCTCGAACCGAATGCGCCGCGCTTGGTTTCGATGGTATTGGCGCTGTGGACGATGAGGGCGTCCGCGTTCTTCCATTTGGCGTACTCGGGCAAGGGCTTGGCGGCGGGCGCCGCGGCGGCGGCCTGCGCGCCCGCGGCGGTGGCCCGGTTCATGCCCCCCAGCCCGGCCAGGGCGACGACGCCGCCGGTGGACGCCAGCATGCGGCGCCGGGAGGGGCTGCCGAGTTCTCTCGTCTGTGTCATTGTTGTCTCCTTCTTTTCAAGTAATGCCCGGCCACCGGGGCCCGGCTGCGATCTGCATCGGCCAGGAAAGCCGACTACATTATATGCATTATAGATATATTGATATGCATCAATCGTAGCTTAAGTAGTTTTGAACGGTTGGCAGTACAATACCCGCTTTCCATTTCAGCCCCCGGGATATAAACCCGCCACGGCGATCGCCATGCAAGACCCCACCCCTCCCGCCCGCAAGCTGTTCATCCGCACTTTCGGCTGCCAGATGAACGAATACGACTCGGCCAAGATGGCCGACGTCCTCCACGACGACCAGGGCGTCGAACTGACGCAAGACCCCGAAGAGGCCGACATCATTCTCTTCAACACCTGTTCGGTGCGCGAAAAAGCGCAGGAAAAAGTGTTTTCGGACCTGGGCCGCGTCCAGCACCTGAAACAGAACAAGCCCGACCTCATCATCGGCGTCGGCGGCTGCGTGGCCAGCCAGGAAGGGGAGGCCATCGTCAAGCGCGCCTCCTATGTGGACGTCGTCTTCGGCCCGCAGACCCTGCACCGCCTGCCGGAGCTGATCGCCAGGCGCCGGGTATCCGGCCGCGCCCAGGTGGACATCAGCTTCCCCGAGATCGAAAAATTCGACGCCCTGCCGCCCGCCCGCGTCGAGGGGCCGACGGCCTTCGTGTCCATCATGGAAGGCTGCAGCAAATACTGCAGCTTCTGTGTCGTGCCCTATACCCGGGGCGCGGAAGTCTCGCGCCCCTTCGACGACGTCCTGGTCGAGATCGCCGACCTGGCCGACCAGGGCGTCAAGGAAGTCACGCTGCTCGGCCAGAACGTGAACGCCTATCGCGGCCCCATGGGCGCCGCCGGCGAGATCGCCGACTTCGCCATGCTGCTCGAATACGTGCACGAGATCCCCGGCATCGAACGCATCCGGTACACGACCTCGCACCCCAAGGAAATGACCACCCGCCTCATCGAGGCGCACGGCGCCCTGCCCAAGCTCGTGCCTTTCCTGCACCTGCCCGTGCAGGCGGGCAGCGACCGGGTCCTGGCCGCCATGAAGCGCGGCTACACCTCGCTGGAATTCAAGTCCATCGTGCGCCGCCTGCGCGCCGCCAGGCCCGACATCACGCTGTCCTCGGACTTCATCGTCGGCTTCCCGGGCGAAACCGAGGACGACTTCCAGAAAACCCTGTCCCTGATACGGGACGTCGGTTTCGACCAGTCCTTTTCCTTCGTGTATTCGCGCCGGCCGGGCACGCCCGCCGCCGACCTCGAAGACAACACCGGCAAGGAAGAAAAGCTCGACCGCCTGCACAGGCTGCAGGCCCAGGTCAACGAGCAGGCGGCCGAAATCAGCCGCGCCATGGTCGGCAGCGTGCAGCGCATCCTGGTCGAAAAGCCATCCAGGCGCGACCCCAACGAACTCTCGGGCCGCAGCGAAAACAACCGGATGGTGAATTTCATCGGCAATCCGCGCCTGATCGGCCAGATGGTGGACGTGCGCATCACCCAGAACCTGACCAATTCCCTGAAAGGCGAAATCGTCATCAACGAAACCCTGGACACGCTGCGCGCATGACACGACCGACAAGAACGGCCAAGCCCGTGACCGTGAAACTGGAAGGCGACAACATGCATCTCGCCAACCTTTGCGGCCCGCTCGACGAAAATCTCAGGCAGATCGCCGACGGCTGGAACGTCAGCCTGAACCGGCGCGGCGAGCACGTGACCATCACGGGCGAACAGGCCAAGGCCGCCGGCAAGGCGCTGCAATGGTTCCACCGCCGCGCCACGCACAAGGCGCTCTCGGTCGACGACATACAGCTGGGCATGGTCGAGCTGGGCGTCGGCCGGGAGCCCGCGGAAAACCAAGCGGCGCCCGAACCGGCCGCCCTGCCCGACCTTCCCCCCGTCGACGACCAGAGCCTGAGCCTGCGCACGCGCAAGTCCGACCTGCGCCCCCGCACGCCGCGCCAGCGCGATTACCTGAACAGCATCCTGCGCCACGACATCACCTTCGGCATCGGGCCCGCCGGCACGGGCAAGACCTGGCTGGCCGTCGCCTGCGCCATCGACGCGCTGGAACGGGAAACCGTCCAGCGCCTGGTCCTGACGCGCCCCGCCGTCGAAGCCGGCGAGCGCCTGGGCTTCCTGCCCGGCGATCTCGTCCAGAAAGTCGACCCCTATCTGCGCCCGCTCTACGACGCGCTGTATGACCTGATGGGCATAGAACGCGTGCAGCGCCTGTTCGAGAAACAGACGATAGAGATCGCGCCGCTCGCCTACATGCGCGGGCGCACGCTGAACCATGCCTTCGTCATTCTCGACGAGGCGCAGAACACTACGCCGGAACAAATGAAAATGTTCCTGACCCGCATCGGCTTCGGCAGCAAGGCGGTCATCAACGGCGACCCCTCGCAAGTGGATCTGCCGCGCGGCCAGGCCAGCGGCCTGCTCCATGCCGTCGACATCCTGGAGTCGGTGCAAGGCATCGCCACCACCCGCTTCACCAGCCGCGACGTCGTGCGGCATCCTCTCGTTGCGCGCATCGTCGATGCCTATGAAAAAGCCGGCGACCATGTCGCCTGAACTCTCGCTGGCCGTCCAGTACGAGTCCCCGGCGCCCGAGCTCCCGCGCTGGAAGCTCCGCCGCTGGGTCCTGCGCGCCCTGGAGGGCGTCGCCCAGGCCCGGAAGGGTTCCGAAAAACCGGGCGCCGTGGCGCTTACCTTGCGGCTGGTCGATGCCGAAGAAGGCCGCGACCTGAACCGCTCGTTTCGCGGCAAGGACTACGCCACCAACGTCCTGACCTTCGCATACGGCACCGATCCCGGCGGCACGGCCGCCGGCGACATCGTCCTTTGCGTTCCCGTGTTGCGCCGCGAGGCGGCCGAGCAAGGCAAGGAGCTGCTGCACCATGCCGCGCACCTGGTCGTGCACGGCGTCCTGCACGCGCTGGGCTACGATCACGTCGATGCCGGCGAGGCCCTTGAAATGGAAGCGCTCGAGGCCCATATACTGAGCAAAATGGGCATCGCCGATCCGTACGGGGGTTGACATCGGTCGATACCCGTGGCGGCAATTTCGGTTATGCTAAAACTCCTTGTATTCAGTCCATGGGACAATGTCAGAACCTAGCTCACCCGATGCCGAGCCTCGCCCGGCTAAACATTCTTCAAAATCTTTGTTTGAACGCCTGACCGCGTTCATGCGGCCCTCGGAGCCCGAAGACCGCGAAGACATCAAAGCCGTCCTGGAAGCCGCCCACGACCGGCAAGTCCTAGACGGCGAAGCCTACGCCATGATCTCCGGCGCCCTGGAAGTCGCCAACCAGACCGTCGCCGACATCATGGTGCCCCGCTCCAAGATGGACATGCTCGACATCAGCAAGCCGCTGGACGGCCTCCTGCCGGAAATCATCGAAACCGGCCATTCGCGCTTCCCGGTATACGAAGACGACCGCGACAACATCGTCGGCATCCTGCTCGCCAAAGACCTGCTTCTGACCATCACCAATCCCGCCATCGACCTGCGCCCGCTGGTCCGCCCGGCGGTCTTCATCCCCGAAACCAAAAGGCTGAACGTCCTCCTGCACGACTTCCGCAGCAGCCGCAACCATCTGGCCATCGTCGTGGACGAACACGGCGGCATTTCCGGGCTGGTCACCATGGAAGACGTCCTGGAGCAAATCGTCGGCGACATCGAAGACGAATACGATGAAGAAGCCGAAAAAACCATTTTCCAGACGGGCACCAACAGCTGGCGCGCAATGGGCATCACGGAAATCGAAACCTTCAACGAAAGCTTCCACACCGACCTGCCCGACGACGACTACGACACCATCGGCGGCTGGCTGGCGGCCGAACTGGGGCGCATCCCCCGCCGCGGCGACAGCATCAGCCATCAAGGGCTGAACATCACGGTGGTCGGCGCCGACGCCAAGCGCGCGCTCTGGCTCCACATCCAGCGCGACAACACCGAACCGGCCGCTCCTTCCGGCGCGGAATGACTTTGAACCTGCGCCCCGCACTCGACGGCAGGCTGGCGGGGCTGGCACAGCTCGGCGCCGCGCATGCGCTGTCCTTCGCCCCAGGCCCCCTGCCGCCCTGGGCCCTGCCCTACGTACAGATTTTCTCCCTCGCCATCCTGGCCTACCACGCGCTGCGCGCGCCGTCCGTGGGCGCGGCGGCCAGGGACGGCTTCGCCTTCGGTTTCGGCAATTTCGCCTGCGGCCTGTACTGGCTGTACATCAGCATGCATTTCTATGGCGGCATGGCGCTGCCCCTGGCAATCAGCGCGGTCGTGCTGCTCGCGCTCGCGCTGGCGCTGTATTCAGCCGGCGCCACGGCGCTCGGGCGCTGGCTGGCGGGCAGGCAGACGGCGGCCGGCCACGGCGCCGGGCGACAGGTGCTCACCGCCGCCGCATGGGCGTCGGGCTGGACGCTGCTGGAATGGCTGCGGGGCACGCTCTTCACCGGCTTTCCCTGGCTGAACATCGGCTATGCGCACATCGAAGGCGTGCTGGCTCCCTGGGCGCCGATCGTGGGCGTCTATGGCGTCGCCTGGCTTGCCGCCTTCGCCGCCGCGGCGATCGCGCTGCTGGCCTGCGCCAAGGACACGAAGAACGACGCCAAAGCGGCGGTCGGCGTGGGCCTTGCCGTCGTCTCCGGCCTGGCCGGCATCGGTCTTGGCCATGTCGCATGGACCAAGGCGCAAGACGCCCCCCTGATCATCAGGCTGGTGCAAGGCAATATTCCCCAGTCGGAGAAATTCGACCCCGCGCGGATGGCGCAAGGCATTGCCGCCTATCTGGAGCTGGCCGCCCTGCCGCCCAAGACGCCCGAAGGCGCCCCCGCCCTCATCGTCCTGCCTGAAACCGTCATGCCGCTGTTCCAGGACAGCATCGCCCCCGCGACCTGGCAGCGATGGCTCGACGTCGCGGCCCTGCGCAACGCCGGCATTCTCATGGGCGTGCCCCTGCGCGACCAGCGCGGCGGCGCGGCGCGCCACACCAACAGCGCCATCGCCTTCGACGCCTCCACCCCGCTGTCCGCCCTGGTCCAGGCCGCGCCGCCCCAGCGCTACGACAAGCACCACCTGGTGCCTTTCGGCGAATTCATCCCGCCCGGCTTCCGATGGTTCGTCGACGCCATGAGCATCCCTCTGGGCGACTTCGATCGCGGCGCCGTGCGCCAGCCGGTCTTCCAGATCGGCGCCCAGAGCATCGCGCCC
>JACDJC010003913.1_pt1 | contig 10452 bp, 6 predicted proteins | sample 7454191 | NCBI WGS metagenome assembly JACDJC01 (sample SAMN14253291, study PRJNA609438) | sludge metagenome | isolation source: sludge after 25d culture with pyrite and EDTA | collected 2018-12-20
CCTGCCGCCGCCGTATTTCCGCGGCTGGCGCGTCGATGCACCGCCGCGCTGGCAGGAACACTGGGGCCGCGACTGGCAGGACCGTCGCAGCGGATGGGAGCGCCGCGATCGCCACGCCCCGCCGCCCCCGCGCGCGCCGCTGCCGGCCTACCAGAAACACTATTCGGGGGACCGTTATCCGGGTGAGCTCGAGCGTCAGCGCACGATCCGCACCGAGCGTTACCGCTACCAGCCGCGCGAGGAGTTCACACGGCGTTACGAGGCGCAGCGATCCCGCGGCGCGGGTCCGCAGCCTCGCGGCGAGGGATCACGCGACGGCGGACGCGGGCCGGAGCGGCGCTGACGCTCACCCGGGCTGCCCCAGCAGGTCGCCAAGCATGCGCCTGAACACCTGCACCACGGCATCGCGATCGATCTCGGGGTTGCGGATGGCGCGGATCCGCAGGCCCTCGAACATCGCGGCGATGGCTTCGACCATGCCCGCGATCGCCGCCTCGTTGTTCTGATGGCCCGCGCTCTGGCGGTGGGTGCGCAGCGTCGTGGCGAGGCTCTCGCGGCATTGCCGGTCGGCCGCCTGCACGATGGCCGCGATGTTCGCATTGCGCGCGGCCTCGGCGACGATCTCCAGTTGCAGGCCGGCGGCGCCCGGATCGAGGTTGTCTTCCACGCCCTCGACGGCGCGCTCGACCATCGCCGCCTTGACGTCGCGCGCGCGCCGCAGTTCCGTGGTCATCTGGACCAGACGCTGCACGTCCTCGGCGACGATGTCGGCAATGATCGCTTCCTTGTTCTCGAAATAATGGTAAATGTGGCCGGTACTCATGCCGGCGCGTTTCGAAATCTGCGCGATGCTGGTGCCATGGAAGCCATACTCGCGAAAGCACTCCGCAGCGGCGCTGCGCACCTGGGCGCGCCGCGCGTCGGCACGGGGTGAGGAAGCCGGTTGGGCGGGAGACGGGGTGGGGGCCATGGCGCAGCTCCTGGAGTGAAGGAGAATTCGTGAAGGTACGATCGGACGGTACGACCGGAACTTGCACGTCGACGCATTCTAAGATAGATTGAATGTTCATTCTAATCAGAATTGCCCCCTGTTTCAATTGCCGGCGCGCGTGACTGTCGCGCCGGACGCGAATCGAGAGCTTCCATGCAGACCCCACGCCCCCTGTCCACCCTGTCCATCGTGCTCACGTTGAGCGCCACGCTCGCGCTCGTCGCCTGCGGCAAGCCCACGAATCCGCCACCTGGTGCCGGCGCACCGGGTGCGCCGGGCGTCACCGTGGTGACCGTGCAGCCCGAGTCCGTGCCGGTGACGACCGAACTGCCGGGGCGTACCACGCCCCATCTCGTTGCCGAGCTGCGCCCGCAGGTGAGCGGCATCATCAAGGCGCGCCTGTTCACCGAAGGCGGCACGGTAAAGGCGGGTGAGGTGCTCTACCAGATCGATCCGGCCACCTATCAGGCGACGTTCGACAGTGCGACCGCCAACCTCGCACGTGCCGAGGCCAACCTCGATGCCGCGCGCCTGAAGGCCGAACGCTATGCCGAACTGGTGAAGATCGAGGCGGTGAGCAAGCAGGCCAATGATGACGCGGCCGCGGCGATGAAACAGGGGCAGGCCGAGGTCGCCGCCGCCCGCGCCGCGCTCGATCGCGCACGCATCGACCTTGCCTACACCCGGGTGACCTCGCCCATTTCGGGACGCATCGGCCGCTCGGCGGTGACGCCGGGCGCGCTCGTCACCGCCAACCAGAGCGACGCGCTCGCCACCGTACAGCAACTCGATCCCATTCATGTCGACGTCACCCAGTCCAGCGCCGACCTGTTGCGCATGAAACGCGATTTCGAGGCCGGCGTCATGCGACGAACGGGCGGCAACGGCGTGGCGGCGCAGCTCGTGCTGGAAGACGGCAGCGTCTACGCGCGCGAAGGCAGGCTGGCGTTTTCCGAAGTGACGGTCGACCCCGGCACCGGCAGCGTGACCCTGCGCGCGGTGTTCCCCAATCCCCGCGGCGAGCTGTTGCCCGGCATGTACGTGCGCGCACGCCTGGCGCAGGGCAGCCGGGATGGCGTCTTCCTGCTGCCGCATGCGGCGTTGATACGCGATCCCAAGGGCAATGCTTCGGTCATGGTGGTGAACGCCCAGAACCAGGCCGAGGCGCGTCCCGTCAAGGCCACGCAGTCGGTGGGCGACAAGTGGATGGTCATCGAGGGGCTGGCCGCAGGCGATCGCGTCATCGTCGAAGGGCTCCAGCGTGTGAAACCCGGCGCGCCGGTGCAGCCGCAGGACGCCGCCGCGCCGCAACCCGCTGCCGCCGCGCCGGCAAAAGGGTAAACGGCCATGGCGCGTTTCTTCATCGACCGACCCATTTTCGCGTGGGTCATCGCCCTGGTCATCATGCTCGCGGGGGCGCTGTCCATCGTGACGCTGCCGATCACCCAGTATCCGGCCATCGCACCGCCCACCATCGCCATCAATGCCAGCTATCCCGGCGCGTCGGCGAAGACCGTGGAAGATTCCGTCACCCAGGTGATCGAACAGAAGCTTACCGGTCTGGACGGACTGCTCTATATGAACTCGCAGTCCGATTCCTACGGCCGCGCGACTGTGACGCTGACCTTCGACGCCGGTACCGACCCCGACATCGCCCAGGTGCAAACGCAGAACAAGCTGCAACTCGCGCTGCCGCTCCTCCCCATGGCGGTGCAGCAGCAGGGTGTGCAGGTGGTGAAATCGACGCGCAACTTCCTGATGATCGTCGGTTTCGTCTCCAGGGACGGCAGCATGAGCCGCACCGACCTGGCCGACTTTCTCAATTCCACGGTGGTGGAGCCCCTGTCGCGCGTCACCGGCGTCGGCGAGGTGCAGGTATTCGGCGCGCAGTACGCCATGCGTATCTGGCTCGATCCGGCCAGGCTCAATGAATTCCGGCTCACCCCCGGCGACGTGCAGGCGGCGATCCGTGCACAGAACAACCAGGTATCGGCGGGCCAGCTGGGCGGTACGCCGGCCCTGGCGGGACAGGGCTTCACCGCGTCGGTCACCGCGCAGAGCCGGTTGCAGACCGTCGGCGAGTTCGAGCGCATCCTGCTGAAGACCTCGGAGCAGGGTGGCGAGGTGCGCCTGAAGGACGTTGCCCGCATCGAGATCGGCGCGGAGAACTACGGCATCATCGGCCGCTTCAACGGCCAGCCCGCCTCCGGCATCGGTATCAAGCTCGCTGCGGGGGCCAACGCGCTCGACACAGCGAAAGCGGTCAACGCGCGGATCGAGCAGATGAAGCCCTATTTCCCGCCGGGACTCGATATCGTGGTGCCCTACGACACCACACCATTCGTGAAAATTTCCATCATGAACGTGGTGTACACGCTCATCGAGGCGATCGTCCTGGTGTTCCTGGTGATGTACCTGTTCCTGCAGAACCTGCGCGCGACGCTGATCCCGACCATCGCGGTGCCGGTGGTGCTGCTCGGTACCTTCGGCGTGATGGCGGTCGCCGGGTTCTCGATCAACACGCTGACCATGTTCGGTCTGGTGCTCGCCATCGGCCTGCTGGTCGACGACGCCATCGTGGTGGTGGAGAACGTCGAACGCATCATGAGCGAGGAAGGTTTGTCGCCGAAGGAAGCGACCAAGAAGTCGATGGGGCAGATCACCGGGGCGCTGGTCGGCATCGGTCTCGTACTGTCGGCCGTATTCGTGCCGATGGCGTTCTTCGGCGGCTCGACCGGCGTGATCTATCGTCAGTTCTCCATCACCATCGTCTCGGCCATGGCCTTGTCGGTGCTGGTGGCGATCATCTTCACGCCCGCACTCTGCGCCACCATGCTGAAGCCGGTGGAAAAGGGCCACGCACGCCGGGAGCGCGGATTCTTCGGCTGGTTCAACCGCATGTTCGCGCGCAACGCCCGGCGCTATGAGTCGGCAGTGGGCAAGATCCTGGCGCGCAGCCTGCGCTTCCTCGCCATCTACATCGCCATCATCGGCGTGCTGGCGCTGCTGTTCGTGCGCATGCCGACGGCGTTCCTGCCGGACGAAGACCAGGGCGTGATGTTCACTCAGATCATCCTGCCGGGCGGCGCGACCCAGGAGCGCACGCTCGAAGTGGTGAAGAAGGTCGAGCGGCGGTATCTCGAAGGCGAGAAGGGCAAGGTACGCTCGATTTTCGCCGCCGCGGGCTTCAGCTTCGCGGGACAGGGCCAGAACATGGGCATCGGCTTCGTCAACATGGAGCCCTGGGACCAGCGCCACGAAGCGGGCGCGGACGTGAAGTCGATTGCCGGGCGGGCCATGGCCGCGTTCGCGCAGATCAAGGAAGCAATGGTGTTCGCCTTCGTGCCGCCGGCGGTGCTCGAACTCGGTACGTCCACCGGTTTCAACGTACAGTTGCAGGACCGCGCCGGTCTCGGTCATGACGCCCTGATCGCCGCGCGCAACCAGTTCCTCGGCATGGCCGCGCAGGACAAGCGGCTGGTCGGCGTGCGGCCGAACGGCCAGGAGGATGTGCCCGAATTCCTCATCGAGGTCGACCACGCCAAGGCCGGCGCACTCGGCGTCGCGGTCGCGGACATCAACGACACGCTCGCCACCGCCTGGGGCGGCAGCTACGTCAACGATTTCATCGATCGGGGCCGTATCAAGAAGGTGTACGTGCAGGCCGACGCCGGCGCACGCATGACACCGGACGATGTCGGCAAATGGTACGTGCGCAACAAGCGAGGCGAGATGGTACCGCTGTCGGCGTTTACCACGGCGAAATGGAGCTACGGCTCGCCGCGCCTGGAACGCTACAACGGCCAGCCCTCGGTGGAACTGCTCGGCCAGGCCGCCCCCGGCCTGTCGTCGGGCGACGCCATGGCGGCCGTGGAGGAGATCGTCGCCAGGCTGCCGGCCGGTATCGGTTACGAATGGACCGGCACCTCCTTCGAGGAGCGCCGCTCGGGTGCACGAGCGCCGGCGCTCTACGCGCTGTCGCTGCTGGTGGTGTTTCTGTGCCTTGCCGCCCTGTACGAGAGCTGGTCCGTGCCCTTCGCGGTCATGATGGTGGTGCCCCTCGGTGTGGTGGGCGCACTGCTTGCGGCGACCGGGCGCGGACTCGCGAACGACGTGTATTTTCAGGTCGCCCTGCTGGCGACGATGGGCCTGTCGTCGAAGAACGCGATCCTGATCGTCGAGTTCGCCAAGGCCCAGATGGAAGAGGAGGGCAAGGACCTGATCACGGCGACGCTTGCCGCCGTGCGCATGCGCCTGCGCCCCATCGTCATGACCTCGCTCGCCTTCGGTTTCGGCGTGCTGCCGCTGGCGATCGCCACCGGCGCCGGCTCCGGCGCACAGAACGCCGTGGGCACGGGCGTGCTGGGCGGCACCATCGCCGGCACGCTACTCGGCATTTTCTTCATTCCGCTGTTCTACGTCGTGATCAAGCGCATTTTCCGCGGCTCGTCGCAGGCGCCGGGCGCCGTCCCCGCCGCGCAGGAGGTCAAGTGATGTTCGCGCTCCGCACGTTCACCGTTGCACTCGCCGCCACCCTGGCGGGCGGCTGCTCGCTGATCCCCGATTACCTGCGCCCGGCGGCGCCGGTACCGCAAGTCTTTCCCAACGCGCCCCAGGTGGCGGCGGATGCGCCGGCGGCAGACAGCGTCGCCTGGCGTGACCATTTTTCCGACGCACGCCTGCGCGAGGTGATCGCCCTTGCCCTGGCCAACAACCGCGACCTGCGCGTCGCCGCACTCAACATCGAAAAGGCGCGCGCACAGTACGGCATCCAGCGCGCCGATCTCTATCCCGCCATCGGCGCAAACGCCGGCCAGACCGCGCAGCGTCTGCCCGACGGTTCCGGTGGTGGCGACGTCAGCCGGAGCTACACTGCCACCATCGGCTTTGCCGCCTACGAGCTGGATTTCTTCGGCCGCATCCGCAGCCTCAACGCGCAGGCGCTCGAACTCTACCTCGCCACCGAGGAAGCACGCCGCAGTGCGCAGATCAGTCTGGTCGCCGAAGTCGCCAACGCCTGGCTGACGCTCGCCGCCGACCGCGAGCATCTGGCGCTGGCGCAGCGCACGCTGGACACGCGGCAGAAATCCTTCGACCTCACACAGCGCAGCTTCGACGCCGGCGCGGTGTCCGCGCTCGACCTGCGGCAAGTGGAGACGCTGCTGCAGGGCGCACGCGCCGACGCCGCGCGCTACCGCAGCGTGGTGGCGCAGGACGAGCACGCGCTCGCGTTGCTCGCCGGCGCCCCGCTACCCGCCGAATGGCTGCCCGCGGAACTGCCGGACGGCATCACCGCCGTCGCCGGACTGCCGGCGGGGGTGCCGTCCGAAACCCTGACGCGCCGCCCGGACATCCTGCAGGCGGAACGCGCCTTGCGCGCCGCCAACGCCAGTATCGGCGCGGCGCGCGCGGCCTTCTTCCCGCGCATCAGCCTGACCGCGGCTGCGGGCACCGCGAGCACTTCGCTCGGCGATCTGTTCGGCAGCGGTTCCGGCACCTGGAGCTTCATTCCGCAGCTTCGTGTCCCGATCTTCGAGGCGGGGCGGTTGCAGGCGAGCCTCGACGTTGCCGAAGTGCAGCGCGACATCCAGGTTGCGCAGTATGAAAAGGCGATCCAGTCCGCGTTCCGCGAAGTCGCCGATGTACTCGCCGAACGCGCCACGCTGGCCGAACAGCTCGACGCGCGGCGCCGCCTGGTCGACGCGGCGGCCGCCAGTTTCCGTCTGTCCGACGCCCGCTATCGCAGCGGCGTCGACAGCTACCTGGGCCTGCTCGACGCCCAGCGCGCCCTCTACGTCGCCGAACAGGGCCTCATCGGCGTGCGGCTTACCGATGTGGCGAACCGCGTCACGCTGTACAAAGTTCTGGGCGGCGGGTGGCGCTGATTCGGGGCAGGCCGGCGGGGAAACGCTGAACGATGCCGGAATTGCCGTTCCGGCATGTCCTGCAACCCTTGGTGGTGCGACCCGCAAATTGACTAAATAAACAATACAGAACAATGCATTGCAAGCAATTTGCAATGTGACAAATCAAGTATTGGCACCCTGTGAGCTGTGCCTCGGGCGCAGTGCATGAGCTACCGGGCCGGGCCTTCAAGTTCGCCCGCCGTTTGCCGTTGATCCTACAGGATGTTTTTCTCGTTCTCGCCGGGGAAAAAAACCGACACGGCCACCGGGAGCAAGAAGCCAAGCATGCACACGATGAACAGACAAACCGCGTTGCGGGCCTTGTTGACGCTGGATATCCACTCGGGGCACGCACGCTGATGGCGAGAAAAACCTCCGACCGTCGAACCTCCCTCCGCACTCAGGCCAGCCGGCGCCTTCTGTTGGTGGGCCTCATCGCCAGCACGATCCTGTTCGTCATTGGTGCGTTTTCCTTCCAGTTCCTGAACCAGCGCGAGCTGGCCCTGCGCGACGAGCAGAGCCGCCAGTATTACGCCGACACCCTGCCAAGGCTGGAACACGCGCGCCAGCAGGCGGCGGCGCAGATCGTCACGCGGCTGGAGTATTCGCGCATCCTGGAAGGGGCAGGGGAGCGCCGCTGGCCGATGCTGACCGCGTTTCTCGACGCCCAGTGGGCGTCCAACGATTTTTCCAACCTGCTGATTCTCGACAGCGCGGGCCGGGTGTTGTACGGCTATGGCCCGGAAGCCAACACTCTGCGGCTACGTGTTGCCGAGTCTGGTGGGTGGTTGTATCTACCGCAGCCGCAGCAGTTTTTTGTCGTACACCGCATGCCGCTGTGGATGGGTGACCACGGACATGGCCAGCTCCTACTGTTCAAGACATTGTCGGATGCCCATCTGCGCAACCTCGCCATTCCGCAGACCCATTTGCAGTTGTTCTATCGGAAAAAGCTCATGGCAAGCTCGGACGAGGCTTGGCAGCCCGATACCGGGGGCGCGAGCCAGCGCATGCGGGTGGAGATTCCGTGGAGCGAAGCGCGTGCGGACGGCACGGACGTTCCTGTGCTGGTGGTCTATCGGGATCAAGGTGATCTGTACCCTTTTTCGCAGTTCGCTTTCCGCCCCCTGTTGGCAGCGATCTTCATCGTCGGCCTCCTGTGGCTGGGCCTGGGCCGCTGGCTTTCGCGCACCACCCGGCGCATCGCCGCACTGGAGGAGGGCGCCCGGTGCTACGCCGAAGGACACGACCGCACCGCGTTCGATCGCGCGCTGGCACCCGCCCTGCGCCACGAGGACGAGATCCAGCAGACCGCCCGCGCGTTCCAGTATCTGGTCCAGACGATCGAGGCGCGCGACGAAGAGCAGCGCCGCTATCTCGATACCCTGGCCTTGCTGGATGAAGCCGTCATCGAATTCGATGGCACTGGACGCATCCTGCGGGCGAGTCCGGGCTGGAGCGCGCTCTTTCACGACGAGGTGACTCCTGGCAGCACATTGCAGTCCTGCCTGCATGCGGATGACGCCCCACTCTTGCAGAGCCGGATCGCTGATCTGCTCGAAGGTCACACCGCCTCGGCGACACTGCGGCTGAGGCTGCGGCCACGGCCGGGCCAGGCTCACGAGACCTGGGTGGAAGCCCGGCTGATGGCGCTCGGACGGACCGACGCGCAGGAAACCCATTTGCGTGGAGTCCTGCGCGATGTCACCCAGACCTGTCTGCAGGAGCAGCAGATCACCCACATGGCGCTGCACGACGCGCTCACCGGGCTGCCCAACCGCGTGCTGCTGGAGGATCGCTTCAAGGTCGCACTGCGCCTCGCGTCGCGCAACGAGGACACGGTCGGCGTATGCTTCATCGACCTCGACCACTTCAAGACGATCAACGATACGCTCGGCCACAAGGCCGGCGACCGCCTGCTGGTGGCGTTTGCCGAGCGCCTGCGGCGCGCCCTGCGCGCGGGCGATACGCTGGCGCGCTGGGGCGGCGACGAATTCGTGCTGCTGTTGCCGGACCTGGCGCACGAATCCGACGTGCGCCAGGTCGCCGACAAGGTGAGCGCCGCGCTGCAACAGCCGTTCGAACTGGACGGCAGCGATATCCGCGTCACCTTCAGCATGGGTGCCGCCATCTTTCCGCACGACGGCGAGGACGTCGAAACCCTGTTTTCCCACGCCGACCGGGCGATGTTCCACGCCAAGGAACAGGGGCGCAACCAGGTCTGTTTCTTCCAGGACGTGGCGACAGAGTTCCCCGACAAACGCGAGCTCTACATCCAGAACCGTCTCGCCGCGGCCATCGAGCAGGGGCTCATCGAGACCTGGTTCCAGCCCATCATCGACGCGCGCAGCGGCCGCTGCACCGCCGTGGAGGTACTCGCACGCTGGCACGACGCCGAACTCGGCTGGATCAGTCCGGCCATATTCATTCCCATGGCGGAGAATCTCGGCCTCATCCACGCGCTCGGCCAGCGCATCCTGCTCGACAGCCTGGACGCCCTGCAGCGCCTGCAACAGGGTGGCCTGGGCGTCCTGATGGCGGTCAACATTTCCAAGCGCCAGTTGTTCGTGCGCGAATTTTCCGGACAGATCGCCGCGGAAGTCGCGCGGCGCGGTCTGCAACCGCGCCAGTTGGTGCTCGAAGTGACCGAGAGCGTCGCCCTGCACGACGTCGCACGCGGCGCCGATCATGTGCAGGACCTGCGTCGCGCCGGCTTCCTCATCGCCATCGACGATTTCGGCACCGGCTATTCCTCGCTTTCCCAGTTGCACGAAATGAGCGCCGTCGAGCTGAAAATCGACATTTCCTTCGTGCGCCGCCTGCACGAGCCGGCCGGGCGCAGCATGGTGCAGGCCATCGTCAACATGGCCAGCGCGCTCGGCATGAACACCGTCGCCGAAGGCGTGGAAACGCAGGATACCGCCGACATTCTCGCCGCGATGGGCGTCACCTGCCTGCAGGGCTATCTGTTTGCCAGACCGATGCCCTTCGCGCAGCTAAAAACCTGGCTGCTGGACAATGCGGCACAATACGGAGCAGGGGAGGCGGCGCACAGCCTCGCCGCTGAAACGGGGAGTTGACATGCGCACATGCATGCTGCGTCTGTTCGCGGTCTGCGCCGGCGTCGTGTCGCTCGCGGCACACGCCGCCAACTGGCTGGAAGTGTTCGGCAACGAAGCGGCCGATGCACCGTATTTCCGTCCGTTCGCGATCGTCCAGCCGACCTGGACCCGCATCGACGCCGAGCCGATCTCCAGTCTGCAGGGGCCGCTCGCCGCCTACAACGGACGCTACATCTTCACCAACCAGGTGCCGCCCGATTTCGGTGACACCTCCCGCCTGCTGGTCATGCGCGCCCGCCTGGCGCGCGCGGCCGTCTCACCGACCGCATCAACTACTACGCCCTGATCGAGGCCGGCGACAATCCCATGACCCTGCAACGCGACGTCGTGCTCGCCGGCCTGTCGCTCACCTTCAACCACCTGCCGGGCGCGCGCATCCGCGTCGGGCTGTTCAAGCTGCCGACCGACGAGGAAGCCGTCATGGCGGGGCCGA
>JACDJC010003917.1_pt1 | contig 10447 bp, 10 predicted proteins | sample 7454191 | NCBI WGS metagenome assembly JACDJC01 (sample SAMN14253291, study PRJNA609438) | sludge metagenome | isolation source: sludge after 25d culture with pyrite and EDTA | collected 2018-12-20
CTTCGGTGATGCTCTTTTGCAGGCGCCCGGTGGTCGGCCCGAACAGTTTCGACGTGCCCATGCCGGTGTCGAACAGCACGATGCGGTCTCCGAAGTTCACGATCGGCGCGTTCTGTTCGAGAACGACATTGCTGGTCGACAGGAAGTTGTCGCTCAACATTTTCTGAATGTCTTCCTTTGGCACGCCGATGAAAGTGCCGGAGGGATCGCCGAGCGGCAGCGGCCCGTCGGACACCACGGTGACTTCCGCGCTGCCGAGGGTGAAGCGATGGAAATAGGGTGCCTGCGTGCCGAGCTTCGGAGCCTTTGCCAGCGCGCCGCCGCCGATTGTCGTTGCAGCCAGTCCGGCGCCAAGTCCGGCGCCGAGGGCAAGGAGAGATCGTCGTGAAACATCGAGAGTCATGCGTTCCTCCATTGAATTTTGTTGTTGGTCGTCGCGGTGCGATTATGCGGCGCGTTCCGGCGAACTGGCAAGCGCGAGCGCCCGCACATGCGCGGAGCGTTATCCCAATGGTTTCAATTCGGGATGCTCTGAAAAATCAGACCGTCTGGGACGCGGCCTGAGGACCGCTGCCGGGCGCCAGCGGCGCATCGGCGGTGTCAACACGGGCGACTTTCGGCGAAATGCGAAGGCCGAACACATGCGGAAAACGCATGATCTCGACATCGAAGTCCGGCGTGGTGACGGGCGCGATCGCGGCGGCGGCCTTGGGTGCATACAGGCGCCCCCAGAGGTCGACGCCGGCGAATTGCGGGAACTGGTTGAGGCGCAGGTTGCCGATGCTGCCGTCGAACTTCAGCAACTGGCGCGCGCGATCGTTGATCATCAGCACCCAGCCGTCGGTGGTGTGGCCGGCGTCGTTGGCGATGGGCGATGCGATCACCATGGCGTCCGGCGCGGTCCGGAACAGATGATCGTAGACTTCGAGCTGATAGCTGATCAGCTCGGAATAGATCACCAGCATCACGGCGCCGTTTCCGAGCTTGATCGGAAGCACCAGCCGCTGCCAGACCCGGCCGCTTTGCGATTCGTTGCCGGTGAAGCGGATGAAGCAGGGGGTCATCCTGCTGGCGCTCTGGCGATAGACATCGAGGAATTCACGCCGCACCGGGTTGGCGCTCTGTGACAGCAGCATGCCGGCGAGCTGCTCCTGCGAAGCATCCCGGATCGCCTTGCCGACATAGACATAAAGGAAATCGTCACCGGTGCTGATCAGGTGGGTCATGTTGGCCTGCAGCGGAAAGTCCGATTCCTCGGTCAGGCGCTGCAGGTTCAAGTCATTGGTGTCGTGGAGAGTTTTCCACTTCACCCATAGGTATTCCATCGCAGCCGTGGTCAGCTCGCGCGGGATGGACGTGCCGCTAAAGACTTCAATTGCCATGGGCCCCAGCCTGTTCGGTGCACGCATACCGCGTATCCTGCGATCGCGCACGCCTCCGGGGCCAGATTGTCAGACGATGGTCAGCAATTGATTAAGACCGAGGCAACCCGGGTTCCAGGCGGAGGGACGATGCCTCCTACCCGCGCTTGGCGGCGATCACATCCCAGATTTTCGCCGCAACGTCGGGGCCGCCAAGCCGCGCGATGGCGCGGATGCCGGTCGGTGAAGTGACGTTGATTTCGGTCAGGTGGCCGTCGATCACGTCGATGCCGACGAACAGAAGCCCGCGCTCGCGCAGCGCCGGTCCCAGCCGCTCGCAGATTTCGCGTTCGCGCGGCGACAGGTCGGTCGCCGCCGCCGCGCCGCCGCGCACCATGTTGGAGCGCAGGTCGTCGGCCGCGGGCACGCGGTTGACCGCGCCGGCGAATTCGCCGTCGACGAGGATGATGCGCTTGTCGCCATGCCTCACCTCGGGAAGGAAGCGCTGGATCACCCACGGTTCGCGGAACGTCACCGAGAACATGTCGTAGAGCGAGCCGAAATTCATGTCGTTCGGGGTGATGCGGAACACCGCCGCGCCGCCATGGCCGTAAAGCGGTTTCATCACCACATCGCCATGCTCGGCGCGGAAGGCGTTGATCTCGTCCTTGTCGCGCGAGATCAGCGTCGGCGGCATCAGGTCCGCGAACTCCATCACGAAAATTTTTTCCGGCGCGTTGCGGACGCTGGCCGGATTGTTGACCACCAGTGTTTTCGGAGGGATGCGTTCAAGGAAATGCGTGGGGGTGATGTAGGCGAGATCGAACGGCGGGTCCTGCCGCAGCAGGATCACGTCGAAGGATGTAAGATCGACGCGGGTCGCCTCGCCCAGCGTGAAATGATCGCCCTCCTGGTCGCGCACCGTGAGCGGCTGCACGCTCGCCACCAGTTGCTCGCCTTTCAGGGAAAGTTTTTCAGGCGTGTAATAGGACAGCGCATGGCCGCGCTTCTGCGCTTCCAGAAGCAGGGCGAAGGTGGAGTCGCCGCGAATGTTGATCCGCGCGATGGGGTCCATCTGGACGGCGACGTTCAGCTTCATGATATTCAAACCCGGCTGTTGATCTGTTGCGGCGGCAATCTGTGCGATTTCAGCTTGCGTGGCCAGAGCTTTTGCGCGCAACCCTGCTTCTCGCCCCGTCTATCCGCCGGCGTCGAACGCCGCCATCAGGTGCCTCGGAAGATGCTTCGGCGCGATCAGGACCACGTCGAAGCGCATCTCGAAATTCGTGTGCTCGGGATGGGTCATCAGCCAGACCTGCGCGGCGGCGACAATGCGCTGCTGCTGTTGCGGGGTGACCGAATACGCTGCGTCGTCCAGCGAGGCGCGCGCCTTGACCTCGACAAAGGCCAGCAGGCCGCGCCGCCGGGCCACGATGTCGATCTCGCCATAAGGCGTGCGAAACCGCCGCGCCAGAATGCGATAGCCCTTGGCGATCAGGTAAGCGCTGGCCTTGCTTTCGGCGGAGAGGCCGGTCTGGAAGGCGGCGACGCGTTCCGGCGCAGGCGTTCTTCCCGGGCGGTCCCCGGGCGCTGGGTTCTTGGGCGCGATGGTGCCACGGGTCTTAAGCGTTCGCGGTGGTGGATCGCTATTCCGCGTCATCGCCGCTCCGCATGTTTTTCGACAGTTCGAGCGCGCGGGCATAGACGTCCCGCTTGGCGCGGCCCGATGCGTCGACCGCCTGTGCCACCGCGTCCTTCACGCTGCCATTCGCCATCGCGGTGCGCAGCAGGTTGTCCAGCGCGGCGTCATCCATGCCGGCGTCTGCCGCGGGCGGGGCGATCACCAGCACGAATTCACCGCGGGTTTCGAGCGTGTCCGAGATCGCGGCAAGCTCGTTCAGCGGCGCGCGGCGGACCTCTTCATGCAGCTTGGTCAGTTCGCGGCAGATCGCGGCGTCACGCGCGCCCATGATGCTGGCGAGATCCTGCAGACTGTCCAGCACCCGCGCGCCGCTTTCAAACATCACCAATGTCGCATCGATGCGCGCAAGCTCGGAAATACGGGTGCGGCGGGCATTCTGCTTTGACGGCAGAAAGCCTTCAAAGAAGAACCGGTCGGTCGGCAATGCTGCGACCGACAGGGCCGTCAGCACCGACGATGGACCGGGCAGCGCGATCACCGGAAAGCCCGCCGCGCTCACCTCGCGCACCAGCTTGAAGCCGGGATCGGAGATCAGCGGCGTGCCTGCATCCGAAACCAGCGCGATGGATGAACCATTCGCCAGCGCTTCCAGAATCTTCGGCCGTGCCTGTTCGGCGTTGTGCTCGTGATACTGCTTCAGCGTCGCGTTGATGGAGAAGCGTTCCAGCAGCCGCCGCGTGATGCGGGTGTCCTCGCAGGCGATGATGTCGACGCCCGCCAGCGTCTCCAGCGCGCGCAGGGTGATGTCGCCGAGGTTTCCGATCGGCGTTGCCACCAGATAAAGCCCCGGAGCGGCCTTCGGCGCGCCGATGAGGTGTCCTGCCACCGCAAAGCTGCGCGAGGAATCGGCGGGTTCGGATGAAGCGGAGAAAGATTTGGCACGCATGTCGGTAACCTAGCGCGGCAAGGCCGCGGCGTCTTGTTAGCACCTGCAATAGCTGTTCATGTCCGGTTGTGCTTGACTGTGTGAAAAGCCTTTGATCCGGTTCGCTTATAGCCGACAATAGGCCTGAATCCTCTTCCAGATGTGTCCGAGGATCAATGCCCGGAAGAGAAACGATGGTTGCGCAATTTCCCCCCAAGCCTTCCCGCAGCGGAGCGACTCGCCGCAGCGCTGTGGGTCTGATTCTGGGCGCGCCGCTTGTCGCCGGCTGTGCCGGCGGCATGTCGTCGTTTTCCGGAGGTGAGCAACCGGCCGGTCCGCCGCAACAGCCGACATCGGTCGGCAGCGGTCAGGTCAAGGTCGGCCTGCTGTTGCCGTTGTCGGCGGCCGGCAATGCCGGCGCCGCCGCGCAGTCGATGCGCAACGCGGCCGAACTGGCGCTGGCGGAGTTCCAGAACCCGAACATCCAGCTTCTGATCAAGGATGATGGCGGCACCGCAGCGGGTGCGCAGCAAGGCGCACAGCAGGCGGTGGACGAAGGCGCCGAAATCATTCTCGGGCCGCTGTTCGCGCAGTCGGTGCCTGGTGCGGCGCAGGTCACGCGCAACCGCGGCATTCCGCTGATCGCGTTCTCGACCGATTCGAGCGTCGCCGGGCGCGGCGTGTATCTTCTGAGTTTCCTGCCCGAATCCGATGTGAGCCGCATCGTCAGCTACGCGGCAGGAACGGGCAAACGCTCCTTTGCCGCGTATCTGCCGGAAAACGCCTACGGCAACGTGGTCGAGGTCGCGTTCAAGCAGGCCGTGGCGCGCAGGGGCGGACGCATGATCGCGTTCGAGAAGTATGGCGCGGATCGCGCGCAAGGCTCCGCCGCCATCGTGCAGTCTCTTGCGAGCGCGGATTCCCTGCTGTTGGCGGATGACGGCGACACGCTCACCGCGGTCGCGGACCAGCTCGTCTCAAGCGGCGCCGACTTCAAGCGCGTGCAACTGCTCGGCACCGGCCTGTGGGACAATCCGCGCGTGTTCGGCAACGTCAATCTGCGCGGCGGACTTTATGCGGCGCCGGATCCGTCGGGCTTCCGCAGTTTCTCCGCGCGTTATCGCGCCAAGTACAGCGGCGATCCGGTGCGGACAGCGACGCTGGCCTATGACGGCGTTGCGCTTGTCGCGGCGCTGGCGCGCACGCAGGGCGGACAGCGTTTTTCGCAGGACGTTCTCACCAATCCGTCGGGCTTTGCGGGAATCGACGGACTGTTCCGTTTCCGCAGCGACGGCACCAACGAGCGCGGCCTTGCGGTGATGCGGGTCAGCCCCACTGGCGGCGTGGTCGCCGCGGGTTCGCCGAAAAGTTTTGGAGCGTAATTTCCCCTCTCCCCTTGTGGGAGAGGGTGCCCGAACGAAGTGAGGGCGGGTGAGGGGGGTAAGCGCCTCATCGCTATGTTGGCAACCCCTCACCCGGCTCAGTTTCGCGATGCTCAACTTCGCCACCCTCTCCCACAAGGGGAGAGGGAAGAGAAACTACGCCGCCAGATCCGCGACCACCGCGTCCAGCACCGGAAATCCCTGCATGGTCACGCGCACGCGCCCGTCGGGATCGACGGTGATCGCACCTTCATCGCGCAGGATTTCAATTCGCCGCGGATCGAGCGCGCGGCCGGACAGCGCCTTGTAACGCGCCGGGTCGATACCTTCGGCCAGACGCAGTCCCATCAGCAGATACTCGTCGGCGCGCTCCTCGCTGTTGAGCAGGTCGTCGCCGATCACGCCATGGCCCTGCGCCTCGACGCGCATCAGCCAGGTCTCGGGCCGCTTCTCGGTGGCGACGGCATGGCGGATGCCGTCGATGTCGAGACGGCCATGGGCGCCCGGCCCGATGCCGGCATATTCCTGCCCGCGCCAGTAGACGAGATTGTGCTTGCACTCCGCGCCCGGCCGCGCGTGATTGGAAATTTCGTATGAAGGAAGGCCGAGCTTCGCGCACACGTCCTGCGTCACGTCATAAAGCGCGCGCGCAACGGCCTCGTCGGGAATCTTGAGCTTGCCGGCCGCATGCAGTCCGAAGAACGGCGTCTCCGGCTCGATGGTGAGCTGGTAGAGCGACAGATGCTCGGCGGCTTCCGCCACCGCGAGCTTCAGTTCGTCTTCCCACATCCGCGGTGTCTGGTCGGGCCGCGCATAGATCAAATCGAACGAGTAGCGGTCGAACGCCGAGCGCGCGATGGCGACGGCGTCGAGCGCTTCGCGTGCCGTGTGCAGCCGGCCGAGCGCCTTCAGCGAGGGGTCGTCAAGCGCCTGCACGCCGAGCGACACACGATTGACGCCGGCGGAGCGATAGCCCTTGAAGCGCGTGGCTTCGACGCTGGTGGGATTGGCCTCCAGCGTGACCTCGACATTGCCGGCGACAGTCCAGTGTTTGGCGATGGCGTTGAGAATCGCGCCGACGGTTTGCGGCTGCATCAGCGATGGCGTGCCGCCGCCGAGAAAGATCGAGGTGACCTCACGGCCCGGTACGCGCGCGGCGGTGGTTTCGATCTCGCGCTCGAAGGCGCGGGCGAAGCGAAACTCGTCGATCGGCGCATGACGCACATGGCTGTTGAAGTCGCAGTAGGGACATTTCGACAGGCAGAACGGCCAGTGCACGTAAACGCCGAAGGCTTCTTTCGCGGCGGTGCTCATGTCAGGCACATCTCCGCGAGCTTCACGAAGGCCTTCGCGCGGTGGGACAGGCCCATGCCGTGCGGCGGCAGGCCATGCTTCTCGATGCTGGTCATCTCGCCGAAGGTGCGGCCGTGCCCATCGGGCAGAAACGCCGGATCGTAACCGAAGCCGGCGGTGCCGCGCGGCGGCCAGACCAGAGTGCCGTCGACGCGCGCCTCGACATCTTCGAGATGTCCGTCAGGCCATGCGACACAGAGCGCCGAGACGAAATGCGCGGTGCGCTGCGCAGGTTCCTTCGCGCCGCGCTCCTGCAGGAGACGTTCGATCTGCGTCATCGCGGCCAGGAAGTTCTTGTCTTCGCCCGCCCAGCGGGCCGAATAGATGCCCGGTTGCCCATCGAGCGCATCGACCACAAGGCCGGAATCGTCAGCGAACGCCGGAAGGTTGGCCGCATTCGCGGCGGCGATCGCCTTGATGCGCGCGTTGGCCTGAAATGTGGTGCCGGTCTCAATCGGCTCCGCAAGGCCGAGTTCCCCTGCCGACACCGCCTCAATACTGTGCGGCGCAAGCAGTTCGCGCATCTCGGCGAGCTTGCCGGGATTGTGGGTCGCGATCACAAGGCGGCCGGTGATTCGGCGATGATCACTCATGCGCAATGCTTATCCGTGAGGGGCGCGGTGAAAAGCCTTAAATCAGGCCACGGCCATCTTTTGCAGATCGACAAGGCGGGCGACGCCCTTCTTTGCCAGCGCCATCAGATTCAGGAACTCGTCCTGCGAGAAGGGTGTCTTCTCCGCGGTGCCCTGTACCTCGATGATGCGGCCGTCGCCGGTCATCACGAAGTTCGCGTCGGTCTCGGCTTCTGAATCTTCCGCATAGTCGAGATCGAGCACCGGGGTGCCGTTATAGATCCCGCACGAGATCGCGGCGACATTGTCGCGCAGCACGTTGTCGTTCTTGAGCATGTTGCGCGCCTTCATCCACTGGAGGCAGTCGGCCAGCGCAACCCATGCGCCGGTGATGGACGCAGTGCGGGTGCCGCCGTCGGCCTGGATCACGTCGCAGTCCACGGTGATCTGGCGTTCGCCCAGCGCGACGAGATCGACAGTGGTGCGCAGCGAGCGTCCGATCAGGCGCTGGATTTCCACGGTGCGGCCGCTTTGTTTTCCGGCGGAGGATTCGCGGCGCATGCGCTCGTGGGTGGCGCGCGGCAGCATGCCGTATTCGGCGGTGACCCAGCCACGGCCCTGGCCTTTCAGCCATGGCGGCAGGCGGTCTTCCAGCGTGGCGGTGACCAGCACATGGGTGTCGCCGAACTTCACCATGCAGGAACCTTCGGCGTATTTGACCACACCGCGTTCCAGCGTGACGGGGCGCAGTTCGTCGGGCGCGCGACGGCTTGGCCGCATGAAAACCTCCTGAAATTCCGGGAAACCTTGATTTGGTGGTGCTTTTAGGGGGTTGGGACAGCAGCGGCAAGCGAAGATAAGGATGTTGCGCGAATGCGGCTTGTCAGAGCCGCTGCTAATGGACAAATCTAGGACGAATAACCTTTTTGGAGCCCGAATTGGCCCACCACGAGCCGACAGGTCATCTGATCACGCCGAACGCCGGGCTGGCGCAGCTCAATGAACGCTCGCGTGATATTTTTCGGCAAATCGTCGAGAGTTATCTGGCCACCGGCGAGCCGGTCGGCTCGCGCAACATTTCGCGCCTGATCACCATGCCGCTGTCGCCGGCATCGGTGCGCAATGTGATGTCGGATCTCGAACAGCTCGGGCTGATCTATGCGCCGCACACATCGGCAGGCCGCCTGCCGACCGAACTCGGCTTGCGCTTCTTCGTCGACGCCCTGATGCAGGTCGGCGATCTGACCGAACCGGAGCGGCAGTCGATCGAGCATCAGCTCAAGTCCGTCGGCGGCGCGCCGTCGGTGGAAGCCGCACTGAGCGAAGCGCTGACACGCCTGTCGGGTCTGACGCGCGCGGCCGCCGTGGTGCTGACGCAGAAATCCAATGTGCGGCTCAAGCATATCGAGTTCGTGCGGCTGGAGCCGACGCAGGCGCTGGTCGTGCTGGTGGCGGAAGACGGTCAGGTCGAAAATCGCGTGCTGCCGCTGCCGCCGGGCGTGCCGTCGTCGGCGCTGACCGAAGCGTCGAATTTTCTCAATGCGCGGATTCGCGGGCGCACGCTGGCGGAAGCGCGCAGCGAGCTTGAAGCCGCGCTGACGGAAGGGCGCAACGAACTCGATCAACTGACACAGAAGGTTGTCGCCGCCGGAATCGCGAGTTGGTCCGGCGGCGCGAGCGAGGAGCGTCAGCTCATCGTGCGCGGCCACGCCAACCTGCTGGAAGACCTTCATGCGATGGAAGATCTGGAGCGGGTGCGGCTCCTGTTCGACGACCTCGAAGCCAAGAAAGGCGTGATCGACCTCCTGGGCCGCGCCGAGCGGGCCGACGGCGTGCGCATCTTCATCGGCTCGGAAAACAAGCTGTTCTCGCTGTCGGGTTCCTCGACCATCATCGCGCCGTATCGCGACGGTGCGGGGCAGATTGTCGGCGTGCTCGGCGTGATCGGACCGACCCGGCTGAACTACGCGCGGGTCATTCCGATGGTCGATTACGCGGCCCGGATTGTCAGCCAGTTGGTCGGCAAATAGCGCTTCACGCTTGATTTTCGGCGCCTAAAGCACGATATGCGGGCTAACAACCCAAACAATCCCACATTGACGACGACGATTTGCTGAAAAGGTGAGTAATGGCCAATTCCAACGGGCAAAAGGAACCGCAGGACGCGTCGGCGCCGGAGGCGGCGCGAGATTCCTTGGCTGACAAGGAGCCTGTGGTCTCAAAGCCTTACGTGATGCCTGACGATCCGGAGGAAGGATCGGTCGAGGCGCTCACCAAGGAAGTCGCCGAGGCCAAAGACCGCACGCTGCGGACGCTGGCGGAAATGGAAAACCTGCGCAAGCGCACCGCCAAGGAAGTCTCCGACGCGCGGACCTACGGCATTACCGCGTTTGCGCGCGACGTGCTCGATATCGCCGACAATCTGCAGCGCGCGCTGGACGCCGTGCCGGCGGAAGCGCGCGAGGCCGCCGATGCCGGTCTCAAGTCGCTGATTGAAGGCGTGGAGATCACCGAGAAATCGCTGCTGAAAGCGCTGGAGAAAAACGGCGTCTCGAAGCTCGATCCGCTCGGCGAGAAGTTCAATCCGAACTTCCATCAGGCGATGTATGAGGTGCCGGATTCCTCGGTGCCGGCGGGAACCGTCGTGCAGGTCGTGCAGGGCGGTTACACCATCGGCGACCGCGTGCTGCGGCCTGCGCTGGTCGCCGTCTCCAAGGGCGGCGCTAAGAGCTGATTTTTGCACGATTTCAGATAAAGACTTTGGTCCGCTCAGGACTGCATCTCCTCGCACAATGCGCTCCCTCTCCCCGTTGGGGTGGGGGCGCTGGATGTCCGAAGCAAATATCCGAACCTCTCACCCGGATCGCTGATGCGATCCGATCTCTCCCCTCGGAGAGAGGTGAAGAAGCCGCGCGCCGCTCTAGCGCGGGTCGATGCCGTCGCGCACCGCGCGGAAACGCGGGAATGCTTTCGGCCAATCGTCGCGTGTCGCGCTGGCGATGATCCGCAGCGAGCTGCCTCCGCCAAACCGCAGCCATTGCACCACGGTGACCGGCGTGTCGTTCTTTCCGGCGACCGCATCAATCCGCGTTTCATAGCCCGGGGTGCCGTCGATCCGCATCGGCTCGTTCGACGTGATCCGCGCATTGCGGATGCCGGGAATGGTGCGCGCGGCCTGTTCGGCAAAGCGCCCGCGGTCATCCGCCTTTTCA
>JACDJC010003919.1_pt1 | contig 10443 bp, 8 predicted proteins | sample 7454191 | NCBI WGS metagenome assembly JACDJC01 (sample SAMN14253291, study PRJNA609438) | sludge metagenome | isolation source: sludge after 25d culture with pyrite and EDTA | collected 2018-12-20
GCGCGTATCAGATCACTCGCGTGCGTCAGGTTCGTTGTTTTATCCGGGCATACAGCCATCTGTATCAGCGCAATTTTCATGATCTCACCTTTGTGTGTCATTTTACATTCAACAACGGGATGAACTACACAGCTTCATCGTGGTTTAATAAAAGGGTGTAAAAATATTATACGCAAAGTATGTCAACGGGTGTATTTTACAAAATACAATTAACTTAAAAACTAAGTTATTTTGCCTCAGATTACCAAGTTTAAGGATGTGTCGATGATTGATAAGGAAGCAATTACAAAACAGGAAATGATCAAAAAAGCTTACGCGCTGGGATTTGAGAACGAGCAAAAGAACGAGGTTTGTTCGCAATCCGTTCTGGCTGCTGTTCAGGATGTGATGGGGTTTGAAGATGATGCGACCTTCAAAGCTGCGCATGCCCTGGCCGGTGGGGGCGCACTGACGACAGAGGGAACTTGCGGTGCGCTCGCGGGTGGAATGTTAGCGATCAGCTCGATTTACGGTCGAACACGCGAAGACTTCAGCAACGGGGAGAATGTCCGTTTTTACCGTCAATCATTTAAATTAAGCAGAAAGTTGTATGATAGATTTGTCGAAAAATATGGCACTCCGCTTTGCCATGGGGTTCACAGTTGCATTTTTGGCAGAAATTTCAACATGTGGGATCGGGAAGAATACGCAGCATTTGAATCGGCTGGCGGACACGTCGACAAGTGCCCGGGCGTTACCGGCAACGTGGCTGCCTGGACGGTCGAGCTGCTGCTGGAAGCCCGTGAAAATACCTCTGGATCAAAAGTGTAAACAGATTTCAGCTGGATTTAGGCTGACGTTAAAAATAATTAGCGATCAAACAAGTAATTTACAAATTCATGGAAATCACCCGGTTGAAGCGCGAACGAGCAATTCCGGTTCAATGATGAGGTTAGATTCTTCCGTTTTTTTTCCTTTTACCATTGAAACCAACATGTTTCCGAGCTTGCGGGCAATCTCGTAGGTTGGCTGATACAGGGTGGTCAACGGAGGATCGGTGAATTTGGTTTCCGAGATACCGTCGTACCCTGCGATCGCCAGCTCAGTACCGATGTAGAGTCCTCTTTCTTTCGCAGCGCGCAATGCGCCTAATGCCATCAGGTCATTACAGCCAATTATTGCGGTAGGGGGTTCGGGCAGACTCAATAAGGAATGGGAGCATTGGTAGCCGCTCTCTTCCGTGAGGTCACCACTACGAAACAGCGAGGTATCTGTGCGGATCTTGGCTTTTTTCAAACCGTTCAGATAACCAGTGTGTCGGTCTTCGTGGATCACGAGATCCGGCGAAGCGCCTATAAACGCGATGCGCCGGTGTCCTTTTTCAACCAGATGATTGACAAGCTTTTCCATCCCTGCGGTATCGTGCACCTCAATATAAGGATAATCTGCATCGCCACTGCCTTTACCCAGTGAGACAAACTTGATCTGATTTTGTTTTAAATAATTAATCCGCCAGTCATCCAGTCGGGTGCGGTTGATCACAATCCCATCCACACGACCGCTTTGAACCCATTGTTGATACTGGTGTTTTTCCTGATCACTATCAGGTGGGCTGGATGTGATGATGAGATCGAGATTCGAGGCGGCGATCTCGTCACACAGTCCGGTGAGAAAACTTACATAGAATGGGTCGGTAAATCGCGGTGAGCTTGTCGGGAGAATGTAGCCGATCGCGTCAGCCCGTTTGCGGCGCAGTTGGCGCGCGGCGAAACTGGGTTCATAACCGATCTCACGTGCGGTTTCTTCAACTCGTTTACGAGTCTCCTCGGCTACATCGCCGTAACCATCAAGCGCGCGAGAAACAGTAGTGATGGAAAGATTAAGCTTTTTTGCCAGGTCGTGTATGGTAACAGCCAAGTGAAGCCTCCAAAACGTTTATCATTTAATCCCATTATATGCTTGAATTCAGCACAATCCAGGGCATAGCAATTTAAAACTGGTCTGGTTGACTACCAAAACGATTTGGGTTATACTTTTTTATTAGAAGTTTTTATCCAGTGAGTAAGTTACGAAATTTCCGTTGATCCCCTTTACGGGAAATAAGATTCCGATGCTCGAATACGTTTAGGATGTTCACAAAACGTAATCTGGAATAATCATCAGTTCATCAGAATAAATTAAAAATGGAGGAAACATGAAAATCAGTCGTTTAAGTACGATCGTTGCATTAATGATCACTTTATTTATGATCGCAGCCTGCCAATCGCCAAGCACAACAGAAGTGCCTCCGGCTGCCCCCCAGGATTCTGGAGTAGATCAACCGGCTGGCAGCGCAGAAGGAACCATTGTTATTGCAATGGCTGCTGCTCCCGTTACACTAGATCCGGCGGACCACCGCAGTCGTGAATCTGAAACCGTCATTAGAAACATGTTTGATGGTCTTGTGACGCGTGATACTCGTTCAGGCGTACATATGCAGCTGGCCGAGTCAATGGAATGGGCGGATGATCTGACGCTTGATATTATCCTTCGTCAGGGTGTCAAGTTCCATAATGGGACCGAGATGACTGCGGACGATGTTGTGTTCACATTTGAGCGAATTATCAACGAGAACCAGATCGACTATCCCGAGGTTCATTCTTCACCACGAAAAGGTTTGATTGCTCCTCTAGCCGGCATTGAAAAGACCAGCGACTATTCAGTACGCATGATTTTTAGCGAGCCTTACCCGGTCGCCATACAGATGCTCGTCCATCAGCAGATCGTTCCAAAAGCCTATATTGAAGAAGTTGGAACCCAGGGATTTGTGGAACATCCAATTGGTACCGGACCTTTCAAATTCGTATCCGCCAGCGATGGGTTGGAGGAAGTTATTATGGAAAGGTTCGATGATTATTATGGCGGATCTCCGGACATGACGCCGGTCGGACCTGCATGTGTGGATAAAGTGATCTTCCGGGTCATCCCGGAGGCTTCCACTCGTGTTGCTGCGCTGCTTGCCCAGGAAGTTCAGATCATCGAGACTGTTCCCAGTGATCTTGTCAACCGCTTGAGCGGCGACAACGATGTAGCGGTAAAGACAGCACCTGGTACTCAGCCTAAGTGGATCGAGTTGAATGTTAATCAACCCCCATTCGATGATGTACGAGTACGCCAGGCAATGAATTATGCCTTGGATAAGACTCTGATCATCCAGGAGATCTATGGCGGAAGAGCTGTGGCCTTACCTGGTCCACTCTCTCCCTATAATAATTTCGTGAACAAGTCGCTCCAACCCTATCCTTATGACCTTGCCAAAGCTCAACAGTTGTTAGCGGAAGCAGGTTGGACCGATACAAACGATGACGGTATTGTAGATAAGAACGGTCAAGCGCTGTCATTCACGATTGACACTCTGGAAGAGCACCGCAATCTTGCTGAAGGTGTTGCCAATCTCCTTAATGATGCCGGAATAGATGCCAGCGTCCGTTTCTGGGAATTCAGTGTGATAAAACCAATGTTAATCGGTGGCGAGCGCCAGGCTTACCTTGATGACTGGGGTGATTCAGCATTCGATCCTGTTGGGCATTTTGAGGCTAAATGGCATGGGTATGTAGAAGGTGCCAGCTACGGACGCGGTAATTTTTCCGGATTCAACAACGAGCGTGTGAACGAACTCATTAAGCTGGGAGAGACTACTGTCGATACAGCCGAACGCCAATCGATTTATGATGAGGCGCAGCAAATCATTTATGACGAAGCACCTGCAGTGTTCCTGATCCTGCCTGAGGAAATCCAGGCATCATTGATGACAGTATTGAACTGGGAACCCGCTTCTGATGGACGGCTCAATATGCATGATGTTTGCCTGAGTGATAAATAGGCGACTGTGAGTAAAAAAAGCTAGAGGTGTATGTGAATTTGCAATCTTGAACGCCAAACATACACCTCAAGTGATGTTCTTCTGATTGGATTCTTATGCGATTAGCCAAAATCATTGAACGCATCCTGATCATGATCCCCATCGTAATCGGTGTGGCGGTGATCGTTTTCCTGTTCATGCGATTGATGCCGGGGGATCCGGTTGATATTATGATGGGGCAGGGGGGAGCTGTATCAGCGGGTGAAATGGCTCAACTGCGCGAGGAATTCAACCTCGATAAACCCCTCATTGTCCAACTGGGTATTTTTTTAGGTGACCTCGTACAGGGAGATCTGGGTAATTCGTATGTACAGCGAAGACCAGTTGTTGAGATCATTGGTCAGCGGTTGCCGGCGACCTTTGAATTGGCATTGGGCGGCCTGATCGTCAGCCTGGTCATCGCCTTCCCCATCGGCATCATTTCCGCGGTCAAGCAGAATACCTGGCTTGATCGTTTATCGATGGGCGGTGCGTTCATGGGTATCTCAATGCCCGGCTTCTGGCTTGGAATTGTTCTCTTATTGCTCTTCTCGGTGCAGCTACAATGGCTGCCTGTGCAGGGGCGGCTTGATCATTCCATGTACCTTGAGGAAGTGACCGGGTTGTACGTGCTTGATAGCCTGTTGACAGGCAACCGTGAAGCTCTCGCGAGTAGCATCCGCCACCTGGTGCTTCCTTCAATTACACTAGGGGTTCCAATGGCGGCTGTGGTGGCCCGCGTGCTCCGCTCAAGCATGTTGGAGACGCTGCGCGCTGATTACGTTACCCTTGCCAGGGCAAAAGGAGCGAGTGAAAATAAAGTGGTCCTGCGACATGCCTTGCGAAACGCGCTCATTCCCACGATCACGGTGGTTGGATTGCAGATCGGTGTTTTGCTGGGCGGCAACATGATCGTTGAGACCGTTTTCAGCTGGCCAGGGTTGGGTCGGACGGTTGTTTCGGCGATCTTTGAACGAGATTTCCCGCTGGTTCAGGGCGCGGTGATGGTGTATGCATTTATCTATGTCCTGACAAATTTGATCGTGGACATCGTGTACACGTATCTCGACCCCAAGATCCAGTTATGAGAGGAGTGACAATTTGAGTTCTTTGCCGGCAAGCGTCACTGATCAGGCCACTTTCTGGTTCGCCTTACGCCTCAAGATAGGATTGTGGCGCAGAAACCTTTCAAACCTGTTCAAGGATCTTAAAAAACATCCATTGGCGATGGCGGGCGGTGTTGTTCTTGTGCTCTATATCGTGCTGGCGTTACTTACTCCCTACATCACGGATGTTGACCCGAACAAGGGAAATCTGCGTGAGCGCTTGAATCCGCCGGTATGGCAGGAAGGCGGGTCCTGGGAGTATCCTCTGGGAACAGATGCGCAAGGTCGCGACCTGTTGACGCGCATCCTGTACGGCAGCCGTGTTTCCTTGGCGATTGGCTTCATTTCCGTGGGAATCTCCGCGCTGGTTGGTACCGTCCTGGGAGCTTTGAGCGGGTATTTTAGAGGTTGGTTTGATAACATCATTTCCCGTTTTGCCGACCTGTTATTGGCGTTCCCGTATCTCATCTTTGCCATTGGAATGATGGCATTTCTCGGACCTGGTTTTACCAACCTGATTGTTGCACTGACGTTCAAGAGCTGGGTGGAATTTTTCCGTCTCGTACGCGGATCCATGATGGCTGAAAAGAACCAGGAATATGTTGAGGCAGCCAAAGTGAGCGGTCAGGGTTCGATGGCGATCATTTCTCAGGAGATTTTCCCCAATATTTTCCATTCCGTATTTGTTCTGGCGACGCTGCGTATGGGATTTCTGATCATTATGGAAGCCAGCCTAAGTTTCCTCGGTCTTGGACTTCCTGCCAAGATACCCGCCTGGGGTTCGATGGTGGCTGCCGGGCGTGACCAGTTATTGGTCGCCTGGTGGATTTCAACCCTGCCGGGTATCGCGATCCTGATCCTGGTGTTGGCGATCAATTTGTTTGGTGAGGGTCTGCGTGACATTTTAGACCCGCGAATGAAGGTGGAATGATGAAAACCCCATTGCTTCAGGTGCGAAATATGTCAACTGTCTATCCCACAGGGCGGGGGCATGTGCGTGCTGTCAATGCGATCAACCTCGTTCTCGAGGAGGGGAAGATACTCGGAATCGTAGGAGAATCTGGGAGCGGTAAGAGCACCATTCTTCTCTCGATCCTGGGGCTTATTCGTTCTCCAGGTGAGGTAAGCGAGGGTGAGATCCTTTTCAAAGGGCGTGACTTGCGCGATATGAAGAACAATGAATTGCGCGCCATCAGGGGTAAAGAGATCGGGATGATCTTTCAGGATCCGTTATCGACGCTGAACCCGGTCTTTCCGGTAGGCGAACAGATTCGTGAAACATTAAGGTTGCACCACATCATGGAGGGCAGCAGGAAACCATGGCCGTTCAATGGCGAATCCTCCAGGAAAGAGCGCGAACGGGTTTTGCAGGTAATGTCAGAGGTGGGCATTCCATCTCCTGACAAGCGTTACGCGGCTTATCCGCACCAGTTTTCCGGTGGGATGATGCAGCGAGCTTTAATCGCGATCGCCTTATCGTGTAATCCGGGGTTACTACTGGCTGATGAACCCACCACGGCGCTTGATGTGACAATCCAGGCTCAAATTCTTGATCTGATGCGCAGGATCAACCAGGACCACGGAACAGCTATTGTGCTGGTGACGCATGACCTGGGTGTTGCTGCGGAATTTTGCGATAAGATCGCCGTAATGTACGCAGGGCGTATCGTTGAGCGGGGTTCTGTGGATCAGGTTATCGGCAATCCGCAGCATCCCTACACACAGGGTCTGCTGGCATGCCGCCCCCGCATCACCATTCCCAAAGAGCCGATCGCTCCAATCCCTGGAAACGTACCCGACCTGGCGAACCTGCCGGATGGATGTTCCTTCGCGCCGCGCTGTCCGATTGCAAAGGACATTTGCCTTGAGGGTCCCATTCCTCAGATCGAGGTTGAAGCGGGTCACTTGAGCAGGTGCCTTGCCCATTATGATTACGAACGCGAGATGGACTGGACATGGGCAGACCGGATCGAGATCGAAACACATTTTACAGAAGTGAAGGCAACACATGACCAGTCGTAAGGAAAATCTCAACACGCCAATAATGGAAACCCGGGGACTGGTCAAACATTTTTCTATCCCGCGCAGCCCGCTTGAACGTTTGTTAACAAGAGAACCTGCTCCTGTTGTTCACGCGGTCAATGGAGTTGACTTAAGCATCTTTCGCGGTGAAACAGTGGGGCTGGTCGGCGAAAGCGGCAGCGGTAAGACCACGCTTGGGCGGATGCTTGCAAGGCTGTATGAACCGACTGAAGGAGAAGTGTACTTTGAAGGTGCCCCGTTGGCAAAAGGCAGGGTCACCGTGGCAACAGACAGGGAGGGTAACTCAATTGAACCTACCCGAGTTCCTTATTACCGTGTGATCCAGGTCATTTTCCAGAATCCGTATTCTTCGCTCAATCCACGAAAGACGGTGCGCGAGATTCTATCCACGTCTCTCTATCACCGCGGTATCAAATCCTTGCTTGAGCGGGAAAAGGAGATCGCAGGGCTTTTGGATCGGGTGGGGTTGAATGCGCGTCACGCGGATTCGTACCCTCATCAGTTCTCAGGGGGTCAGCGCCAGCGGATTTCAATTGCCCGGGCTCTGGCGATGTACCCGCGTATCATTATTGCGGACGAACCCGTTTCGTCGCTAGATGTTTCCGTGCAAGCCCAGGTAATTAACCTCCTCGAGGAGCTGCAACAAAAATTCAGGCTGACCTACCTTTTCATCGCGCATGATCTCAGTGTTGTCTATTACATCAGCACGAGGGTTGCGGTGATGTATCTTGGGAAGATCGTCGAGACAGGTCCAACCAGGGAGTTGTATACCAATCCCTTGCACCCATACACCAAAGCTTTATTGGCAGCCATTCCACGGGTAAGGAAAGAATTCCGCACCGAAAGGATTCTATTACAGGGTGATATTCCATCTCCGCTGAACCCTCCTGCCGGATGTCCTTTCCACACACGTTGTGCAGAAAAACTGGGTGAGATTTGTGAAAAGCGGATGCCGCCGACTTACACGATGGAAAACCGCCAGGTTGCTTGCTGGCTCTACGCTGATCGAAATCAGGCATAGAATCTTCCATTTCTATGCCAGTCCTGAACACTCAAGATCGGATGCACAGGACCTTTTATCAACAATCAGAGCAAAATAGTTTTCTGGTGCGCATTCAGGCAACACTATTCAAAGCAGAGTAAAATATTTCATAAAGGTCTTCCGCTTTAAACGATGATCCTCTTTTTGGCGAGGTGAATTTGGAACATAGTACGGCTGTATTGATCATGATCGTGGCTGCAGCGGGATTTGGCTTACTCGCGCAGGTGCTGGCGCACCGCTGGCGCATTCCGGCAATCTTCCTGTTGCTGGTATTTGGTATCCTTCTGGGGCAGGACGTGATCGGGTTGGAACGCCCGGACGAGCTCGGGGATGGCCTGGGGATTCTGGTTAAATTGGCCGTAGCGATCATCCTTTTTGAAGGCGCGTTAAACCTAAACATCAAGTCACTGAAGCTCAAGGCTAAAGAGGTTCGCAACCTTGTTACAGTGGGGGTGCTGGTCTCGTGGGGGGCTATCACGCTGATTACCCACTACGTGGCAAAATTTGAATGGCCGCTGGCCATCCTTTTCGGCGCATTGATGACTGTCACCGGTCCGACAGTGATTCAACCTTTGATGCGCCGTATCAACATTCCGCACACAGTGAAAACCGTGCTTGAAGCCGAAGCCGTCCTGGTGGATCCGATTGGTGCGATCCTGGCGATTGCTGTTTTAGACGTGATCGTGGGGAACTCGCTTTCAGGTTCAGTAGGGGTTACGGGAATTATATGGGCGTATTTTGGTCGCATCCTGATAGGGGTAGTGGTCGGCGCGGCAGGCGCGTTTCTTTTGGCACGCTTGTTAAAGAACAGAAGCCTCGTACCGATCGAGTTGAGTAACCTGGTGGCGCTTGCCTGTGTTTGGGCTACGTTTGGCCTGGCGGAGTGGATTGAGGGCGAAGCCGGGATCATGGCGGTTGTGGTAATGGGGTTCGTCGCTCAAAATGCCGCTATCCCCGGTGCAAGACAGCTGCGCAACTTCAAGGAAACATTGACCACGCTGGGCATCAGCATGTTGTTTATCCTTCTGGCAGCAAACCTGGAGCTTTCCACTTTGTGGCAGGATGGGGGCGCCGGATTCATCGCCGTTCTGCTCATAATGTTTGTCGCCCGTCCGCTTGCGGTGTTCATCTCCACTTGGAAAACGGGACTGCAATGGCGCGAGAAGGTTTTCATTTCGTGGGTCGGTCCGCGCGGCATCATCGCGGCTTCAGTTGCTTCCATCTTTTCCATTTCGCTTGCGAATATTGGTTACGAGGGCGGAGATAAATTGCTTGCGTTGACCTTCCTGACTATTCTTATGACAGTCACTATCCAGGGGTTGACCGCCGGGTGGGTGGCGGATATTCTTGGATTGAGGGCAACTGAAGCTCGTAAAGTGATGATCGTAGGCGCGAACGGGCTGGCGTGCAAAATAGCGGGGCTGTTGGAAAAGCATAATCGACCGACAACATTAATTGATACAAATCCCTCATCAGTGGAAAAGGTGCTGCAAAGAGGGCTTGATGCAATAAACGGCAACGCGCTGGAAGAAGAGATTCTCGAGGAACTGCACCTCGAGGAGTATTCCACCTTCCTCGCGTTGACCTCAAATTCCGAAGTGAATGTGCTGGCGTGCCAGCTTGCGCGGGAAAGTTTCCGCATTGAACCAGCTTTTCCAGCGTTGAGTAATCCGGTCAAGGGTGCCAACGTGGCGCTTCTCCAACAGACAGGTGGACGGATGGCTTTTGGGCGATTTATTAATATTGCAGATTGGGAAAAAAGTCCGGAGAGCATTCACGAATTTACCTGGCAGGTACCAATTGACCAACCGCGGATGATCGCGAAAGATGCGAAAATCCCCCTGGATCTGATCCCGGTTCTGCGCGTGCAAAAAGGAGCGGTGGAGATCGTACATTCTGAACAAATCTGGCTTGCAGGAGATTCAGTCATTTTCCTCTGCCAGTGTTCGGACGCCAGGGCAGAAGACGTTCTGTCCCATGTTGCAAGCTAACGTACGATGATCCGGAAGTAAAAAATGAAAAGGTATTTACCAATACTCATCACGTTGGGGTTGATCTTTCTGGTGCTGATCGTGCTCACTTACTGGGAGCCGGAGAAAAAAGACGTTCTGGATGGTAGTATCTGGCAGGTGGAGGAGATCAACGCGCAGCCATTGCTTGAATTTTCGACGCTGACGATTCGCTTTCACAATCAGAAGATCAGTGGCTCATCGGAATGCAATCGATTCAAGGGACGTTATACTATTGCAGCTGATATCATTCACTTCGAAGTGTTGGAGCGCACAACGGATGAGTGCATGGAACCCGGGATTATGCGACTGGATGAAGATTTTATCAACAGCCTGGAAAAAGCCGCGCGTTTTTCCTTCTCGGGTAATGAATTGAAGCTCTAC
>JACDJC010003920.1_pt1 | contig 10439 bp, 11 predicted proteins | sample 7454191 | NCBI WGS metagenome assembly JACDJC01 (sample SAMN14253291, study PRJNA609438) | sludge metagenome | isolation source: sludge after 25d culture with pyrite and EDTA | collected 2018-12-20
CCACTGGGCCAACGCAGACCCCGGCTTCCATCAGTCGTCACGCACCAATCCCAGAGCCTCCCACAGGAATCCGTACGACACCGGCTCGCGGGATTCCGCCTCGGCCCGCCGTGCCTCGTCGAACTCGTAGGTGCGCAGCAGTTGCCGCACGCTCTCCCGCCCACGGCGGGTAGCGAGGCACTGGCGCGGGGTCTTGCCGCCCAGCGCCGGGATCGGCTCGTCGCACCAGTTGGCATAGGTGCGGCGGATCGCCAGTTCGACCAGTCGATTCAGCTTGGCGTGCGGGATCGAAGGGCCCGGATCGGTGCGCGGCGCAATGGCGGGCGGATGGCGCAGCTGGGCGAGCGGGTCGATGGTGCGTCGTTCGCCGCGCATCACCGCTGTACCCGCGACGCGCTCGAACCACTCGCGTCCCGCTTCGGCCCTGGCCTGGGTCTGGTGGAAGAGGGTGACGCGGCCCGGTGCATCGCCCGGATTGATCGTGGTGAGTGGGCGTGCAACCTCGGCGTGCGGGTCGTCCAATCGCGACCAGCCCGCCTCGGCATCGCCGACCACATCGGGGCAGGCCTGCAGCGCTGCGGCCAGTGCGGCCGGGTCGCGCACCGCATAGTCGTCTTCGATGAGCAGCACGGGCGCGCCGCTGGCACGGTCCACCAATTCCGGCATCTGCGGGAACAGCAGGCTCTCGAGCCAGGTGTCGCGGATCTCCGCGGCGAGCAGCTCGTCCTCGATCTCCGCGGCGAAGGCCGCATCGCCGGCCAGCTCCTCCGGCGTGTCTTCGCGTTCCAGCTCGCGGGCGAATGCCGCGGCCAGTTCGGGCGGAAGATCCATCGGCGGGGCGTCGGGATCGTCGTCGCCCTCGTTGGGGTCGTCGAGTCCTCCCTCGAGCTCGTCGCCAACCCGCGCGATCAGTGCGACCGCCACCGGGCGATCGAGCGGGTAAACGGCGCCACCGATCTCATGCTGGTCGGGCAAGCGCAGGATGCGCGCGCCGAACACGCTGCCGGGTCGCAATGTCGTCGAAGCCGTGTGCTCGGTCACGAACGGCGGGCTGCGCGCGGGATCGAGCAGGTCGCGCAGTTCCAGGCCCTCGCCGTGGCGAACGGACACGACTTCGTACAGCCGCAGCGGTGCGTCGGCCAGCGCTTCGAGGAATTCGCGTTGCTCCGGGCGCAACTTCGGGCCCGATTCCAGCACCCAATCGATGCCGCGGCCGCTTTCGTCACCGCGCTCGTAGATCGCCTCGCTCAAGAGATAGTCGGAGATGTTGATCTGCAGCATCTCGTGGTATTCCGGCCCGAGATCGGCGAGCGCGTCGCGCACCTCCTCCGGTGCGAAGGCGGCGAAGAAGCCGCCATCGATCGCGGTCGTGGTCTGGCGCCGGAAGCGCTGGTCCAGCCAGGACAGCGCCATGCCCGGGCCGCGATCGCGCTTGGGGGCTGCGCGCGCCTCGCCCGCGCGCGCGAGGCAACATTGCTTGTATTTGCGCCCCGAGCCGCAAGGGCAGGGGTCGTTCCGTCCCGTCTTCATGTACGGACTGCCTCGGTCGACAGGCGCGGACTCTAGCGGGCAGCCGTGCAGTGGGGAAGGCGGGCTCGACCGCAGGTTCGGCAGGGCATTCGACCTGGCGGACACGCTGCCCGGTGCGGGAGCGCCGGCACCGCCGGGGCACCGATCGCACGCGGGGCATCGACGCGGGGTGCGCGCGCCGCCGCGCAGTGGGAACATGCGTCTCGGGAACGGTGGGTTCCCGGCGCATGGTACGCCGGGTTTCCCACCGGCAACGATCGGCCGATGCCGCCGAGGAGCGCATGCCATGCCATGGTTCGTGATCATCGCGATGTCGCTTGCAGCCGCGTTCGTGTCGCCGGCGGCAGCGCAAGACCCGCCGAAGGGCCGCCCGACCCAGGAGCAGCTCGCCAGCGACAACAAGCTCTTCATCACGCTCGCCACGCGGGTGCTGAAGTGGAAGGAACCCGCCGAGCCGCTTCGCATCCTCGGCCCGCTCTACTTCGTAGGCACGAAGGGGCTGGGCGCGTTCCTCTTCACGACCTCGGAGGGGCACATCCTGATGAACACCGGTATGCCCTCGTCGGGGCCGATGATCGTCGATTCCGTGCGCAAGCTCGGCTTCCGGCCCGAGGACATCAAGCTCATGATCAACGGCCACGCCCACATCGATCACGCAGGCGCATTCGCCTACCTCAAGGATCGATTCGGCGCGCAGCTGGCGGTCATGAAGGACGACGTCGCGGCGATGGAGAGCGGCGACCGCGGTGACTTCAAGTACGCCGATGATTTCCTTTACCCGCCGGCCAAGGTCGACCGGGTGCTGCGCGACGGCGACACGATCAGGATGGGCGACGTCCTGTTGACGGCCTACCACACCCCCGGCCACACGCGCGGCGCGACCACCTGGATCGCGAACCTGGTGGTCGACGGCGAGGCCTATGTCGTGGCCTTTCCGGATGGCGCCGGTTTCAATCCCGGCTACCGGCTGGCGAAGAACCCCTCGTACCCGGGTATCGCCGACGACTATCGCCGCACGCATCACGTGCTGGAGATGATCCAGCCCGACATCTGGCTGGCGCAGCACAACGAGTACTACGACCTCGAAGGCAAGCGCGAGCGGGCAAGTACCGAGGGCGTGGCGGCCTGGGTGGATCCGGAAGGCTACCGGCGCTGGGTGGCACGCAAGAAGCGCGAGTTCGAGGACGCGATCGACGCAGAATTGGCGGGGACCACGAAGCCCGCGGAGTAGGCGCCCGCTGCCATCCGCCATCCGGCAGCATCACCACGGACACCCGGCAGGTCACAGGACGACAAGCGTATGGCGCGACCCTCCGCAGCGAAGCAAGGCCTCGGGCTCGCGGGCTGGCTGCTGGCGAGCTTCGCCGCAGCGGGAATGGGCGGCCTCGCGTCCGTCAACGCCGCGGGGTTCTACGGCGACTTGGTGCGGCCGCCTTGGGCGCCGCCGGCCTGGCTCTTCGGTCCGGTCTGGTCGGTGCTGTTCCTGCTCATGGGCGTCGCGGCCTGGCTGGTGTGGCGCGACCATGGCTTTCGCGGCGCTGGCGCGGCACTGAAACTCTATCTCGCGCAGCTGCTCGCCAACGCGCTCTGGTCGTGGTTGTTCTTCGCCTGGCGGCAAGGTGCCTTCGCCTTCGCGGAGGTCACCGTCCTCTGGTTGCTCATCGCCGCAACGATCTTCAGTTTCTGGCGGCTGAACCGTCTCGCGGCGCTCCTGCTGGTTCCTTACCTGGCCTGGGTGAGCTTCGCCGCCGCCTTGAACTTCGTCTTGTGGCGGCTCAATCCGGTAGTCCTGGGGTAGGCCAGACGCGACGTTGCGAATCCGGGGTCAGCTTGCTGTTTCCGCTGCGGCGCCGCTGCGCGTCGGCCATGATCCGGTGGCTTTCTCGAGTCCGTGCCCTGAATCCGGTCTTGCGCGGGCCTCCGCCAGCCTCCGGATCGCGCGCTGCACCGCGGGGCGTTGCGTGATGCGATCGACCCAGCGCCGCAGCGCCGGGAAGTCATCGAGCGTGATGTCCGCATACTCGGCCCGGCTCAACCAGCCGTAATGGGCGATGTCGGCGACGCTGTACTCGTCGCCAGCCAACCACGCGTGGTCCTGCAGTCGTTGTTCCAGCACGGCGCTCAGTCGACGCGCCTCGCCCACGTAACGCTCGACCGCGAAGTCGATCCGCTGCGGGGCGGCACGCAGGAACCAGCCGGCCTGGCCGAACATCGGGCCGACGGCGGCAACCTGCAGGTTGAGCCACTGCAGTGCCCGCAGGCGCGCGGCCGGATCGGCGGGGAGCAATTGGCCGTAGTGCTCGCCGAGGTACCAGAGGATGGCGCCCGATTCGAACAGCGCTTCGCCGGCGAGCGGGCCATCGGTATCGATGAGTACCGGGATGCGGCCATTGGGATTCAGGGCGAGGAATTCCGGGCTGCGCTGCTGTCCTGCCGCAAGATCGACCAGTACCAGCCGGTAGTCGAGGCCAAGTTCCTCCAGCGCGACCGGGATCTTGATGCCGTTCTGGGTGTTGGCGGTATGGAGGGTGATCACGCGGGTTCCTTGGTGCGCTGCATCGAGATGGTTGGTCAAGCAAGCATGGAGCCGGATCCGCACTTACGCGCCGGGGCCGCAATCCAGGCAGCGTTCGATCGGTGGCGGTCCCATGTGCAACTCGCGGTTGAGCAGCCGCAGCGCGGTGCGCACGCCTTCCTCGACCACCGGGTGGTAGAACGGCGCATCGAGCATCTGCTGCACGGTAAGCCGCGCGTGGACCGACCAGGCCAACAGGTGGGCCAGGTGCTCCGCGTCGGGCCCGATCATCTCGGCGCCGAGGAAGCGGCCGGTATGGCGTTCGCCGTAGACCCGCAGCAGGCCGGCATTGCGCCGCATGACCCGGCTGCGTCCCTGGTCGGCGAAGTCGAGTTGGGCAGCGGCGAAATCCACGCCGGCCGAGCCGAGCTCGGCAAAGCCCTGCCCGGCCATGGCGATCTGCGGATCGCTGAAGACCACCGCGAGGCCCGCGCGCCGCGGCCGCGCGCGCACGTCCGGGTAGCGTCCGGCATTGTCGCCGGCGATGCGTCCTTCGTCAGAGGCTTCGTGCAGCAGCATGCGACGATCGCTCGCGTCACCAGCCAGGAAGACGCGGCTGTTCCCGATCTGGCCCGAGTCGGCCTCGGCCTGCGGGCGGCCGTGTGCGTCGAGCGGAATGCCCGCGGCGGCCAGGTCCAGGCCCTCGAGGTTGGGGATCCGCCCAGTGGCGGCCAGTACGTACTCGAATTCCTCGTCATGGCTCCGACCGTCGACCACATGGCGTACGCGCACGCCATTGCTTGTCGACGCCACGGACTCGATCTGCGCATGGAGCTCCAGCGGATTGTCTCGGGTCAGCAGTGCCGCGGCATGTTCGGATACCACGGGATCGGTCAGTCCGCCGGGCCGGCCGGAGCGGCAATACATGCGCACGCGCACGCCCAGCCGGTGCAGCGCCTGGCCGAGCTCAAGACCGATCACGCCAGCGCCGACGACGGCGATCGAGGCCGGCAGGTCCTGCCAGTCGAAGACCTCGTCACTGGTGATCAGGCGCTTGCCCAGCCGTTCGCGCCAACCGGCCGGGATCGCCGGCCGCGATCCGGTGGCGATGACGATGCGGTCGGCCTGGATCCGCTCGCCGTTGTCCAGTTCCAGCTCGCCCGGCGCCGAGAAGCGCGCCGCGTGGCGCAGCACCTGCGCTTGTGGCCAGCCGTCCACCGACGCCAGCACGAAGCCGACGAAGCGGTCGCGCTCGCTGCGCACCCGCGCCATCACCGCGCGGCCATCGACGGCGACCGACCCGACGCGCACGCCGAATCCCTCGGCATCGGCCGCGCGGTGCGCCGCTTCGGCGGCCGCGATCAGCAACTTGCTCGGCATGCAGCCGACTCGCGCGCAGGTGGTGCCGAACGGGCCCGGATCGATCACGACCACGTTGTCGGTGTGCTGGCGCGCCGCGCGAAACGCGCCCATGCCGGCCGATCCGGCGCCGATGACGGCCACGTCCAGGCGCCGGACGCTCATCGTGCGGATGCCTGCGCGACGGCACGCGACTCGGCGCAAGGCCATGCGTGGGCGTCGCGGCACTCATTGGCCTGCTCGGCCAGCCACTCGTCCAGCCGCGCGCCGAGGACCGCGCCGGAATCGAATTCACCCGCGCCACAGGCGCGGCTCAGATCGAGTGAACGACCCGCCAGCCAGTGGTAGAGCTTCGAGTTCGCCATGATGGTTCCTCAGGGTGGAGGCGAGGTGCCCCGGACAGGATCGATCATGAGGCTTGCGGTGCATGCGCAGAATCCCGACGGGACGCATGGCCGTGTTGCGGCGCTTGCAATGCCGCCGGCCGGACCGTTCAGGGGCGCCTGGCAGCGGCCGGTCGGCGCCCGCGACGGGCCCGCGGGGTCGGGTCGTCGGGGCGCCGTGCCGAAGCGCCAGGCGATCGCTGGTCAAGTGGCCGACGTTGCTCAGGCGGCCTTGCGCTGCCGGGCCGCCGGGAAGTCGACCTCGGTCTGGGCGACCGTGTTGACGTAGTTCGTGAGCACGTTGAGCGCGACGTTGACCACGATCTCGAGGATCGCGTCATCGCCGAAGCCCGCCGCACGGACGCCGGCGAGTTCGGCGCCATCCACATTGCCGCGGTTGCGGGCCACCGAGAGCGCGAAGCGGGTGGCGGCATCGGCGCGCGGGTCGCTCGACGCACCGCCGCGGGCGGCATCGATCTCGGCGTCGGCCAGCTTGGCCACGTGCTTGCCGAGATAGCTGTGCGCGGCCAGGCAGTAGTCGCAGCCATTGTGCTGTGCCACCGCCAGGGCGATGCGCTCGCGGATACCGGCATCGAGCGCGCCCTTGCCCAGCGCGCCGCTCAGCGACAGGTAGCCTTCCAGCGCGGCCGGGCTCACAGCCAGCAACTTCATCAGGTTGGGTACCGAGCCCAGCTGCTGCTTGACCGCGGCCAGCAATGGCGCGGAGGCGCTCGGCGCCGACTCGACGGTGGGGATGCTGATGCGCGACATGGTCCTGCTCCTTGGGGGTTGGTCGTCGGGCTGTGCGTCCCGGCGTGGCGCCAATCTAGGCGCCGACCCCGTCGGCGAGAACGGCCGCGGGAATCAACCCGGCCTTGCGCGCCGTGAAAGGAATCGGCGCGATGACCGCACGCCAACAAGGGCTGCTAGTCTTTGTCCCGCTGGCCTCGAACGGGCCGCAAGCGGCGGGACGATGCGTGGATCGCTTCGAGGAAATGGCGGTCTTCGTCGCGGCCGCCGAACTCGGCGGACTGGCCGCGGCCTCGCGCCAGCTGGGCGTATCGGCGCCGACCGCCACCCGCGCGATCAACGCGCTCGAGCAGCGCATCGGCACCCCGCTGTTGGTCCGCACCACCCGTTCGGTGACGCTGACCGACGCCGGTCGCCGCTATCTGGATGAGTGCCGCCGGCTGCTGGCGGCGATCGCCGAGGCCGAGGAACACGCCGCCGGTGCGCATGCGAAGCCGCACGGGATACTCACGGTGACGGCGCCGGTGCTGTTCGGGCAGATGTACATGGTGCCGTTGGCATTGCGCTTCCTCGACCTGCACGCCGACGTGCGGATCCGCCTGCGGCTCTCCGACCGGGTGGTCAGCCTCGTCGAGGACGGCATCGACGTCGCGCTGCGGATCAGCGAACTGGCGGACTCGTCGATGGTGGCCGTGCGGGTAGGCGCCGTGCGGCGGGTGATCTGCGCATCGCCGGCGTTGATCGAGCGCGAGGGCGCGCCGCGGACGCCGGACGAACTAGCGCGTTTCCGCATCGTTGCCGCAGCCAACGTGACGCCCTCGACCGAATGGCGCTTCGTCGACCGCGGACAGCCGCTCGCGATTCGGATCGAACCGGTGCTCGCAGTCACCTCCAACCGGGCGGCGATCGCCGCGGCCGAACGCGGCTTCGGCCTGACCCGCGTGATGTCCTACCAGGTCGCGCCGCAGCTGGCCGCCGGCAGTCTGGTGAGGTTGCTGGCGGACTTCGAGCTGCCGCCGGTGCCGGCCCACCTGGTGTATGCGCAAGGCCGGCAGGCCTCGGCCAAGGTGCGCGCCTTCGTCGACCACTGCGCGGCCGCACTGCGCGGCGACCCTGCGCTGGGCTGATGCCGATGGATCGCTACCAGGAAATGACGGTGTACTGCGCAGTGGTGGAAGAACACGGTTTCGCCAGCGCGGCGCGCCGGCTGGGCCTGTCGGCGCCGGCGGTGACCCGCGCGGTCGCGGCGCTCGAGGAGCGAATCGGTGCGCGCCTGCTCATCCGCGGCGCGCGCTCGATCCGCCTGACCGAATCCGGGCAGCAGTTCCACGAGGACTGCCGGCGCATCCTCGCCGAGCTCGAACTCGCCGACGAGTTGGCGCCGGGCGGGCGCAGTCCGCCGAAGGGCCACGTCGCGCTGTCCACGCCGGTGCTGTTCGGCGATGCGGTGCTCAACCCGATCCTGCTCGATTTCCTGCAGGCCCATCCGCAGGTGTCGATGCGCGCGGTGTTCAGCGATCGCTTCCCGGACCTGCGGGACGACGGCATCGACGTCGCGTTGCTGATGGGGGCGGTGCACGAACCGGCGCTGGTCGCGATCCCGGTCGGCAATATTCATCGGGTGGTCTGTGCGGCGCCGGCGTACCTGCAGGCACATGGCGTGCCCGCATCGGTCGCCGAACTGGCCACGCATCGCGTGATCTGGTCCGACGCCGATTCGCACGCCAGCGAGTGGCAATTCGCCCGCGGCGAGCAGGTGCAATCGGTACGCATCGCGCCGCGCCTGACCGTATCGAGCAATCTCGCCGCGATCGAGGCGGCGCGCAGCGGCTGGGGCCTGACCCGGGTGATGTCCTACCAGGTCGCGGCCGATCTCGCTGCCGGCAGCCTGGTGGCGCTGCTGGTCGATCAGGACGCCGTGGACGTGCCGGTCCACGTGGCGCACCTCGACGGCCGCGGGGGCTCGAGCAAGGTCCGCAGCCTGGTCGATTTCCTGGTCCAGCGCCTGCGCGGCCACCCGGCACTCGCCAGCCTGCGCTGAGCCGGCGCCGCGGCGCGATCCGTTGTTTCTCACCGCGCAAGCGTGGCTTGCGCCGGGCGGCCGTTCCCGGTCCGCAGCCGCTTGCCCACACTTCGTCTCCGAAGCCGCAGTGCAATTCCCCCTTCTCCCACACGATCCTGGAGCCATGCCATGAGCACCCAACCCACGCAGCCGATCACGCTGTACCGCCACCCGCTGTCCGGCCATTCGCACCGCGCGCAACTGTTCCTCTCGCTGGCCGGCATCCCCGCCCGGCTGGTCGACGTCGACCTGATGAAGGGCGCGCACAAGCAACCGGACTTCCTCAAGCTCAACGTCTTCGGCCAGGTGCCGGTGATCGACGATGGCGGCACCGTGGTAGCGGACGCCAACGCGATCCTGGTCTACCTCGCGACCCGCTACGCCAGCCCCTCGTGGTTGCCGCGCGATGCCGCGGGTGCCGCCGCCGTGCAGCGCTGGCTCTCGGTCGCCGCTGGGCAGATCGCCTTCGGGCCGGCCGCGGCGCGGCTGGTCACTGTGTTCGGCGCGAAGTACGACGCCAATGAAGTCGCGGGGCGCGCGCATGCGCTGCTCAGGATCATGGACGCCGAGTTGGCGCGGGATCCGTGGCTGGTCGGCGGCGCGCCCACCATCGCCGACGTGGCCTGCTACAGCTACATTGCCCATGCGCCGGAGGGCAATGTCTCGCTCGCCGACTATCCGCAGGTGCGCGCGTGGCTGGCGCGGGTCGAATCGCTGCCCGGCTTCGTGCCGATGCAGCAGACCAAGGTCGGCCTGGCGGCCTGACCGCGGGTCGCAACTGCCGGCACCCACGCGGGTGCCGGCGCCCCGGGGGAATGGAGAGATGGACGAGCAGCGCGTCGACATCGTTCCGTCGCCCTGGCACGAGGGCGAGCGGCGCATCCAGCAGCGGGTCGGCGTGGCCGATCGCATGGAGGTGTTCGGGCGAAAGGTCATCCGCGACTTCCTGCCCGAACAGCACCGCGTGTTCTACGGCCAGTTGCCGCTGCTGCTGGTCGGCGCGGTCGATCCCGCGGGCGATCCATGGGCCAGCGTGCTGGAAGGCCAGCCCGGATTCATCAGCTCGCCCGACCCCAGGCTGCTGGCGATACGCGCCCGGCCCACGGCGGGCGATCCGCTCGCGAATGCGCTCGAACCCGGGTCCGCGGTCGCCCTGCTCGGGATCGAGTTGCATACGCGCCGGCGCAATCGCCTGAACGGCACGGTGGCCGCGGCCGACGCGCACGGCTTTTCCGTCGCGGTCGGTCACGCCTTCGGCAACTGCCCGCAGTACATCCAGACCCGCGACTTCTCCTTCGCCCGCGATCCGGCGTTGGTTGTCCCCGCGGCGATCGAGTCCGGTACCTCGCTCGACGCGGCCGGGCGCGCGGCGATCGCCGCGGCCGACACCTTCTTCATCGCCAGTTATCTCGATCCCGAGGGCGTGCGTGCGCGGCGCGGGGTAGATGTGTCGCATCGCGGCGGCAAGGCCGGCTTCGTGCGCATCGACGGCGACACGCTGACCATCCCGGATTTCGCCGGGAACCTGCACTTCAACACGCTGGGCAACCTGCTGCTCAATCCGCGTGCCGGGCTGCTCTTCATCGACTTCGCCAGCGGCGACCTGCTGCAGCTGACCGGCAGCACCGAGATCGTGTTCGACGGCGACGAGGTGCGGAGCTTCCAGGGCGCAGAGCGCCTGTGGCGCTTCACGGTCCGCGCCTGGGTGCGTCGACGCGGCGCGCTGGCCCTGCGCTTCGCCTTCGGCGAGTGGTCGCCGAACTCGCTGCTGACCGGTTCGTGGGATCAGGCGTCGGCGCGCCGCGCGGCCGAGTCCTTGCGCAGCCGCTGGCGTCCGTTC
>JACDJC010003921.1_pt1 | contig 10438 bp, 5 predicted proteins | sample 7454191 | NCBI WGS metagenome assembly JACDJC01 (sample SAMN14253291, study PRJNA609438) | sludge metagenome | isolation source: sludge after 25d culture with pyrite and EDTA | collected 2018-12-20
GAGAAATTTTCTTCGTATCATATTATATAAACCGATTCTCAAAATTGCTGCTAAATTCTCTTCCAAACCGAAAAGGGAAAGAATATTTGAAGCACTGGGTAAATTATATACTGAAATACACACTAATCCGGGTAAAAAAGGGCTGGTAATACCTTTTGCAGATAGCGCCGGGAAGTTTATAATCTTTTCTGACCAACATAAAGGAAGAAGAAACGGCGCTGATGATTTTACGCCTTGTGAAGCAAATTATCTCAGTGCATTAGAGTATTATAATGGCAATGATTTTTGTTTTATCAATCTGGGAGATAGTGAAGAGTTATGGGAAAACAATATCTGGCAAGTAAAGAAAAAGAACAAGGAAGTATTTGATACAGAGAAAAAATTCATCAGGCGGAGTAAATACATAAAAATATTTGGCAATCATGACTTGTTTTGGGACAATGATCCACTGGCCTGGTGGCATTTGAAAGATATTTATGGAGAGAAGATCAAAGTATATGAAGGAGTGATTTTAGAGTTGTTGGCCAGGCGCCAGGAGCCGGGAGTGAAAACAGCAGACGCTGAACTACCCATTAGTGGCTCGCCACTTACTATTTTCCTCACTCATGGTCACCAGGGCGATGCACAAAGTGATGGTAACTGGTTCAGCAAGTTCTTTGTAGCCAATATCTGGGCTCCGCTGCAGGCTTTTCTCCGGATTAACCCTAATACTCCGGCTTACGATGCAGATAAGAAGACGCTGCATAATAACATCATGTATGAATGGTCATCAGAGCAAAAAAATGTAGTACTGATAACGGGTCATACACATCAACCTGTATTTGGTTCCCTGACATACCTTGAACGCTTATATAAAAACTTTCAGCAGGCCATTCATATAAATGATAAAAACCGGGAAGAAGAAATACGGAGAGAGATCAGGAGAAGGGAAAATGATTTTACTGCCGTATCGGTTGATTATATGAAAATGAAGCCTTCTTATTTCAATTCGGGTTGTTGTTGCTTTGATGATGGTGATATAACAGGTATTGAGATCGCAGATGGATTTATCCGCCTGGTAAAGTGGTCAGGGAAAAATGCTTTGACAGAAAGAGTATTACTCGAAGAAGTTTCGCTTGAACAGCTGATGGGGCAGCTTTGAGTGGATTAAATAATTTTTTTATAATGATAGTCGGACCTTCTGGACTGACCATTTATCGTTCCTTCTATCCAGGCATGTAATTTTTCATGTTTTGGTAATTCATAAATAACCCGTTGTGGAAAATCATGCTCCGGATTTTCAAAAATAAAAGTATCGTTATCCCATTTCATAAGTTTGAAAGCAACTGCCTGTTGGTTGTTTTGACCTTCTGCAGAGGCTATATAAAGAATGTGGCTTCCTCTCTTAACAAGACCAACTGTTTCTAAAAGAACTGTATCCGTATTGTTCAATCTATAACTTTTACCAGTCATTGTGCTATCATTATTGATCACCCAATTTTCGTAAAGTATCCCTTTTGTTGTTTCCATACTCCAGGTGCCCTTTAATAAGAATAGTTCAGAGAATTTAATTTCATTCACCTGTGCAGCTACACGGAATATTGTATTACTAATGAGAATAAGCAGAATTATTTTTTTCATTATAAGCTATATTAAAAAAGACCTTCTGCAGTTCTGCAGAAGGTCTTTTAATCAAAATCCTTTTTTCTTCCAGCTATTGTTGGTGCGATCCCATTCCGGTAGTTTCTTGTCAGGGTCCAGTATCACTTCTTTTATTTCACTGGTGGTGGGCACATTAAATCTCCATTCGGCACCACGCTGCCAGATCTCAACGGGCAAATTTATTTTGTGCTCTTTGCCGTTGGATTCTTTTATCAGCACTGCTACCGGCATTACCATTTTTTCGAGATTCTCTATAGTTATTTCAACACCCTTCTCAGGTTTTTCATCTACATAAGCTACTCCTTTTACTGTTTGATCGAGCTTCCACGTATTTAATACCCATGCTCTCCAAAACCAGCTAAGGTCTTCTCCCGAAACATTTTCCATTGTATGAAAGAAATCCCAGGGGGTAGGATGTTTAAATGCCCAGCGGCGTATATATTCAGCAAAGGCAGCATCAAAGCGTTCTTTTCCTAACACCACATCACGCAATGCTGTCAGCATTTGTGCCGGTTTCATATACGCAGCGATGCCCAGGTTGTCCTGTTGTATAACATCAGGTGTATTGAACAATCCGTCCATCTTATCACCAAATGTGTACTTGACCATGAAAGTTGAGTTTGGGTCTCCAAAAAAGCTGGTTTCTTTAAATTCACCTTTATTAAATGCTTCCGTAGACCCATCGTTGATAAAAGTATTAAAGCCTTCATCCATCCAGGCATATTTTCTCTCATTGCTGCCAACGATCATAGGGAACCAGGTATGACCGAACTCATGATCAGTTACTCCCCAAAGGCCTGTGCCGGATGCTTCGGAACTGCAGAATACAATACCAGGATATTCCATACCACCTACTATTCCGGCTACATTGGTAGCAGCAGGGTAAGGGTATTCAAACCATTTATCAGAATAATGTTCAATACTGGCTTTGGTAAATTCAGTAGACCGCTGCCAGCCATTTTTTACAATACTTTCAACCGGGTACACACTGATGGCCATACATTTTTTACCACTTTTGAGATTGATTCTTGCGGCGTCCTGCACAAAGGCTTTTGATGCAGACCAGGCTACATCCCTTGTATTCTTAATGCTGAATCGCCAGGTTGTGTTTGCTGTTTTGGGTCTTGAATTTTTGTCCGTTATTTCTTTATCGCTGCGGATAGTAACTGTTTTATCGCTTTTGGCGGCGGCTTCCCATCTTTTCATTTGTTCGGCTGTATAACAATCCTGCGGATTGCTCAATTCTCCGGAGCCAACAATAATTAAATCGGAAGGTGCTGTGATACTGAAATCGACATCGCCATATTCGAGATAAAATTCACCAGCGCCAACATAGGGTAAAGTGTTCCATCCTTGTATGTCGTCATACACACACATCCGGGGAAACCACTGGGCTACTTCGTAAATGATGCCATTTTTTGTTTTTAAACGACCCATTCTGTCGGTGCCATATTCAGGAACGGTGAAATTGTAACTGATCTTTATTTTTACTTTTTCACCTTTTTCTAATTGGTCTTTAAGAATAATTTGCATCCGGGTATCGGTCGTTATTGTTTTATTGGGTGCATAAGTAACACCTGCACTTTCCAGTTGTACACTGGTAATAGTATATCCATCTGTAAAACCGGCATTGGCCCAGCGTCCACCTGTTTGTGTAGTAGTGGCTGATCCCCTGGAATCTTTTTTATAAATATTTTGATCCAATTGCAGCCATAAAAAGCGAAGGTTATCCGGGCTGTTATTGGTATATATGATGGTTACATCTCCGGTGACCGTATGTGTAGCAGTATCTAATTTACAATTGATAGAATAATCCGCTTTATTCTGCCAGTATTTTGGGCCGGGTTCACCACTGGCACTTCTGTAATCATTGCCGGGGTAGGGATAGAATTGCGGATTAAAAGCTTCTTTGTGATCGTATTTTGATTGTGCTGATAAACTAACAAGCAGGAAAAGGCTGCAGATGAACGAGACGAACTTCTTCATATGGTATATTTAAAAACGAAAGATAGAATAAAAGGACGCAAGGAGGCTACCGCTTAGAAGGTATTTGCAATACTTTATGGAAAAAGTGACTCAGCTATCTCAACACTTTCTGGTTTACCCACATCAACCAAACGATCACCGGAATGTTCATAGCCCATAATAAGATGTTCGGGGGCCAGTTTCAGGTACACATCAATGAGTGAAAATTTTCCAATAAAACCATATTGCTTCATGAGTTCAAAAATGCGGTATTCAAAAACTACAACGCAACTATACGCCAGTGGCCTACCCCTAACCCCCTCAGCAGGAGGGGGAATAGCGATTCGCTCTTCACCCGTTACAGTATTCCGCCACCCGGTTAACCGCATATGATCATCAAATAGCAATACCCTCGATGATTTACGGTCGGTAACACCAAAAGTTATGAGGGCTTTCTTCTCATTATGGTAATGAATAAGGTTTTGGATATTTAAATCCGTTAAGAAGTCTGCATTGCAGGTAATAAACTTTTCACCCGTGTTAAACAATTCTTCTGCTTTCAGCAAACCACCACCTGTTTCCAGCACTTCGTCCCTTTCGTCACTAACCAATACATTACTTCCCCATCCATCGTTTGACACAATAGCTTCTTCTATTTGCTCCGCAAAATGATGCACATTTACGATGACATCCCTGATGCCATTTTGCTGCAAATATTCAATATTGCGTTGTAAAAGCGTCTTGCCATTAATCACAGCCAGCGCCTTCGGATGTTTATCCGTCCATGGTTTAAATCTTGTGCCGAGCCCGGCTGAAAAAATCATTGCTTTCATTACTTTTTCTCCGGGAGGGGGTTTATCCAGTTTTTAGCTTCCTGTTCTATATGGAGGAGTTCAATCCTGACTTTAAATTTATTTTTGAGATGCCTTGCCATTGCATCAGCGGCATATACACTCCTGTGTTGTCCGCCTGTACAGCCAAAACTTATCATCAGGCTTTCAAAATCTCTTTTGATATATTCTTCTACAGTAATGTCAACGATGTCAAATATACTGTTCAGAAATTCTGGCATCTTGGTTTGTTGCTCCAAAAAATCTTTGACTTCTTTATCCCGCCCGGTTTGTGTTTTCATGCTCTCGATACGACCCGGGTTTAAAATGCCACGGCAATCAAATATAAAACCGCCCCCGTTCCCGCTATTGTCCCCGGGCAGTTCTTTCCGGAATGAAAAACTGTGGATCTTGATAAGCAATGGAGTGTTTTCGGTTGCTTGTGTGGGGGTGAATTGCTGAATGATCTCATCAGCCACACAGAGATCCAGTACTTTTCTGAATTCGGGCACTGATATGCCAATACTCTGGTGCTGGAAAAAATCCCTCAGGTTTCTCAAGGCTAACGGAATGCTGGTAAGGAACTGAGCTTTGCGTTCAAATAATCCCCGGAAACCATAAGCTCCCAATACCTGGAGCAGGCGTATCAGGACATATCCATTATACTGGCTTTGAAAAATATTCCTGTTGACACTTTTTCCGATCGTATTCTCAAAGGCGTCAATATAATCTTCCAGCAGATCATATTTCCATTTATCCGGAAGGTTTGCTCTTGCCTGCCAGAGCATGGAAGCTACATCATACTGAGGAGCACCTTTCATGCCTCCCTGGTAATCTATAAAGTGTACACTATTGTCCTCTTTTACCATAATATTCCGGCTTTGAAAATCACGGAACATAAAATATTTGTATTCTGTATGGGTGAGGTAATTACTCAACGCTTCAAAATCATCAATCAGTTTCTGTTTGTCGTATGGCTTACGCAATGCATCCAGGAAATAGTATTTGAAATACAATAAATCAGCCATAATAGCCTGTTTGCCAAATTCTGTATTGGTCAGGCAGTTGTTGTAATCTAATCCCTTATCACCTTTCACCTGTAATTGTGCCAGGGCCTCCAGGCTTTTTTTAAAAAGCTCATACACTTCCTCTGTGAATCCTTTTGTTTCCAGGTGGTTTAGCAATGAAACGTCACCAAAATCTTCCTGCAGGTAAAACATTCCATCATCACTGATGGCAAGAATTTCCGGAACAGCGAGATTTTTTTCTTTGAAATGTTTGGAGAAATAATTGAATGTCTCATTCTCTTTTATATTAGCACCATATGTGCCTATTACTGTCTCATCTTTGCTGTGAAGACGGAAATAACGTCGTTCACTGCCACTTTGTGGCAGCAGGTCAACAGTTACAGGGTCTACGCCTTTCCATTTTTTGTACAGGGAAGTGATAGATTCAATCAGGTGCTGCATGAGACAAATGTAGTTAACAGACTGCAATCCTGTAAATTGAATGCCCTAACAGGCATTAGTTTTTTAAGTTAAATTTGCTTTTTCTGATAATTTATGAGTTATACTCCTTCCAATAAGGTTCGTATTGTTACGGCGGCCAGCCTGTTTGATGGTCATGATGCAGCCATTAACATTATGCGCCGCATTATGCAGAGCAAAGGTGCCGAGATCATCCATCTTGGTCATAACCGGTCAGTTAAAGAGATTGTAGAAACAGCAATCGAAGAAGATGTGCAGGGAATTGCCATTACCAGTTACCAGGGCGGTCATGTAGAATTTTTTAAATACATGAAAGACCTCCTGGATGAAAATGGCTGCGGCCATATAAAAATATTTGGTGGTGGTGGTGGCACTATTCTGCCGGATGAGATTGATGAATTGCATAAATATGGAATCGCCAGGATCTATTCGCCAGATGATGGCAGACATATGGGGTTAGAAGGAATGATTGAAGATGTGATAAAGCAGTGCGACATTCATCTAAATGGAAAAGCGGATTATAAAACGGCCTTGAAACTGGAAGAAGCAAAGGATATAAGGGTGATTGCGAGGAAGATTACAAATGCAGAGAATGGAGTGGTGTTAAAAGCCGGGAGCCAGGAGTTGGGAGTTAACAAAATTCCTGTGTTGGGAATAACCGGAACCGGTGGTGCTGGTAAATCTTCTGTTACGGATGAAATTGTCCGTCGCTTCCTGAATAATTTCACTGAAAAAACAATCGCAGTTATTTCTGTTGACCCCTCCAAGAAAAAAACGGGTGGAGCATTACTGGGAGACAGAATCCGAATGAATGCTATCAATCATCCAAGAGCATACATGCGAAGCCTGGCCACCCGGGATGATAACACTGCTTTGAGTAGTGCCATGCAGGATGCCATTGATATCTGTAAAGCCGCCGGTTTTGATTTTATTATTTTGGAAAGTGCCGGTGTGGGACAAAGCGATGCAAGTATCCTGGATTATTGTGATGTAAGCATGTATGTGATGACACCGGAATATGGTGCTGCATCACAGCTGGAGAAGATTAATATGCTGGACTATGCTGACCTGGTATGTATCAATAAGTTTGATAAGGCAGGGGCATTGGATGCACTGGCAGATGTAAGAAAGCAATATAAACGGAATCACCAGTTGTTTACAGCCAAAGATGAAGAACTGCCAATAATTGGTACTATGGCCAGTAAATTCAACGATGACGGAGTGAATCATTTGTTTGAACTATTGTTGAAAAAGATTGAAGCTAAAACCAACACTTCCTTTGGGAAGTATCATTTTGCAGAAACAGCTAAAGTGTCGCAGGCTGTTATACCACCCAACCGTATAAGATACCTTTCTGAAATTGCAGAGAACAACCGAGGCTATGACCAATTAGTAAGAGAACAATCTGAGCTTGCAAGCAAGCTTTACAAGCTTCACGGGGCTTTAGAGATATTACAAAATAAAAGCTCTAATACCCCTCCTGTGGAGGGGCTTGGGGAGGCCATCCAAAAGCAAATTAATTTTTATACTGAACAGCTAACGCCGGTTGCCCGGAAACTGATTACAAACTGGCCGAATAAAACAGCTCAGTACCAAAAAGATTTTTATGAGTACAAAGTGAGGGATAGAGTGATCAAACAGGAAATGTTCAGCAAAAGTTTATCTGGTACAAGGATATCAAAAGTGGTTTTACCAAAATTTAAAGACTGGGGTGACCTGCTTACCTGGCAGGCGCAGGAAAATGTGCCGGGCAGTTTTCCTTTTACAGCCGGTGTATTCCCTTTGAAAAGAGAAGGGGAGGATCCGACAAGGATGTTTGCCGGTGAAGGCGGGCCGGAAAGAACAAATAAACGTTTTCATTATGTAAGTGTTGATCAACCGGCAAAAAGGTTATCTACTGCATTTGACAGTGTAACATTATACGGGGAGGATCCTGATCATCGTCCTGATATATATGGTAAAGTGGGTAATAGTGGTGTGAGTATTGCCACTGTTGATGATGCAAAAAAGCTTTATAGTGGATTTGACCTCTGTGACCCAAGAACTTCAGTTTCTATGACCATCAATGGGCCGGCTCCTATGCTGTTGGCTTTCTTTATGAATACCGCTATTGACCAGCAGTGCGAAAAGAAAATAACTGAGCTGGGCCTGTGGGATAAAGTAAAAAAGATAAGTGCAGATAAATACAAACACTTTCCTGCGCCTCAATACCATAATTCATCGTCTCCCGGAGAGCTTCCTGAGGGCAATGATGGATTAGGGTTAAAATTGCTGGGTTTGAGCGGTGAGGAAGTTTTGCCAAAGGAAATTTATGACCACTGTAAGCAAACGGCATTACAACAGGTAAGGGGAACGGTGCAGGCGGATATTTTAAAAGAAGACCAGGCGCAGAATACCTGTATCTTCTCCACCGAGTTTGCATTGAAACTGATGGGTGATGTGCAGGAGTATTTTATCAATAATAAAGTAAGAAATTTTTATTCAGTCTCCATAAGTGGTTATCATATTGCAGAAGCAGGAGCTAACCCTATCACGCAGTTAGCATTTACATTGGCCAACGGGTTTACCTACGTGGAATATTACCTGAGCCGGGGAATGAATATCGATGATTTTGCTCCCAATCTTTCTTTCTTCTTCAGTAATGGAATGGATCCTGAATATAGTGTGATTGGTCGTGTATCAAGACGAATCTGGGCAAAAGCCATGAAGTATAAATACAAGGCCAATAAACGCAGCCAGATGATGAAGTATCACATTCAGACATCAGGAAGAAGTTTGCATGCACAGGAAATAGATTTTAATGATATCAGAACAACATTGCAGGCTTTGTATGCCATCTATGATAACTGCAATTCTCTGCATACAAATGCATATGACGAGGCGATAACCACACCTACGGAGGAAAGTGTTCGCAGAGCGATGGCTATTCAATTAATCATTAACAGGGAGCTGGGTACTGCAAAAACAGAAAATTTTATTCAGGGTTCCTTTGCTATAGAAGAATTGACTGACCTGGTGGAGGAGGCGGTATTGGCTGAGTTTGACCGTATCACAGAAAGGGGCGGAGTGTTAGGCGCAATGGAACGAATGTATCAACGGAATAAGATTCAGGAAGAAAGTTTGTTTTACGAGCACCAGAAACATTCCGGAGAATTGCCACTGATCGGCGTCAATACTTTTTTAAACAAGAAAGGAAGTCCTACAATATTGCCAACCGAAGTGATCCGAAGCACCACAGAAGAAAAAGAACAGCAAATACAGACGTTGCGGAGTTTTTGGAAACGAAACGAAAATAAGTCGGCTGACATGCTGCAGCGTTTAAAAGCTGTTGCCATCAACAATGGAAATCTTTTTGAAGAATTAATGGAAACGGTGAAATATTGTTCACTCGGACAAATCACTCACGCCTTGTATGAAGTCGGCGGGCAATACAGGAGAAATATGTAATTTCTGTTTCAGGTGTTGCTAAACTGTTAAGGGACATTTTGTATTTTCATTATACCAGTAATTTGCAATTACTGGTGTTCAGGAAATAATTAGCTGTATGATGGAAAAAAGGGCTGGTATTCTTTTTGTTTTTCTCTTAATCTGTGTTGGTCTTCAGGCTCAAGATATTGATGCAACCATTGCCCGGTATGCCAATGAATACGGCCAGGAACGTACTTATCTTCAATACGATAAACCGGCGTATGTGCCGGGTGAAACGATTTGGTTCAAGGCCTACCTGATGAAGGCCATTTCCCCGGCCGATGACAGCAAGACATTTTATACCGACTGGACTGATGAAGCTGGTAATCTTCTGTTGCACGGCGTAAGCCCGGTTGTGGATGCTACCAGCAATGGCCAGTTTGATATTCCTGCTGATTATACCGGTACATTCATTCATGTAAAGGCTTACACCAAATGGATGTTGAATTTTGATTCCGCTTTTTTATATGAAAAAGACATTCGCATCATTACAAAAAATGGCAATACTCAGGCTGCTAAAATTCCGGTTGTACCAACCCTCCAATTTTTTCCGGAGGGCGGAGATGCTGTAGCAGGCCTTTCGAACAAAATTGCTTTTAAGGTCACTGATCAATGGGGTAAGCCGGTTAAAATTAAAGGACTTGTACAAAGCAGTAAAGGGGAGAAGATAGACAGCCTCCGCATCATACATGACGGGATGGGTTATTTTTTTCTTTTTCCCCGCCTGGGTGAAAGCTATACAGCAAAATGGAAAGATGAAAAAGGAACTGAGTATGTTACATCATTGCCGGCTATTAAGCCTAAAGGTGTTTCCTTTCAGGTAACTTTATCAGGTGCTAAGCGAACCTTTGCTGTTACAGCTGAGCAGGACCTGGCTAAAGAACTCGGTACCTTACACATCGTTGGTACCATTAATCAATACCAGGCATTTAAAGTAACAAAAGATATGTCAGCCGGTTTCGTTAAAGGTATTATTCCTACACAAGACCTCCCATCTGGTATATTGACCATTACAGTATTTGACCGGCAATGGAATCCCCTGGCAGA
>JACDJC010003923.1_pt1 | contig 10436 bp, 10 predicted proteins | sample 7454191 | NCBI WGS metagenome assembly JACDJC01 (sample SAMN14253291, study PRJNA609438) | sludge metagenome | isolation source: sludge after 25d culture with pyrite and EDTA | collected 2018-12-20
CCGGCCACGGAAGGCGGCGAGATTGAACCACTTGTGCGCGGCCACCAGATCGACCTGCCCGGCCCGCCCGCTGGCATGGAGCATCCCGAGGTGAAACAGCGTGTCGCCATTCGCCGCGGCCTCGGCCGGCACCGCCGGTCCCGTCTCGATGATCCCCTGAAACATCCGTCTCTCCTCGTCCCCGCCGCGGCAGCGCGGCTCCTGTCCCTTGCTTGACATCCCTGTCTTTTGCGCGGCATCCGGAGCGGACAACGCGCGCGCCGTTTGCCGGCGCGTTGGACGCATCATGACCGGTCAAATTTGAAGGGCAGTTTAAGCATCGCGCTGAATCGAAAGTGAACGTGGCGGCCCCGCGCGCGAGCCGGATCGGCAGAAATGCCCGTTTTGCAGCGGTTTCCGGCGATCGTGAAAGATCGATTCACCCTGGCGCTTGGCAGGGCGATAACCATGGCCGGCGACGGCAGGCGCAACGGTCAGAGGAAGCATCCGGGAAACAAGCTCGGGCGCGCGACCGGACCGTCCCTGAAACAGCAACGGCCGCACGAGCGGCGGCCGTTCAAAAAAAACGAGGGCGTCGGTGAACACGCCAGGTTCGAGATCCCACCGGGTTGCCTGCCGAAGCAAGCGGCCGATGAAACTGCGGGCTGATCCCGCAACGACGAAGGGCTCCTGGCCCTTCTGCCCGACCGTCATCAAGAGCGAGCTCTTGTGAATTCCGGTCCGGCCGTCTCGCCTGATGTCTCGCCGACACCCTCTTTCGTCAACCCGAGCCGCCGGTCAAATCCACCTTCTGGAAGCGGACGCCTCTGACGGCCCTTATGACGCTGCCGGCATCAACCTGCCGGCAATTCCATAAGGCGATGCCTTACTTCTTCTTCTTGGCGACCTTGCGGGTCTTCTTCGCGGTCTTCTTCACCGCCGACTTCGCCTTCTTCGCCTTCTTCGCTTTCTTGGCCATGTTGCCCTCCTAAATGAGATGGCTTGATCGTTCGCGTGCATCCGGGAATCGAAATGCACTTTGTTTGGATTACACCAACACGCTCAAAAAAACAGCGTCCCACTTAAGGAAGTGTTGACGCGCAGGGCGTTGCGCGCATCGCGACGATGTAACGTACGCGCTACGACCACATCAGCAAGGCAATGCCGCGGTCACGCATCCTGCGCGCCGGACCACGATCGACTTTTCAAAAAGCCCTTGTGGATCGGCCACATTCTTCATCCGCGCATTCGCGCATCGATGCGCGTCGCATGCCGTCACGCGCCACGCAAGGCGGTCGAAAACGACGCGCGCGGACTCTGAGTCGGGAAATTTGGCAACAAAATTATTTTTGGGGGAATTTGGTTTTCGCGCGATGGTCGCTCGCCTTGGCGCATTTTTTGGCGGCTCCGGCAAAGCTGATTCGCCGCGCGATTCTTTTGTCGCCGGCGTTCGCAAGAGTGCGCGGCGTCTTCGCACGCGGCTCATGGAAGCGTCCGACGAGCGGTCGCGCCGCCGCGCCGAGCGCCCTTCGCCGGCGTCTAGAGGCCGAGCTTCGCCTTCAGGAGATCGTTCACCGCCTGCGGATTGGCCTTGCCGCCGGACGACTTCATCACCTGGCCGACGAACCAGCCGATCATCGCCGGCTTGGCCTTGGCCTGCGCGGCCTTGTCCGGGTTGGCGGCGATGATGTCGTCCACCGCCTTCTCGATCGCGCCGAGGTCGGTGACCTGCTTCATGCCGCGCGTCTCGACCAGCGCGCGCGGGTCGCCGCCTTCGGTCCAGACGATCTCGAACAGGTCCTTCGCGATCTTGCCGGAGATGGTTCCCTCCCCGATCAGGCCGATGATGGCGGCCAACTGGTCCGCCGACACCGGCGAGGACGAAATGTCCTTCCCCTCCTTGTTGAGGCGGCCGAACAGTTCGTTGATGACCCAGTTGGCGGCGAGCTTGCCGTCACGCGCCCTGTCGGCGAGCCCCGCCAGCACCGCCTCGTAGAAGTCCGCGCTCTCGCGTTCGCTCACCAGCACGCCGGCGTCGTAGGGCGACAGGCCGAAGGCGGCGATAAAGCGCGCCTTCTTGTCGTCGGGCAATTCGGGCAGCCCCGCCTTCAGTTCCTCGACATAGGCTTCCGTGAACTCCAGCGGCAGCAGGTCGGGGTCCGGGAAGTAGCGGTAGTCGTGCGCCTCCTCCTTGGAGCGCATGGAGCGGGTCTCGCCGCGCCCCGGATCGTAGAGCCGGGTCTCCTGCTCGATGGCGCCGCCGTCCTCCAGGATGCCGATCTGCCGGCGCGCCTCGTAGTCGATGGCCTGGCCGATGAAGCGGATGGAATTGACGTTCTTGATCTCGCAGCGGGTGCCGAACGGCTCCCCCGGGCGGCGCACCGAGACGTTGACGTCGGCGCGCAGGTTGCCCTTCTCCATGTCGCCGTCGCAGGTGCCGAGATAGCGCAGGATGGTGCGCAGCTTGGCGACGTAGGCGCGCGCCTCCTCCGCGGAGCGCATGTCCGGCTTGGAGACGATCTCCATCAGCGCCACGCCGGAGCGGTTGAGGTCGACGAACGACATGGTGGCGTGCTGGTCATGCAGCAGCTTGCCGGCATCCTGCTCCAGGTGCAGCCGCTCGATGCCGACCGTGATGGTCTCCTCGCCGAGGTCGACGCTCACCTCGCCCTCGCCCACGATCGGCGACTTGTACTGGCTGATCTGGTAGCCCTGCGGCAGGTCCGGATAGAAGTAGTTCTTGCGGTCGAAGACCGACTTCAGGTTGATCTTCGCCCTCAGGCCGAGGCCGGTGCGGATCGCCTGCGCCACGCACGCCTCGTTGATGACCGGCAGCATACCGGGCATCGCCGCGTCCACCAGCGAGACATGGTCGTTGGGCGCACCGCCGAAGGCGGTCGAGGCGCCCGAGAACAGCTTCGCGTTGGAGGTCACCTGGGCATGGATCTCCAGCCCGATGACCACTTCCCAGTCGGCGGTGGCGCCCTTGATGAGTTTGGACGGTTTGACGGATGCGTTCATGGGCAGATCAGGTCCGCGTCGCGCTCGAAAAGCGCCGATTCACATGGAAAGGCGTTGAAACGATTGATATTTCGTCGCTGGATCGCCGGTTTTGTAGCAGCCCGGGCGGGGCGCGTCGAGAGGACGCAAAAACAGCGCCCGAAATGGCCGGACGCGCCGGTAACAGATGAATATTGTCCCGATCCATGCCAGTAGTGGCAGCTATCCAGCCGAGCCGACCACCCCGACACCACGAGACCAGCATGAGCGAAATAGCCCTGCGCATGGCCGACGGCACCGAGATCGTGCTGCCGGCCTCGCTGAACGCAATCACCACCTATGTCGTTCTCGAGCAGGAGAGGTGGTTCGAGAAAGAGACCACATTCCTGGCGCACTGGCTGAGACCGGGGATGACGGTCATCGATATCGGCGCCAATCTCGGTGTCTACAGCCTGCCCATGGCGCGGCTGGTCGGCCCGGACGGTCAGGTCTTCGCCTACGAGCCGGCGAGCGAGACGCGCCGGCTGCTCAAGATCAGCAAGAAGAAGAATCACGCCGGCAACCTGCATATCGTTCCGGCGGCCCTTTCCGACAGCGCCCGCGAAGGCCACCTCGTCCTCGGGGCATCGAGCGAACTGAACACGCTGGCCGGGAGCGGCCCGGGCGAGCGGGTCCAGATCACGTCGCTGGATGCGGAAGACAACGCACGGGGCTGGGGCCGCATCGACTTTCTCAAGATCGACGCCGAAGGCGAGGAGGAAAAAATCCTGGCCGGCGCGGAGGGATTCATCGCGCGACACTCTCCGTTGGTGATGTTCGAGGTGAAGGCCGGCGACAAGCCCAACGAAAACCTGCTGGAGGCGTTCATCGCGAAGGGTTTCGGCATCTACCGCCTTCTCGGCGGCGCGCCGGTCCTGGTGCCGGCGGGCGCCGACGAGCCGCTCGACGGTTACGAGCTCAACCTGTTCGCGGCCCGGCCCGACCGGGCGGCGGCCCTGGCGCACGACGGAGTTCTGGTCGAGGCGATCCCCTCGTGGCAGCCCGACGAGGCTTCGCGCGCCGTCGCGCTCGACGCGATCAGGGCGCAGACCTTCGCGCCGGCCTTTGCACAATTGCTCGATGACAGCACGACCATCGATCCGGCCTACCGCGATGCCCTCGCCGCCTATGCGGCCTGGCGCTCGGCGGACCGGCCGCTCCCCGAGCGGGTCGCGGCGCTGCGCTTCGCCTGCGATACCCTCGCCGCGCTTTGCCAGAAGGAACCGTCGCTCGCCCGGCTGTCGACGCTGGCACGCATCGCCTGGGAATTCGGCCGCCGCGCCCTGGCGGTCAACGCGCTCGGCATGCTTGCCCAGATCCTGAGGCTCGGCACTGGACGGATGGTCGAGCCGTTCTGGCCGGCGCATCCGCGCTTCGATGCGATCACCCCCGGCGCACATGTCATGGAGTGGTTCGTGGTCGCCTCGCTGGAGCAGTTCGAGCTGAACGCGGCGTTCTCATCGCTTTACGGAACGTCCGGCGTCGATCTCGACTGGCTGAGCCGCCAGCCGTTCGTCTCGGCCGAGATCGAACGCCGGCGGATTTTGCTGCGGGCGCGTAACGGGCAGCAGATGGATGTGCCGCCACGCCTCATGACCGCAGCGCCGGACAATCTCAATGCAAGCAGTTGGCGCGGCGGTCTGGTGCCCAATACCGTCGCGCGCCGCTGAATAGCGGCGACAGTTGTCGTATCGCATCTCTCCACCAGGTTTCACGCAATGACCCACGGCAGGCCCTCGATATTCCCGATCGCTCCAATACTGCCGAACGTTCCCCGTCTTAAAATCGTCGACGTTGGCGCCATGGCTCTGGGTAACGGCACCGAACCTTATGCCGCGCTGATGCAGGCTGCCCCTTGCGACGTTTACGGATTCGAGCCGGTGGAATCCGAATATGAAAAGCTAAAGGCGTCAGCGAAACCGGGGCATCATTACTTGCCCTATTTCATCGGCGACGGCTCGACGCGGACCTTCCACGAGTGCAACTACCCAATGACCTCGTCATTGTTCGAGCCTAACACCGCCCTGCTCGCCAAATTTCAGAATCTCGAAGAACTGGTCCGGGTCGAAAAGACATATCGGGTTGAAACCAAACGTCTTGACGATATTCCTGAAGTCAAAGGAACGGACCTATTGAAAGTTGATGTCCAGGGCGCCGAACTTCTGGTTTTTGAGGGGGCGGCGGATGTCCTTAAGGATACGCTGGTCATCCACACCGAAGTCGAATTCATTTCGCTTTATAAAGATCAGCCGTTATTCGGCGATATCGACGCCCATCTGCAATCAAAAGGTTTCAAGCTGCACAAGCTTGAATTCACGGGAAGAGCATTCAAGCCGTTCATCTTCAAGAACGACCGGAATGCACCTCTCAACCAGATCCTTTGGGGCGATGCAGTCTACGTCCGCGATTTCATGCTGTTCGATCAACTCTCGCCCACCGCACTTCTGAAGTTGGCCACCATACTTCACGAAAACTATTATTCCGTCGACCTCGCCGCTGTCGCGCTGGCAGCTTACGACATGATGAGCGGCACAACTTTACAACCAAGCTATTTGAAGAAATTCGGCTTTGTCTGATCGCTCGCGTCGCCGCCTCATTCCGCAGTTTCCTCGGCAGCTTGCGGTCGAACACCAGCGTGAAGGAGGCGCCCAACACCTTGATGGTGGATCTCCAGCCCGATGATCACTTCCCGGTCGGCGGCGGCGCCCTTGATAAGTTTGGACGGTTTGACGGGTGCGTTCATGGGGCGGCTTTTACCGCGCCCGGGCGGGCAGGAAAACCCCAGCGTCACAGGCTGGCGGCGAAGGTCTTGAACGCCGGGCTGGCACGCAGCGAATCCCGCCCCGCCTCGATCACGTCGTCGACCTGCTCGCGCGGCAGGTTGAAGCGGGTCGGCACGCTGTCGAGCCGCGCCGCACGCGCCGGGTCAAGCTGGTCGAAGCCGACACGGCCGATGAAGAACTTGATGTCGCGGCAATTCCAGCCCGGCCGCGCGCCGTAGCGCGCCCGCTCGGCGGCGGAGAGGCCGCAGCGCCACCTCACCAGCGCCGTGCGCCAGTCGTCCATGACGCGCTCGAACGCGGTATAGCTGCCGGCCACGCCGGCATCGACCGCGGTATCCGCCGCCGCGCGGAACAGTTCGAACCCGCTCGGCCCTTCCACGGTATTGATCCAGTTGCCGGCGACGCCCGACTTGGCGTCCACCACCAGAAACAGGCCGCGCCGCAGCTTGACCGCCTGCGCCGGCGTCAACGGCTCATAGGGCGTCGCCGACGACAGCCGCGAGATGGTGAAACCGGACAGGCCGTAATTGTCGACAAGGCCGCCATCGAGCAGCTTGATGTAGGGCATCGAACCGTCATGGTAGCGGCTGATCGCCTTGGCGAAGGCGCCGAGCATCGGCGGTGCGTTGGGATTGTCGCGCGCCTTGGCGACCCAGGACGGCAGCGGCTCCTTGCACTTGCCCGGAAAGGTCTTGATGACCACCGGCGCGAAGGCGACCGGCACCGCCGCGGACGCCGCCACCGCGTCCGCCAGCGGATATTCCGACAGGTCGCTGCACATCGCACGGAAAGCGGTGGCGCCGAATACGAACGGCGTGCGGTTGTAGATGTCGGAGGCGTTGATCCAGACCCGCGGCCGCCCTTCGGCGCGGAAGCGGCCGAAATTGGCGCCGTGGAACAGGTTGGCATCGAGCCAGCGCGGGAAGCCTGTGGAATCGTTGATGCCGCCCGCCATCGCGCGCGGCAGCGTCGCCAGCGAGATATCGGTCTGCAGGTTTTCCTCGGCGTTGCGCAGCAGGAACTTCTCGCGGAAGTCGGCGAGCCCCGCCCGCTTCTTCAATCCGTAATAGGCCGCCGTCACCGCGCCGCCCGACACGCCGGAGATGAAATCGAGGCGGTCGATCATCGGCCCCTGCGCGCCGCGCAGCGGAATGCGCTCCATCTCCGACAGCACGCCATAGGAGAAAGCCGCCGCGCGGGTGCCGCCGCCCGAGAACGACAGGCCGATCACCACGTCGTTCTCGACGCTGCTTTCCTTGAATCCGATGTCGAGCCGGTTGGCGAGCGTATCCGGCGTGCCGGGGACATTCACCGGCTCGTTCTGGATGGTGGCGCAGCCGATCAGCAGCGCGCAGATCGACAGACTTCCCAGAAATGTACGCGCAGGCGTCATGGCAATCCCCGTCCCCAGCATCATTCCTGACGGATGGGGGGTCGCTTTTTTACTAACGCCCGCCGCGCGGGCGGCAATGGCGAGCCGTATGGTTAACGGGTGAGCTTCGTTCAGGACTTCGAACTGTCCTTGAGGTGGCCATCCTCATAGGCGATCGACCAGTCGATCAGGCGGCGCCACAGCCCCTCGGCAAGATCCGGCGGCATGCCGGCAGCGATGGCCTCGCTGCGCACATGCTTCACCACCTCCTCGACCCGCTCGGGGATCGCGGCGGGCAGATCGTCGCGGTGTTTGACCACGATCACCCGATCGAGACAGCGCACGCGCTCGGCCAGCAGCGCGACGATCTCCCGGTCGATCCGGTCGATGGTCTCGCGCAGTTCCGACAGGCTGTGCTGACCTTGCGTCATTCAGGCCCACCACTTCGCCGGGGTGAAGCGGCCGGCGGCCTGCTCGATCACCTCGCCCAGCGAGAACAGCGTCTCCTCGTCGAACGGCCGGCCGACAAGCTGCAGGCCGAGCGGCAGGCCCTGCCCGTCGCGGCCGGCAGGAACCGCGATGCCCGGCAGCCCGGCCATGTTCACGGTGACGGTGAAGATGTCGTTCAGGTACATCTCCACCGGATCGGCGGCGCCCTTCTCGCCGATGCCGAAGGCCGCCGACGGCGTCGCGGGCGTCAGGATCGCGGTCACGCCCTGCGCGAACACGTCCTCGAAGTCCTTCTTGATCAGGGTGCGGACCTTCTGCGCCCGCAGGTAATAGGCGTCGTAGTAGCCGGCCGAGAGCACATAGGTGCCGATCATGATGCGGCGGCGGACCTCGGGCCCGAAGCCCCCGGCACGGGTGTTCTCGTACATCTCGACGATGTTGCGGCCGTCCACCCGCGCGCCGTAGCGCACGCCGTCATAGCGCGCGAGGTTGGAGGAGGCTTCCGCCGGCGCCACGACATAATAGGCCGGCAGCGCGTATCTGGTGTGCGGCAGCGACACCTCGACAAGCTCGGCACCCGCCGCCTTCAGCCAGTCGGCGCCCTGCGTCCACAGTTTCTCGATCTCGGCCGACATGCCGTCGAGCCGGTATTCCTTCGGGATGCCGATCTTCATGCCCTTCACGGAGCGGCCGACGGCGGCCTCGTAGTCCGGCACCGGCACATCGACCGAGGTGGTATCCTTGGGATCGTGGCCGGCCATCGCGCGCAGCAGGATCGCGCTGTCGCGCACCGTGCGCGCGAACGGGCCGGCCTGATCGAGCGAGGAGGCGAACGCCACGATGCCCCAGCGCGAGCAGCGGCCGTAGGTCGGCTTGACGCCAACGATGCCGGTGAACGCCGCCGGCTGGCGGATCGAGCCGCCGGTGTCGGTGCCGGTAGCGCCGAGGCAGAGTTCGGCGGCGACCGCCGCCGCGGAGCCGCCCGACGAGCCGCCCGGCACCAGCTTCGCCTCCGAGCCCTCGCGCCGCCACGGGTTGACGACCGGCCCGAAAGCCGAAGTCTCGTTGGACGAGCCCATGGCGAACTCGTCGTTGTTGAGCTTGCCGAGCATCACCGCGCCGTCGCGCCAGAGCTGCGCGGTCACGGTGGATTCGTAAGGCGGAACGAAGTTGCCGAGGATCTTCGAGCACGCCGTGGTGCGCACGCCTTCGGTGGCGAACAGGTCCTTCACGCCGAGGGGAAGGCCGGCGAGCGGGCCGGCGTCGCCGCGCGCGATCTTGGCGTCCGCCACGCGCGCCTGCAGGCGCGCGCGCTCCGGCGTCTCCAGCACATAGGCGTTCAGCGCCCGCGCCTTCTCCATGGCGGCGAGATAGGCGTCGGTCAGTTCCAGCGCCGTGAAGGATTTCTGCGCCAGGCCCTCGCGGGCGTCGGCGAGCGTCAGGGAGGTCAGGTCGGTCATTCGTCGATCGGATCGCAATGGAAGGGAGACGTGGTCTTTTTCGGTTTGGCGGCTTCGGCCTGAAGCATCTCGATCACGGCGTCCATGGCCTTGTCGGGATCGGCGTCCTTGCCCTCGCGCTCCATCGCGTCGAGATACGCCATGTAGGCGGCATAGGCCCTCTCATCGCTGCACAGCAGGCACATGACACACCCTTCGGGCTATTCGACGACCTTCGGCACCAGAAAGAAACGGTCCTCGGCCGCCGGCGCGTTGGCCAGAATCCTGTCGGGAATCCCGCCGTCGTCGACGATGTCCTTGCGCTTCTTCATCTGCATCGGGGTCACCGAGGTCATCGGCTCGACGCCTGCGACGTCGACCTCCGCAAGCTGTTCGATGAAGGCCAGCATCGCGTTGAGCTCGCCCTGCAGGTGGGACACTTCCTCGTCCCTGACCGCGATCCGCGCAAGATGCGCGATGCGGCGGACGGTGGCGGCATCGACGGACATGGGCTGACGACTCCGGATCTGGCTGTTCTCGCGCGCCCCGCGTATAGAGCATTTCCCCGCAAAGGGGAAACCGCTTTGCCGGCCGGAATTGCCAAACTCTTCGAAGGGCTTAGGAGCCGCCCAGGCCGTGCAGCCGCTGCAGCGCCTCCGCGGCGAGCGCCCGGGTCAGGTCGGTGGCGCCGATGTCGCGGCCGAGCGCCACCGCCTGCCCGGCCCAGAGATTGCTGAAATCGACCTTGCCGAGCTTTTCCGCCGCCGCGCGCAGCGGCGCGAAGGCGGTAGCGGCATGCGGAAACGCCGGCGCGTCCGCCGACACCGGCCCGACTTCACGCATCACGCGATTGACGACGCCGCGCGCCGGGCGCCCGGTCATGACGTTGGTGATAACGGTGGAATCGTCTGTGGCCGACTCCAGCGCCGCGCGGCCGAGCGCGCTGACCTTGGCCTCGGGGGTCCGCAGATAGGCGGTGCCGATCTGCACGCCGGCGGCGCCGAGCGCGAAGGCGGCCGCGATGCCGCGCCCGTCGGCAATGCCGCCCGCCGCGATCACCGGCACCCGCACCGCGTCCGCCACCTGCGGCACCAGCGCGAAGGTGCCGGGCTGCGAGGCGATATCGTCGGTCAGGAACATGCTGCGGTGGCCGCCGGCCTCGGCGCCCTGCGCGATGATGGCGTCGGCGCCGTTCTGCTCCAGCCAGACCGCCTCCTTCACGACGGTCGCGCAGCCGACCACGACGCAGCCGGCATCCTTGACCCGCTTCAGGAGGCTCCTGTCCGGCAGGCCGAAATGGAAGCTGACGATCTCCGGCTTCAACTCCTCGACCAGCTCGCACATGGCGGCGTCGAACGGGGCGCGGTTGGCGGC
>JACDJC010003924.1_pt1 | contig 10434 bp, 10 predicted proteins | sample 7454191 | NCBI WGS metagenome assembly JACDJC01 (sample SAMN14253291, study PRJNA609438) | sludge metagenome | isolation source: sludge after 25d culture with pyrite and EDTA | collected 2018-12-20
AACTTCAACATCGTAGACAAGCGCGGGGCATACTTCCGCTACAATGACATGCTTCTGGGCCAGGGGCGGGAAAACGCGAAAGTCTTCCTGGCCGAGAACCCAACCATCCTGGCCGAGTTGGAGCGCCGCATTCGGGGCGAGTCACAGCTGACGCCAGTCGTCATCAACAATGCGGTTCCCGAAGCCGAAGCCGACGGCGAAGAAGAGTTCTAGATCGTTCCTGACTCACTGCCGGTCGTCAGAACCACTGTAAGCCACGGGGATTAGGATAGGCCGTATTGAAAGAGCTGACGGGTGGGTGGTTTATGCCGCTGTAACGGAAACAGTGCGCTCGCCCACCTGTCAGGTCAACCCAAAATGGTTGACACGACGGCTCCCGTTGGTATAATCCTTCCCTATTGAGTTAACACCTGGCAATGTTCTACCCCCGTTGAACAAAGCACAAAGCTAACTATGCGCCCCGGGTACCCGCGGCGCTATTCCCAACGCCTTTGCAGGAGAGTTCTGTCATGAGTGCAGAAACTATGGAGATCACCCCCGAAATCACGACCGAGGCCGCGCCCACCAGCATCGCGGACCTGGCGCCCAAGATGCAACTCACGGGCACGGTCAAACGTCTGGAGCTATACGGCGCTTTCATCGACCTTGGTCTCGATGCCACCGGACTCATTCACATTTCCAAGCTGGGCAGCGAGCAGGTCAACCGTGTTTCCGACGTGCTGAAAGAAGGGGACGAGGTGACAGTCTGGGTCGAGAGGGTCGACGCGGAGCGCCAGCAGGTCATGCTGACGATGGTTCCCCCGCTGGCGGTCGATTGGACCGAGTTGAAGACCGATCAGGTCTATGAGGGCAAAGTAACCCGTCTGGAGACGTTCGGCGCATTCATCAGCATCGGCGCCGAGCGCGAGGGCCTCGTCCACATCAGCGAACTGAGCCACAACTACGTCAAGCACCCCAGCGAAGTTGTCAACATCGGCGACGAAGTGCAGGTGAAGGTATTGGGCTTCAACCGGCGCAAACGGCGCATCGATTTGAGCATGAAGGCGCTGACCGAGAAGCCGGAAGTCGAACCCGCGGCTGCGTCCGAGCGGCGTTCGGGTGGGGGCCGTTTCAGCGGCAACCAAGGCAATCAGGGCGGCCAGGGCAACCAGGGACGCCGTCCCCGCCGCGAGCGCTTCGACCCTGAAGAGTACCAGATCGTTGAGGATGACACTGAAGAAGTGCCGACGGCCATGGAGATTGCCATGCGTCGCGCGCTGGGCAACGATGCCATCTCGGCCGTCAAGACCGAGCAACGGGGCGGCCGCAAGAGCAAGAAGGCGCAACGTGAAGATCAACGCCGCGTGCAGGAAGATTTGCTCAAGCGCACATTAACGATGCAGAGCGAGAACTAAAAGGCCGGCTCGCAGGCCGTTGCCGATTGGAAACTCCTGCAACCAAACCGCGAATACACAGTGGCCGCATCTGCGGCCACTGTTGCGTTCGGCTAATAGACACTCTCCGGCCAGTCGATCATCAATGCCGTCAGTTCCGTCCCGGCGGCAACGGCCGTCACCCCTTCGGGCACGATCAGCAACGCGTTGGCTGCCACCAGTGAAGTCATGATATGTGACCCCTGGCTGCCTGTAGTAACAGCCACGTAGCCGCGCGCCTCGCGCGTCACGATGGCCCGCAGGTAGCTCTCCCGGCCGTCAGACCGAATGTCCTCCTGCAGAATGGCCCTCACCGACGGCCGGTCGAGCCGTTGATGCCCGGCCATCTTCAGGATCGCCGGGCGGGCAAACGTCTCAAAGGAGACCATCGCCGACACAGGGTTACCCGGCAGGCCCAGATAGGGGATGCCGCGATAATCGCCAAAGGCCAGGGGCTTGCCCGGACGCATGCGAACGCGCCAGAAGTTCACCTGCCCCGCCCGATCCAGCACGTGTTTCACTACGTCGTAGGCCCCAACGGAGACCCCGGCCGAACTAATGAGCAGGTCAACTTGAGCGGCGACAGCGGCGTCCAGCTTAGCCCTCACGTCGTCCTCGGTGTCGGCGGCGACGCCCAGCAGTACCGGCACGCCACCCAGCGCCTGCACCTGCGCCGCCTGGGCATAGCTGTTGCTGTTGCGAATTTTGCCCGGCCGGAGTGGCTCATTCACGGCGATCAATTCGTCGCCCGTGGCCAGCACGCCGACGCGCGGCCGGCGCACAACCGGCACCTGCCCTACCCCCAGAGAAGCGAGCACGCCGATCTCCTGCGGGCGCAACACGTGCCCGGTCTCCAACACCGTCGTTCCGGCACGAATATCCTCGCCGGGGTACCGCACGTAATCCCCCGCACCCACGGCACGCCGCACGGCAATACGATCGGGCAAAGGGCGTTCCGCCCCGCGCCACGGCTCATCCGTGTCCTCGACGGGCACGACGGCGTCTGCCCCGTCGGGCAGCGGCGCGCCGGTCATGATCCGCGCCGCCATACCAGGCCCCACGACCACAGTCGGCTGTGCGCCCGCGGCCACATCCCCAACCACGCGCAAATCCGCGGGCGCCTCCGCCGTGGCGGCGCTCACGTCGGCGGCGCGCAGGGCATAGCCATCCATCGAGGAGTTGGCAAAGGGGGGCAGCGCGTCCTTGGCCACAACGGGGGCGGCCAGCACGCGACCAAGCGCATCCGCCAGAGGTGCGTTCTCGGCCGGCAAAACGCTGGCCCTCGCCAGGACGAGGGCCAGCGCTTCCTGCACAGACAAATCTTCGGGTCGATTCATGCGGTTGTCAGAAAGGGCTGTACTGGCCAAAGACGTAGCCGTTAGAGCTGCCGTCAACGTATACATTGAAGGGAGCGTTGAACAGCCGCACCCACGTGTTGCGCTGCATCTGGCGGAAGGGATCGGGGTACGTGATCGGGCCCATCATGGGATGCCATACCTGGAAACCGCCGACCGACATCCAGCCGATGAAATAGCCGAAGAATGGCCCGTACCAGGTGTTGGGATAGGCCATCCAGAACATACCCGGCACTTGCGGCGGCTGGAACGTGCCCGGCATGGCCGTGGGAACGTTGGGCGGCTGGGCAGTCGGCGGCACGCCGAAGTTGCTGGTGTCGGCCGGCGGCGCGGACTCCGGTTCGGGATCGGCCCAGACAACGTGGCGGCGTAGCTGCCGACACATGGCCACCAATTCGTCCATGCGGCCATGACGCCGGCAATAGTCAGTGAGTTCGCGAGCGCGGGCGGCGTTGGTATTGCCAGCCAAATTCTCGTAGCGAATGTTGAGCCGAAAGCAGAGGTCAGCCAGCTCCTCAGCATTGAAATATTCGGTGATCTGGTCGCTCAATTGCACGATCATGACCGACTCCAGATTGGCGTTTCAGGCAGCCAAACGGCCGTCCAGGTCCAACTCGACCGCGGCTCCCTGCATGGCCACCAGGACGTTGCCAACGTGATCCCACAGTTCCAATTTTCCATCAAAGCAAACCCGGCTGAAGTCGGCCGTAACGGCGGCCACGTCCTCCCGGTCGACGCCCGCGGCAAAGCGCTTATCTTTCCACTTCTTGCGCACTGTGTCGGAGGTCACCTCGGCGATGTCGCGTGACGTCTTGACTAACGTTGTAGCTACGATGAGACCAGTGATCTCATCACAGGCCATTAGCGCGAAGTCAATGGGCTTTTCGCGGGGCACGCCTGTGCCCTCGGTGTAGTGAGAGAGGATGACGCGTATCGTTTCCTCGTCCCATCCTTCGGCGCGCAGGATGTCTGCCCCGACGATGGGGTGTCGGTCAAGATCGGGGTGAATCTCCCAATCGAAGTCGTGCAGCAGGCCCACGGTAGCCCAATAGTCCGCGTCCTGGCCCAGCCGTTCAGCATAGGCCCGCATGGCCGCACTGACGGCCAGCATGTGGCGGCGCAGGCCACGATCCTGCACATGGCGCGTCACCAACTGCCAGGCGTCGTCGCGGCTCTTCACTTCACTCTTCTCCGGTCTCGGCCGCGGCGTCTTTTGGCCCCTTGGCACCACAGTCGCAGCCGCCATTTTCGTGCTTGGAGCAGCCGGCTTCGGCCTTCTTCTTCAGCGCCTCGAGCTCTTCCAGCGGCTCGATCTCGTGACGCTGCACCTCGTGCACAGCTTCATCGACGACCACCAGCACTGAATCGCGCAGCGGGCGCACGTCGATGACGCGTCCTTCGCCGTGGGGTGTGCCGATGGTTTTGCCGATTTTGGGCAGAGACTTCTTGGCCTCAACGTACTGCTCGTACTCATAGACAAGGCAGCAGCGCAGACGGCCGCACATGCCGGTGATCTCCTGTGGGCTGAGGGAAATGCCCTGCTCCTTGGCCATGCGAATGGAGATGGGGCTGAAGTCGGTCAGGAATGTAGAGCAGCAGCGCGGGATGCCGCATGCCCCATAACCGCCCATCACCTTAGCCACGTCGCGCGGCCCTACCAGTTGCATCTCGACCCGCGTGCGATAGATACGACCCAGGGCACTTTGCACCCCACGCACGTCGAGCTTCTTGTTCTCTGTTGTATAGGCAATGGTCAGCCACGAGCCGTCAAAACTATATTCGGCCTTGACGAACTTGGCATCCTTGATACCCGCCCTGGCCGCTTCTTCGCGGCAGGCAATGAGCGCGTCGAGTTCCTTCGACTCCCACACCTGCTTCATCACCATGTCGCGCGGCGTGGCCTTGCGCTGCACGGCGCGCAATCCCTTGTGGCGGTGGACTTCCTGCGGATCAATGAAGGCGATGACCTGGCCCAATTGTTTGCCGCGCTTCGTTTCGACAATCACGTGATCGCCGGCGGTCAGGTCTTTTTGGGCGCCGACCTTGAAGTGGTACAGCTTGCCCAGTTTTTGAAAGCGAACACCAATGAAATCAGAGGTTTCGCCTGCTGCCAACACGGTGGTCATAGGCTTGGATCCTCGTAACGTTCCAGTATGGGAGTTACACAATTGACACGTAGCACAGGTTCCTTAACCCGTGGGCCATACCTCGTCCCGCAGGTTGTGTAACCTGCGCTACCATAGTTAGCAAGAGCACAACTCCGGCACTATTTATACCGGATCAGCCGCCTTTTCGGCAACTTGACATAGTGCAAAGGCGAGCCGCCCCCACATGGGACTGCTCGCCCTCCCCGATTGAATACGATTGCCGATCAGCCAATCATCGTGATTGGGATAATGTTGTCGGCCTGCACCTGCAATGTCAGCACGCTGACACGAGCAGCCACATCGCGGGCGATACGGCGCATCGCCTTGGCCGCTTCCGATTCAGGAAAGGCAACGACAATCGGGCGGCCGTCGTCGCCGCCGCGCCGCACGTTGGCGTCCAGCGGAATCGAGCCAAGGTAGGCGGTGTTGTACTGCGTTGCCAGTTGCTCGCCCGCGCCGGTGCCGAAGAATTCGCCGCTCATGTTCTCGATGACGCCGATGATCGGCACGTCAAGCTTCTCGAATGTCTTCAGGCCGCGCACGGCGTCAGACGCCGCCACCTGCATTGGCTGAGTGATGACCAGCGCGCCCGAAAGGGGCAACACCTGGGCCAGCGTCAATTGTGCGTCCCCCGTGCCCGGCGGCAAATCGACTACCAAATAGTCGAGTTCGCCCCAATCCACATCGGTCAACAATTGGCGGATGGCGCTGTGGAGCATCGGCCCCCGCCAGATCAGCGGCTGATCGGGCTGGACGAGGAAGGCCATCGAGATGAACTTCACCCCATAATTTTCGGCGGGAACCATTTTGCGGTTCACCGGCGGGGGCATCTTGTCCCGGCCCATCATCATCGGCACGTTGGGGCCGAGGATGTCGGCATCGAGCAGGCCGACGCGCGCCCCTTCCATCGCCAGCGAGATAGCCAGATTCACGGCCACGGTCGTCTTGCCCACGCCGCCCTTGCCGCTGGACACCGCAATGGTGTTGCGGAAGTTCTGGCCGATCTGGTCACCGATGCGCCGGTCAGATGGCACGTTGGCGTCCCAGTTGATCGTCACCTGGCCGATGCCAGGAACGCCGGCCAGCGCGGCGCGGGAGTCGTTCTCCATCTTGCCGCGCAAGGGACAGGCCGGCGTCGTCAGCATGATAGTGAAGCTGACGTCGTCGCCGTCGATTTGTAGATTGCGGATCATATTGAGAGAGACGAGATCGCGGTGCAATTCCGGCTCGATCACCGTCCCCAGCGCCTGCATGACCGCCGCTTCGGTCACGGCAGGCTGGTCAGTTTTGCGTCCAAACATGTTAATTCTCTCCAGGCCGTCATAAAGCGAAATCGCTCCGGGGGAGCGATTTCGGCGGCGCGTTCCGGCGTCGGCAAACCGCGTAGTTCAGTGCATACGTTCGGTTCGCGGGGCCGGCCGGCTAGTACTGCAAACCACGATAGTAGAGCTGCCGGGCCACGGCATCGGCGATGCGTGTCTCCCGGTCGTCGCCATCTTTGTCCTTCTTCTTGGCTTTGGCAGCCTCGGCCATCTGCCGGGCGATCTCTTCTGCTTCGGCCTTCTTGGGGGCGATCTCTCGCCAATAGCTGATCGGCTTGCTGAGACGTTCCTTGTCGTGGATGTGGGCCGTGGTGCGGTCGTAGCTGGCCAATTCGTAGTCGTGATCCATCTTGATGGCATCGAACGGGCAGAACTCGGCACAATAGCCACAGTTCATACAGATGTCGATGTCGATGAAAAACTTTTCCGGTTCGGGCTTGGGACGGCCGTTGGGCTGCTTGCCGCGCTCGATCCAGATGCATTGCGGCGGGCATACCTTGGCGCAGATGCCGCACGATGTACACCAGTCATGCCCCCAACGCTGGCCGGGCGGCGGCTCGTCGGTCACCAGGAAAGGCACAAAGCGAAAGCGCTCCGGCGTGGCCAATCTTTCTTCGGGATAGAAGACAGTCTTTACTCCCTCACCCATTGGTCCCTGGCGTACCTGGAAGGCTTCGTCGTTATAGTAACGGCCGCCCTTGCCGACCCAGCGCAAGTCGTCTACGTAGCTCTGCACGAAATGGCGCAGGACGACGCCCATGCCTTTGATAATGCCTAATCCGTACATGAAATCTCCCGTTTCGTCATGCCGGCCGGGCCGGTCTAGCGGTCAACCTCGCCCAAAACGATGTCAATACTGCCCAGGATGGCCACAACGTCGGCAACCTTGTAGCCGCGCGACATGGGGCCGAGAGCGGTCAGATTGATAAAGGATGGGGCGCGCACGTGGTAACGCTCCGGATTGCCCCCACGGCGCTTGGCAGTCACGTAGTAGCCCAACTCGCCCTTGGGGTTCTCCACCCGCCCATAGACTTCACCGGCACGGGGCGCCCGCAGGGCATATTGCGGCTTGTCGCCGGCAATCGGCGCGCCATCGGTGCGCTTCAGGTGGGGTAACACTTGCTCCAGAATGCGGAGGCTCTGGCGCATCTCGTCCATGCGGATGAGGTAGCGGTCGTAGATGTCACCGTTGTGACGTACGGCCACGTCGAAATCGAGGTGCTCGTAGTAGGAGTACGGCTCGGCACGACGAATGTCATAAGGCACGCCGCTGGCCCGCAACAGGGGCCCGGCCGTGCTCATGGCGATGGCATCCTCCGGCGTCAGAACGCCCACGCCGATGGCCCGCGCGCGCACAATCTCGTTGCCGGTCATCAGGTCGTCTCCCTGATCGAGCACCTTGGGTAGCCGGTTGTAGATCAATTCTTCCAGGAACTTAATCGTCCCCATGCCACGCACTTCGTCGGGCAGGTCATAGGCCACGCCACCGAAGCGCATGTAGTTGCACAGCATGCGTGCCCCGGACGTGGCCTCAAAGAAGTCGAGGATCAACTCCCGCTCCAGGTAGAAGTAGAGCATCGGCGTCTGCAACGCGCCCAGGTCGTTGAGCAGGAAGCCCAGCGCCCACAGGTGGTTGCAGATGCGGGTCAGTTCAACCATCAGGATGCGAATCCACTCCGCCCGCTCCGGCACGGTCATGCCAAACAACTTCTCAATGGTGATGGCATAGCCCAGATTGTTCGACATCGACGACAGATAGTCGAGACGGTCGGTATAGGGCATGTTCATCATGAACGTGTTGCGCTCGCCGATCTGCTCGTGGTTGCGATGCAGATAGCCCATTACCGGCTTTAGATCGACAACCGTCTCGCCGTCGAGGGTGACGACCATGCGGAAAACGCCATGGGTCGAAGGATGCTGCGGCCCCAGGTTGACCGTCACCTTGTCAGTTTTCAAACCGGGCGTGGAATCGCGCGAATAGGAGAGGCCCAGATAGACGTCGGTCTCCACGTCGTACTCGTCGCCGGTGGGCAGCCAGCCGGGCGGGTACTGTACGTTCTTGCCGTAGGGGTTCTTCTCCTCGGCCCGGAAGACCTGGCCATCGGGCCAGCGGCTGCCGAAAGGCTTGACCTCTTCCTCGTAGAACGGCTCTTTCCAATCCTTGCGCAACGGATGGCCGTGGAAGCCGTCCCAGGTGAGGATGCGGCGCATGTCTGGGTGGCCCAGGAAGTTGAAGCCGTACATGTCGAACGCCTCGCGCTCCTGGAAGTCGGCTCCGGGGAAGATGGGCGTTAGCGACGGCAAAACCGGGTCGTCCCGGTTCACCTGCGCCTTCAGCACCACCGGCCCGCCGCCGCGGGCGATGCTGTAGAGGTGGTAGACCACCTCCAGCTTGCCCTCTTCGATGTAGTCAACGCCGGTGACACTGGACAGGTAATTGAAGCCCAACTCATCACGCAGTGATTTGGCGACCTCGGTAATAGAGTCGGCATAGACCATCACCCCTTCGTATCCCTCGCGCGTGTCGTCACTGACGACGTTGGGGTGCAGGTCTTTCAGGCGGGCGATCGCTTCCTGCGCCGGAGTCAGCGCCAGGCCCGTTTCCGGGGCAACCGCGGCAGGTTCCGCAGCAGATTCTAGGATGGTGTCGCTCATCGACTTTCTCTCCGGTTACTGGGGGTTGACCGCCTTGGGGGCGTCTTGGACGGCGGGCGGCTGCTCCGGTTCGGCCTCTGTGGCCGCCACCGGTGACTCGACCGGGCGCTTGGCCGCTTCCTGGCGAATGACATCCAACTGGCGCAGGTCAACGAGGTCGGGACCGAGAACGGGCACGGGGTAGAGGCCGGCCGTCGGGTCTTTCTTGTTATACCATGGGGCTGTGGCGATGGATTGCTGATCGATCTTCTCTTGCAGGGCAATCAGGCCGTTGATCAGTGCCTGCGGAGTGGGTGGGCAGCCGGGCACGTAGACGTCGACAGGCAGGAATTTGTCGATGCCGTCAACGACGTTGTACCCCTCTTTGAACGGGCCGCCGCCGGACGCGCACGCGCCCATGCTCAGCACGTAGCGCGGCTCCGGCATCTGGTTATAGAGCCGGACGATTGTCGGCACCATCTTCTTGGTCACGGTGCCGGAGATGATCATCAAGTCCGATTGGCGCGGCGTGGCCCGAAACACTTCCATGCCGAAACGAGCCAGGTCAAAGCGGCTGGAAGCGGTGCAAATCATCTCGATGGCGCAGCAGGCCAAGCCGAATACCAGCGGCCACACCGAGTTGCGCCGCGACCAGTTGTAGACGGGGTCCAGCAGCTTGGCGATATTGGTGATCAGGACGTTGTTTGCCAACTCATCCGGGACGGCGATGTCCCCGTTAGCGGTTCCCGTATTCGCTACGGTCATAGCTATGTCGCCTCCTCATACCAAACGGTTAAAATATCCAGCAAGAACTGCTCGGTCACCAGGGCTGGGTCATCTTGGAAACCGGGCAAGGACTCGATCAGGGTGGTCAACTCTTCCAGACTCACGTCGATGGGTCGCCGGGTGGGGTGATGCTCCATCAGGGCCACGACAATGGCGTAAGTTGAATCCCAGAATAGTTCAGGTTCGTGCTCGGACAATACTCTTTGTTCCGACTTAATCACGGTTAAGTATAGACGATACGCAGCAGTTGGTCGAATTGTAACGCCGTGAAATCGTGTCTCCGGCCGGCGCGAACCTGAAGCCACGAGGGCCAATGCGAATTCTTCTCGTCTCTCCTTATCATGGCGGCAGCCACCGGGCCTGGGCCGAGGGTTACCGTGACCATAGCACTCATCAGGTAATGCTGCTGACCCTGCCGGCGCGGTTCTGGAAGTGGCGCATGCATGGCGGCGCGGTCACGCTCGGCCGCCGCTGGCTGCAAGAGACGGCCGCCGAAGCCCCGCCCGATCTTATCCTCAGCACTGACCTGCTCGATCTGACCACCTTCCTGGCTCTGACGCGTCGCCGAACAGCAGGCGTGCCCGTAGCTCTCTATATGCATGAGAACCAGCTTACCTACCCCTTGCCGGTTGACCCGACGACCGGGCCGATGCGCCGCCAATTAGGAGAGCGCGACCGGCACTACTACATAATCAACTACGTCTCAATGCAGGATGCCGACAGCGTCTTATTCAACTACCACTACCACCTGGACAACTTCTACGCCTCGCTGCCGGCC
>JACDJC010003926.1_pt1 | contig 10432 bp, 10 predicted proteins | sample 7454191 | NCBI WGS metagenome assembly JACDJC01 (sample SAMN14253291, study PRJNA609438) | sludge metagenome | isolation source: sludge after 25d culture with pyrite and EDTA | collected 2018-12-20
CTGCTGGCAAAATGAGAAAGATGTGGAGGAAATTGAGTCAGAATTTATAAAGGGGATCAAGTTTCATTATGTAAAGACGATGAACCAGGTATTGGAACTGGCCCTGGTTTCAAAATAATTTCAGGCATTTGGTCAACCAATTTTAATGCTGGATGTTTTTATTATTCGCATGTTGGTTGTTTAAGGTTAGTTCCGCATTGCGGACTTAAGAAATCCTCCCTTTTCAGGGAGGATTTTCTTTTTATTGCTGCAGAATACCGGTAATAGGAACCCCTGTAAACTATGTTCTTTTACAGGTAAAAAATTAAAACAGGTGATCCGGACTAAAAACTGAAGTAGTATATCACTTATTTTCGTAGCGGTTTGTATCTGCGCTTTACGATATTATTAGTACTTGTATCCGGTTATAGTTCTGCCCAGGTATTGGGAGGCCTTTCGGTGTTTAACTTTTTACGACTTTCTAATACGCCGCAATTAACAGCCCTGGGGGGTGTCAATATTTCTCAACAATCAGATGATGTTGGCCTGGCTTTTAATAACCCTGCTTTACTAAAGCCCCGGATGCATTCTCAAATGAATGCGGTCTTCAATGATTTTTATGGCGGCATTAAGGTCTTTCATTTATCGATAGGCTACCGTAGTGAAAAGCTCAGCACAAATTTTTTGTGGGGACTTAATTATTTCAATTATGGAAGCACCACCGAAACAGATGCCAGTGGAAATGTCTTTGGAAAGTTCAGACCGACCGATTGGGTAATGCAGGTATCAGCCTCCCGCAGTTACCTGGAGAAATGGAATTACGGAGTGGCCTTAAAGTGGATCAGTTCGAATTACGGGCAGTTCCGGTCGAATGGTATCGCAACTGATATCGGTGTTTTATTTAATGATACAACCAGGCTTTTTTCTGCCTCTTTTTTAATGAAAAACCTGGGTGTTCAACTCAAAAGATATAATAATGCGGAACAGGAGGAACTTCCCTTTGATTTACAGGCTGGTATTACCAAACGATTAGAGAAAGCCCCTTTCAGTTTTTCTTTGACTGCACAGCGTCTTCAGCAATTTGACATATTATATAATGACACTGCATTCAATAATGAAAATGGATACGGGAGCAGTAGCAGCAATAAATTTTCATTTGATAAACTGTTGAATCATCTTATACTTTCAACAACGATCTATATAGGAGACAGGGTAGAAGTGCAGGGAGGCTATAATTTTCTCCGCCGCAAAGAATTAAATATTGGTAATGCAGGGAATGGATTGAACGGGTTTTCTATGGGGGCAGGAGTAAAATTGGGAAAATTAAGTATCCGCTATGCCAGGTCTTATTACCAGGGTAATTCTGCTTTCAACCAGCTGGGTTTGAATATGAAACTGAATGAATACTTTGGATTGGGAAAATTCGGAGAAAGAATTGGCTGGTAATTTCAGCTGATCAGTTTATATAACTCAAAAGCTTCGGCAAACTCACTGTTGCACTGCACACCCCTCACTTTGGCCAGGGAACGTATAAAATCTTCCTGCATATAATTACGGTGCGACTGTGATTGGTAGGCTTTTAAAGCTGCTGTCTTTTTATTGAGTTCGGCTTCCGATAACCGCATGAAAAAGTTGGTATGGAAACTGTAATTATTCCAGGGTAACTCATACCCGGCAAAAGTAGTATTCTTAAATGCCCGTAATCCTTCCTGGTGGATGACCTGGTGGTCCTGGTGCACATCCGATGCAGCCGGCAACAATACCATGTCGGGACTGATCTTTTTATTTAATTGCAGCAACTCTTCCAGTATTTTTTGTCTTGATTGAGGAAGTTCTCTCACTTCATAATTAAATAAAACCAGGTTAGATGGCCTGATGCCCAGTAATTCTGTAGCTTTTTTACATTCCTGTTCCAGTGTATCAGCAGGTAAATTGGATGGTAATGATTTGGAGCAAAGACAAAAGGCGGCATAAAAAACTTCCCGGCCCTCCGCACAGAATTTTGCGATAGTTCCGCCACAACCCAGTTCTCCGTCATCGGTGTGGGGAGCAAGCACCAGTATTTTTTGCGGATCAAACATGTTGGGCAAAAATAGTCTATTGCATCTTTCTTTTTATTTATTCCAGTAAAAAGCTGGTCGAATCTTTCAGTAAGGGCAGTTGCTGGCCAAATTGTGAATTAAGTACAACCCGGAACTGATTAATATTGGTCATTCCATTATAGAAAAGGGAATAGTTGCTATCAGGAAAAAAAACGGCATTGAGGTTATAAAAATGATATTTATTATCAACCGGTACTTTAAATTCTCTGAAACCATGATCACTCATGAGGATAATAATTGGTGGAGAGGCTGCGGATGATTTTATTTGATCAACTAACTCAAGAAGTTTGGTGTTTGAATATTTAAGGTAACTGATCATTGCCCCCTGGTCTACAATAAAATCATCTGTAATTTTTTCATATGATACTGCCTGGCCGGTACTATCAAAATAATACGGGTAATGCGGCATAATGAGATGGGTGTATACAAATTTGGGATTTGCAATTGCTTCTTTGGCGATTTTTATGGTTTTGGCTGTTAGCTTCCTGTTATTTTTAAGATCATGGTTCCTGACATACCGGATAATTGATTTTATTCTAAATGTTGTTGCAAGATGAAAACCAATTTCCTTCTCGGCTCTTGAGATAAAGGTCTGTGAGGTGATCGGTTTTGACTTGCGGGGTAAGAAGGTTGGCGTAGCAAGAGAGGGTTGTTTGGAAAGGTCAAATATGGAATAGTTGTAAATTTTATAACCCGCTTGTGTCAGAAAACTGAATAGTTTACTTTGTTTAATCGTGTTATAACAAAGTGCTATATCATTTTTATTGCTGTATTGTCCTGCAATTCCTTTCAGGTAATCCATATCAAGCATTGAGGCGACTGAAAAAGGGGTCAGATTGTAGTTACTCCTGCTGCTGTCTATAACATGGAAACCTCTTTTCTCGAGCTCCTGTTCAAATAATTGGTTATCGTACCCCAGTACAGCTTTCAGTTCAGTCTGACCCGGGTATCCGTCTGCCATGATCAGGTAGACATCGGGGTATTTACAATTGTCACAATTTTTAAAAAGTCCGGATACCGGGGCCCGTTTTATTTCTTTTACAGTTAAAACTTTTAGTAAGAGCCAGCCTGAATCGGCTACTATAAATAATAATAAGAGCAGGTTTGTAAAAAGGGTAATCTTAAGAAATGATTTTTTTGTTTTTTTTAAACTGATCAGCAGTACTATAAATAGTATCGCAGTGCAGGGCAGAATAAAACTGTATTTTAAAATAAAAATATCTGGAGATATTTTTTTGATCAGATCTTGTACTGCTCCAAAAAAGAAATGGAATGCCATCATACAAAATGCCAACAGGTTTGCTTTGGTGAAATCCCGGTAAAAGATCCATGTCAGTAACGAAAGAATCAGTGATGCGATTAAATAGGTTGCCAGTAAAATAACTGCATCATTTACCGGCACAAAATCATAGTTTTCTGTGTAGCCATGAAGTACAAAGAAGACTGGCAGCAGGTAAAGAAATATTGGCCTTGTCCTTAGTATATGTAAAGCTTTAGTTTTCATTTTTAGTCATCCGGTAGAGCACTCTTCCGGAGCCGGTAATAGCCTTTGTGTCAATAATTTTAAAATATTTTGTAAAGGCCTTTTCAAAATCAGTTACTGTGTAAGCTGTGTAAATATCTTTTTTTCCTGTCAGCATCTCCTGTACTTTTTCATCCTCTTTAGGTATGAATTCAATGATGAGTTGGTGGGTAACATGCTGAAAGAATCCTGCAATTAGATCGAATGGGATGTTTCTGCCAATAGCAAGGTGGTGTAGCAGCGCCAAAGCAAGAGTAAGGTCAGCATTTAGCCGGCTGGTAAAGGCTGTTCTTTCTTCGTTATTTACACCAATAGCCGGTGAAGGATTGGCTATGTCAATAATCAGGGGGAGTATATATGTTGTTTTTTTGTCTTTTAGTCTGTTATACAGATTATTGATACACTGCGGGTCAAAATCACCGGCAATCGTCTGAATATTTTTATTGGCCAATAAAAAGGAAAATTCACCATCATTACTGCCAAGGTCTGCAGCAGTTTTTATATTATCTGTCTTGTCTATCCAGTCGTTAATAATTTCTTTTTTGTGTAGGAGATAATCTTTTCTTTGCGAAGCCTCATCGTAATAAGCTGACCATGCAGTACTGCGGGGTTTTAGCGTCAAATTTTTGACGAGACCTTCCAGGCTGCTGATAAGGTTCTGCAACTTTTGCCTGGTAAAGATTATTTTCTTTCCCTTTTCCCCTTTACTTTTTTCTGCAATACCTGCATGCAGGTGTATGTGTAAGTAGGTATGAAGTGAAAACTTACTTCTCCAGGGTAATAAAGACCTTGTTATTGCCAAAGGGATCCCTTCCGGGTAAGCCAGCATTAATTGCTGTAATGGCTGTTTGCTGTAACTGGAAAGCAGTAAAGGGGAAAGAAAGCATTCGCAAAACTGGCGGTAAGCTATCCACGGCTCCTGCTCTTTATATTTTTCGAAGGAGAGGGTATCAATGAACACAGGGCTGTTCCCTGGGAACTGAATATTGTAGGGGCTGGCATCTTTGAGTATCAAGCCATATTGTAATGACTCTTTCAGTAAGTTTAGGGTAAGTAATGCTGCGTCTTTCAGCATATCAAAACTCCATTCATAGGGATAAGATATAAAGGGGACGGAAGCGGGTTTTAAGGTTAAATACCAGTCATCAGTGTTGGTTAAATTTTCAGGTATAGTCTCATGCGGTATAAGCCATCCCTTTTCTGCAAATGACTGGTAACAGCCACTGTTTATAAAATGATCAAAGTCGTCTTTGAATATTTTATTTACCTGCCGGTACAGTACTTCCTCTTTCTTAAAAATGAATCCTGACGGATCCCTGAAAGAAGAGGCATGAGTTTTGAAAGAGGCTGGCATCAGTCCGGCGTATTATCTTTTGGTTTTTTATCGGAGCGAAAGAAAAATGCTTTTATATAGTTCTTTATGTTCCTGAAAAAAAAGGCTACGCCCAATACGGCAGCAGCAATCACCTGTACTAAATAGCTGCCGCTTCCCGGATCGATATATAATAAGTAAGAAATCACAGGTAACTCAGGTTTGTTTTGGGTGTTAAGGTGAGCAATGTTTCATACATCAGTTTAATGGTATTCTCTATGTCATTCCTGTGTAACATTTCCACCGTAGTGTGCATGTAGCGCAGCGGAATCGATATCAATACAGACGGGCAACCATCGTTTGAATAAGCAAAGGAGTCTGTATCGGTACCTGTACTGCGGCTCAATGCCCGCCATTGCACAGGTATTTTTTTATCAGCAGCCACTTTCTCCACCAGTGCCAGCAGTTTATTATGTACGGCAGGAGCATAGGATAGGGAAGGTCCTTTACCTGTGCTTACATCACCTTCAATATTTTTACTGATCATTGGTGTAGTGGTATCGTGTGTCACGTCAGTCACAATGGCAATATCGGGCTTTATCCTGCGGGCAATCATTTCGGCGCCACGTAAACCAATTTCTTCCTGTACGGCATTGACAACATAGAGTCCAAATGGAAGTTTCTTTTTATTTTCTTTGAGTAGTCTCGCCACTTCTGCGATCATGAAGCCACCGATACGGTTATCAAATGCACGACCGACATAATTGTCATTAGCCAGTTCATCAAAACCATCCTGGTACGTAACGACCGCACCTATATGAATGCCCAGTGCTTCCACTTCCTTTTTATTCCTGGCACCACAGTCAAGCCATAAATTATCAGTTCTCGGAACTGGTTCTTTCTGGTCAGGGTTACCTATGCGGGTATGAATGGCAGGCCAGCCAAAAACTGCTTTTACGGGCCCCTTTTTTCCATGAATTAACACACGGGAGGCAGGGGCCGTCTGGTGGTCAACACCTCCATTTCTTTTAAGGTAAATCAGCCCTTCCGCCGTGATATAATTGACAAACCAGCTGATCTCATCGGCATGTGCTTCTATTACTACTTTAAATTTATTGTCCGGATTGATTATACCAACAGCCGTTCCGTAAGGATCTACATAATGCGTGTCAACATAGGGCTTCAGGTATTCTATCCATAACTTCTGACCCCAGGTTTCAAAACCTACCGGTGACGCATTATTGATATAATTACGAAAAAATTCAAATGATTTGTCTGTGATGATTGATTTCTTAGCTTTAACTAATTTTGCCATGCTCTTACTATTAATTATTGTCAAAATTAATTAAATACCGGCTATTAAAGTCAGTAGTGCTGAAAAGGCCAACAGCCCATCCAAAACAAAATAATACAGCATATCGGAAAAATCTCTGCTGGCCCTGTTGTACAGCAGTGCCAGGATTATACCCGGGGCAGATAATAGCATTATTTGCACACTGCTGAAATGATAATTGTATAACAAAAGTGTGGCAATTGCGAAAATCAGCAAGGAAATGGTAAAAAGAATTTTGATGCTACCGGTGCCGAGATATGTAATAAGGCTACGGATTCCATCCGCTTTATCATCTTCCCTGTCACGGAGATCGAATAAGATGCAAATGGCATAAATAAAAAAATACCGGCTGATAACAAAGAGTGAAAATGCAGGGGTCCAATCCTGACGGGAGATGATCATGGGTAAAACAGTTGTGACATATGTCCATACTGCGGCCAAAAAAATGGTCTTACCCCACGCAACTTTCCGGAGCAGGCGAAGATATTTATTGGGGATTTTTGGTGCAGAATACAAAAAAGTTGCTGCAGCAGCTGCTAACAACCATGGCCAAAATTCAAGAAAATAGGAAATAAAGAAAAGCACACCGGACAACCCCTGGAAAAAGAAAACTGCATGTACATTTCTGAACCTGTTCAGCCAGTTAATCCTGGCAGATGGCAGGACAGAGGTAGATGAAAAATACCAATGAAAACTATAACTGCAAAGCGTAGAAAAGAACACAAACCCGGCATACTGTGGATTGACGGGGCTGTTAAGTACCAGGCGATATAGCTGGTGGGTCAATAGTACTGCACAAACCGCTATAAAAAGGTTGCTATAAATGAAAAAAGTCCAGGAAGTCCGGAGTGCTTTCAATGATTAGCCGGCTTATGGTTTTTTCATCCTGATAGGTGTTGACTCGCTGTAATTACTGCGATGACGGGCTTTATCTATGAGGATCAATCCAAAAGTGGCTGTTGTATCTCTTACTGAAACACCCGGCAAAGGAACCAGGTCCGGGTTATTGTTGGTATTATATTCAAATGTCACTTCAATATCTGCCCTTCTTAAATCGGAGGGCAGGTTTAAAATGGAGTAAGGGTAACGAAAGGTGTCGGCCTTAACCACTGTGGCTCCGTTATACCATTTGTAAACAACATAAGCAGAATCAAGGTCGCCCTCGTCATCCGTATATTTGGCTTTCAGGTTTATAATGTTACCATTAAAAACAGTTTCCGGGGTTATAGATTTTACTTCTACCTGCGGTTCTGTGGTAAACTTATCTTTGTTACATGCAGTCGCAATAACAACAAGAACGATGAGCACAAAAAGACTGTATTTCATGAGACTATCTTAGGTTTGAACAAATTTACAATTTTTGAGGACATAAAACAGGTATAGCCGTGCAATGGAATCATAAAGTTTTTGGGGTTTCGGAAGCTGATTTTGAGGCGCTTTCGCTGGAAATTTTCCGGTACCAGTTTGAAAACAATAGGGTGTATAATAATTATGTAAAAGCACTGGGTGTAAACCCCTCCGGAATACATACAATTACGCAAATTCCTTTTTTACCCATTCGTTTTTTTAAATCTCACCCCGTACAAACAGGCGATTTTACTCCGGAAACAGTTTTTGAAAGCAGTGGTACTACGGGTACTGTTAATAGCCGTCATTTGGTTAAGGATATTTCATTGTATACAGAAAGTTTTACCAGAAGCTTTGAGCTTTTTTATGGCCCGGTAAAAAACTGGTGTATCATAGGGTTATTGCCATCATACCTGGAAAGGAGTAATTCCTCGCTTGTATTTATGGTAAATAATATGATAAAGGAAACTGCCCATGAAAAAAATGGTTTTTACCTGGATGAGTATGATCAGTTATTTACAGTTCTTAATGAGTTGGAAAGCCAGCAACAAAAAACACTGTTGATAGGAGTCACTTTTGCATTACTGGATTTCGCAGAGCAATTTCAACCAGTGTTGAAAAATACAGTGGTCATGGAAACAGGAGGTATGAAAGGCCGAAGAAAAGAGATGATACGACCTGAATTGCATGAGTTATTAACGAAGTCATTTCATATCACCACCGTTCACTCTGAATATGGCATGACTGAGCTATTGTCACAAGCCTGGTCAACAGGTGAAGGGATTTTTAATACACCACCCTGGATGAAGATATTGGTGAGGGATGAAGAAGATCCATTGCTGGTCAGGGAAACAGGTGCCGGGGCGATCAATGTTATTGACCTGGCCAATGTTCATTCCTGTAGTTTTATCGCAACCGATGACGCCGGGAAAGTATTTAAAAACCGGAGTTTTGAGATTTTGGGCAGAATGGATGGCAGCGACATGAGAGGGTGCAGCCTGTTGATGGTATAAAGCAAAAAACGATTCACCATATGTGAACCGTTTTAAACTGTGCCCGGGACTGGAATCGAACCAGCACATCCTTGCGAACGGCAGATTTTGAGTCTGCTGCGTCTACCAATTCCGCCACCCGGGCTTATTTGAATTGGGCTGCAATATTAAGCCATTCCGGCTAATTGGCGGCGAATACGGTCTAAATATTTTTTCTTATAGTAATACTCTTTTACCTGCAGCAATTCTTTTTCAGTAGTAATACCGTCTTTATAGTCTTCCACAATTTTTTTAACAGGTTCATATATTTCTGATTGCAGTTCACTGATCCTGGATTCCAGCTTCGGAATACCCGATTCCTGCATATCCATTAATGCTTCGTTTATCTCCAATACTTCCATGAGAAAGTCCGGGGGGAGTTCATATTTTTCCTCTTCCACCAGCAATCCTTTCAATTGCAGCACATATTTAATGGACTCATCCGGGTTCTGAAATACTTTCCAGGCTTTATTTAACAGCGCTGATTTTTCTAATACAGCTGCCTGGGCTTCATCATTCTCATTGGCAAAATAATCAGGGTGATACTTTCTGCTGAGTTCAAAGAATTTTTTGGACAAGGAAGTCACATTTATCTTCAGTTGTACCGGAATGTCAAATAGTTCAAAATAGGTCATGGCCGTTTATGGAGTTTCTTTCCGTTATCGTAAAAAAATATCCTTAGTTTAGGTTACAAAACAGGACTTTACAATTACAAATTTATGAATTAAGCATGGAGGTAATCAGGAACTTCCCGGATTCGGAAATGCTGGACAATCTCCGCTCCGGGCAAAGAATGGAAGAAACGATCAAGGCTATCTACCGCAACCACTTTGGGGGGCTGTGCTGGTATATTATGAACAATAATGGCAGCCGCCAGGACGCAGAGGATGTATTCCAGGAGGTGATGGTCAACTTTATAGAACTGGTACAGCAGGATAAGTTCAGGGGAGAGGCTTCCGTAAAAACATTTTTATTTTCCCTGAATCGATACACCTGGCTGAATGAATTAAAAAGAAGGGGCAGGGCATTGGTGCGAGAAGAGAAATATGAAAGAGGGCAGGACCGGGTGGAAATGGATACCAGCCATTTCATAGCAGACAGGGAGGGAAAGGCTGAAGTATTAAGAGTAGTAGGAGAACTGGGAGAAACCTGTCGTAAGATATTGCTCTTATTTTATTATGAAAACCTGTCGATGAAGGAGATACTGGAAGCAACTGATTATGAAACAGAGCAGGTGGTAAGGAATAAAAAATATAAGTGCCTGAAGCAACTGGAACAGATGGTAAACGCAAATCCGGCATTAAAACAAACTTTACAAAATCTATTGCATGGATAATTCTACACCCGATATGTCTGAAAAACTTGTCCGATACCTGGATGGAGAATTGAATGAGGACGAAAAAAAAAGTATGGAAGAACTTTTAAACTCCGATTCAATATTGCAACAGGAGTATAATAGCCTCCTGGCTGCCCGTGAAGCAATTCGTCATTATGGATTACAGCAACAAGTTAAAGGTGTACACCAGCAGATGATGGGAGAGTTTCAGGTGCCGGTAAAAAAAATTGGTTCAAAAAGACGCATTATTCGAAACGCCGTAGCTGTTGCAGCCAGTGTGGTATTGTTATTGGCCGGTTATGCAGCCTTCAATTTTTTTACTATATCATCAGAAAAGGTTTTCAATTCAAACTTCCGGGTATTTGAATTAACTATGATGAGGGGCGATGGAGCAGGTGAGTCTGCGGCGGAGAAAGCCTACCGTGAAAAGAACTATAAAGAAGTAATCAGGATACATGATGCCGGTGAAG
>JACDJC010003930.1_pt1 | contig 10417 bp, 9 predicted proteins | sample 7454191 | NCBI WGS metagenome assembly JACDJC01 (sample SAMN14253291, study PRJNA609438) | sludge metagenome | isolation source: sludge after 25d culture with pyrite and EDTA | collected 2018-12-20
GTCTTCACCACACCCGGCGGCAGCCACAGCCGTGGCCCGGCCGGCGTGACCTACCCCACCGCAGTAACGGGCACCTATGTGCCGCTCCCGATGGCGTGCTCCACCGAGCGCAGGGTGCTCTGGTACGCCCCGGGCACCGCGGCCGACTCGATGTGGCGCGACCTCGAGATGCGACGCGACGGACCCGTCGGATTCGAGAGCACGGCGCTGTCGGTCTCGGGGAACTACCAGCCGATAACGGGCGACTTCGACGGCGACGGCTGCGAGGACGTCCTCTGGTACGCGCCGGGCGCGGCCGCCGACTTCGTGTGGTACTTCGGAGCCGACGGTGCGCACACCTCGGTCCCGGTCACATTGAACGGCAGCTACACCCCGATCGTCGGTGACTTCAACGGCGGCGACGAGTTCGACGACATCTTCTGGTACGCGCCCGGTGCTGTGACCGACTCCATCTGGGTCGGCACCGAGGTCCGCGGGGGCTTCATCCCCTCGGCGGCGAAGCAGGTCGTCGGGACCTACCAGCCGGTGCTGGCCGTCGACGACTCGACCATCCTCTGGTACCGGCCGGGAGCAGGAGCGGACCGGCTCTGGCGAGGTGTCATGGCCGGCACCGCGACCGTCGACCAGGACTCACCCACCACCGTCAACGGGACCTACTCCCCACGGAACCTCGGCGGTACCGCACTGCTGTACGCACCGGGCAGCGCCCCGGACCAGAGCATCCGGGGCAGCTCCAGCCCCTCGGGAGATGCGCCGGTCACGCTGCAGACCCAACGGGGCGACATCGACGGACCCTACGTCGTGTCCAGCTCGACGTACCGGGCCGGCTTCGGCGTGCTGCACGCCCCCGGCCCCGCGCCGGACCTCCTGATCGACGCTCGCACCACGGGGACGCTGCGCCGCCAACCCGACGGGGCGAACGGCCAGGAAGGTGACGACCATTCGGGCGGCGCGGCGATCACGCCGGACGGACGGACCGTGGTCGTGAACTCGACGGCGAACAACCTCGTCCCCGGCTCGGGAGGGCCCAACCAGGAGGTGTACCTCTGGGACCTGACGAGCGACACCTTCCTCCCTCAGCCCGATGGCGTCGACGGCGCCCGACCGAACGGCCAGACCTTCGCCACGGGCGTCTCGGACGATGCCAGCGTTGTGCTCCTGGCATCCAGCGCAACCAACCTGGTCAGCGGTCCGCGCCTCCAACGGTGGGCGCTGTACGTCTGGCACGTGCTCGACGGCACCTACCAGCGCCAGCCGATGGATCTGGACGGCACCATCCCCGAGGATGAGCTGTTCGGTACGGGCAGGATGTCTGCCGACGCGACGGTGGTCGTGTTCGACAGCTGGTCCGACCGCTGGGTGGTCGGCGATCAGAACGACGCTCAGGACGTGTTCGTCTGGGACCTCACCACCGGAACCTACGACCGTCAACCGCTCGCGCTCGGCGGCATGGAGCCGGACAACGTCTCGTGGTGGACGTGGATCTCGGGTGACGGCACGAAGGTCGGTCTGGCCAGCGCATCTGACCAACTCGTCGCCGGAGATGGGCCGGCAGTCGACATCTACATCTGGGACCGCGATGCCGGGACGTACCTGCGCCAGCCCGACGGGTACGACGGGCAGGCCCCGAACGCGTCCACCCGCACCGGCGTGCTCGACGAGGACGGCTCCACGTTCGTGCTCTCGTCCGACGCATCGAACCTGGTCCCTGGCGACACGAACGCGGCCCAGGACACCTTCGTCTGGGATGTGAACGGCGGCACCTACCGTCGCCAGCCGAACGGCATCGACGGGAAGGAGCCCGATGGTCACTCCTCGGTGATGGGGGTCAGCGACGACGGCAACGTGGTGCTCCTGGAGACCCAGGCGAGCAACCTCGTCGATGCCGATACCAACGAACGGGAGGACCTGGTGGTCTGGGACCTCGTCTCCGACACCTACCAGCCGGTGCCGGTCGGGCACACCGGCATCGCAGCGGACTCCAGGGTCGGCGCGTCCGACCTGTCCGCCGACGGCTCGACCGTGGTGTTGACCACCGCAGCGACGAACCTGCTCCCAGGCGACACGAACGGGAAGAACGACACCTACCTCTGGTACCGCACGTCCGGCTGAGCCTGCGGACCGGTGCGTGAGCTCAGCTGGTGCCGTCGGCGTCGGACAGACCGCCGAAGCGCCGATCACGGCGCTGGTACTCGTCGATCGCCGAGTACAGGTCCGACCGCCGGAAGTCCGGCCACAGCACGTCGGTGAACACCAGCTCCGAGTAGGCCATCTCCCACATCAAGAAGTTGGACATCCGGTATTCGCCAGAGGTGCGCACCATCATCTCGGGGTCCGGCATCTCCGGGTCGTAGAGGTGGGCCTTGATGGTCTTCTCGGTGATCTTGTCCGGCTTGATGCCCTCGGCGGCGATGGCCCGCACGGCATCGACCAGCTCGGCCCGTCCGCCGTAGTTGAACGCCATCGAGACCGTCATGGCGGTGTTCTCGCCGGTGAGGGCGAGCGTCTCGTCGATCCGGCGCAGGATGCGCTTGGGCACCCGCCAGTCACGTCGCCCGATGAACTGCATCTTGATGTTCTTGTCGTGCAGCTCGTCGCGGCGGGTCAGCAGCAGCCGCTCGTTGAAGTTCATGAGGAAGCGCACCTCGTCGACAGGGCGCTTCCAGTTCTCGGTGGAGAACGCGTACACGGTCAGCCACCGGATGCCCGCCTCGTAGGCGCCCCAGATCGTGTCCATCAGCGCTTCCTCGCCCGCCGCATGGCCGTCGGTGCGGGGCAACCCCCGACGCTGGGCCCACCGCCCGTTGCCGTCCATGACGATGGCGACGTGGGTGGGGATGCGCGTCTGGTCGAGGTCGCTGAGTTCCACGATCCGCACGGTACCCGACGACCGTGCACGCGCCCGGCACCGGCCGACCGTGGGCTCAGTAGCCGAGGCGCTCCAGCGAGGCCGCCTTGGACTGCCAGTCCTTGTCGACGGTCACGTGCAGCTCCAGGAAGGCACCGGGCGGCAGCTGGGCGCGCACGCGGGTGCCGACCTCCTTGAGCACCGACCCGCCCTTGCCGATCACGATGCCCTTCTGGGAGTCGCGCTCGACGATGATCTCGACCCGGATCCTGGGCCACTCCCACTCGGCGACGCGGGTGGCGATCGAGTGCGGCAGCTCTTCACGGGTGACGGCGAGCAGCTGCTCGCGCACCAGCTCCGCGACCATGAACGGCTCGGGAACGTCGGTGACCTCGTCCGCCGGGTACCACCGTGGGCCCTCGGGCAGCCGCGACAGCAGGTACTCGACGAGGGTGTCGACACCCAGACCGGTGCGCGCCGAGATCGGGAAGTACTCGGCGAAGCCGAACTCCGCGGCGGTGGACAGCTGCGCCATGATCTTCTCGGGGTCGGCGCGGTCGATCTTGTTGAGCACCAGCACGGAGTTCTTGGGCAGACGCTCCGCCACGAAGCGGTCGCCCGGGCCGATGGGCGCGTTGGCCTCGACGAGCAGGCAGGCGACGTCGATGCCGTCGAGCGCCGTCGTGGCCGTGTCGTTGAGCCGCTCCCCCATCAGGGTCCGCGGCTTGTGGATGCCGGGTGTGTCGACGAAGACGATCTGGGCCTCGGGCCGGTTGAGCACGCCGCGGATCTGGTGGCGGGTCGTCTGGGGCTTGTCGGAGACGATCGAGACCTTCTGTCCGAGGATCTGGTTGAGCAGGGTCGACTTGCCGACGTTGGGGCGTCCGACGAAGGTCACGAAGCCCGACCGGAAGCCCTCGGGCACCTCGTCGTCGCTCGCGATGCCGGCCGCCGCCAACATCGCGTCCAGGTCGGAGCGTCCCGCCGTGTCGGCGTCGTCCCCGTCCGGAGCGGTCGTCGCGGAGCTGTCGCCGTCGGGTCCCTCGGCGTCGACCGGGCGACTCATGCGGGCTCCTCGGCCTCTGCCAGCTCCGACGCCGCGAGGCGGACCAACCGGACGCGGGCGACGCGTCGTCCGTCCACCCGCTCGACGATGAGGCGCACACCGGCCTGCTCGACGGTGTCGCCGGCGACCGGCACCCGACCGAGCAGCTCGAACACCAGCCCACCGAGCGAGTCGTAGTTGCCCTCGGGCAGCTCCAGGTCCAGCTCCTCGTTGACGTCGTCGACGTTGAGCGTGGCGTTGACGAGCACGTCGCCGTTCGGCAGCTCCTCGACGTTGGGCACCTCTTCGTCGAACTCGTCGGTGATCTCGCCGACGAGCTCCTCGAGCAGGTCCTCGAGCGTCGCCAGGCCGGCGGTGCCGCCGTACTCGTCGACGACGATCGTCATGTGGGTGCGGCGCGACTGCATCTCGGCGAGCAGCTCGACGACGCGCTTGTTCTCGGGCACGAACATCGCCGGGCGGATCAGCTCCTGCACGCAGCGCTCCGCGCCGCCCTCGCGCTCGGCGCGCATCGCGTCCTTGACGTAGACGATGCCCTCGATGTCGTCGGTGTTCTCTCCGTACACGGGGATGCGCGACATGCCCTTGTCGATCGCCCGGTCGATGCACTCGGCGACGGTGGCGTCCGCACCGACGGTCACCATGTCGGTGCGGGGCACCATGATCTCGCGCACCACGGTGTCGCCGAAGTCGATGATCGACTCGATCAGGTCGCGTTCGGACTCCTCGATGACCGCGTGCTCCATGGCCTCCTCGGCCAGGGCGAGGATCTCCTCCTCGGTGACGAACGGCCCCTTCTTCAGGCCCTTGCCCGGAAGGATCACGTTGGCGACGCCGATGAGGGCGCGTGCGGGGATGCGCAGCACCCAGCCGGCGAACTCGACCATGGGGGCGGTCAACAACGCGGCACGCTCGGTGTGCTGCAGCGCCCAGGTCTTCGGCGCCGCCTCGGCGATCACGAACAGCACCAGGACGTTCAACACGATGCCGATCGCGACACCGGCGGCGCCGAACAGGCTCGCGGCGAGCACACCGACGAGGGCCGACTGGATCGTCTGGACGATGTTGACCGACAGGTAGATGGAGTTGAGGTCCCGCTCCAGGTTCTCGACGATGCGCAGCACCCGTCCGCCACCCTTGGGCTGGCTCTGGGCGAGCGCCACGGCTCGGGACCTGGTCATGCGGGTGATGGACGTCTCGGCGAGCGCCAGCACGCCTGCCAGGAGCGTCATGATGATGATCACCACGAGCATGGCGATGTCGATCGTGTTCATGACGGTTGCTCACCCCAGGGGTCTCGGGCCGGAGCCCCGTACAGCGTTGTCACCAGGTCCCGCTCACGATCCCACATCGCGACCCTGTCCGGATCGGATGCATGGTCCCAGCCGGCCAGGTGCAGCCCGCCGTGGACCACCAGCAGGACGAGCTCGTCCTCGACGCTGCCGGCGTGCTCCGACGCCTGCGACGCGGCGACCGACGGGCAGACCACGACGTCGCCGATCAGCTCGGCGTCCGGCTCGACACCGTCGACGGGGAAGCTCAACACGTCGGTCGGGCTGCCGTCGCCGTCGAGGTGCTCGGCCTTCAGCCGGGCGATCTCGTCAGGATCCACCAGCCGCAGCGAGGCCTCGGCCGACGTCGGTGCGCCCTCGTCGGCCAGCACGCGCGACAGCAGCGCGGCCAGGTCGGCCAGCGCCACGGGTGTGGAGTCCTCGGTCCGCTCGTCCGCCGCGGTCACCATCGGCGCATGCGATGCGGGCGCATCGACGGCCGTGGCGGCTCGCGGCGAGGGCGATGGAGGCTCGTCCCCCGACGAGGTCGGACTCACGGTGAGGCCTCGGTCGAGCCGTACAACGGCTGGACGACCGGCATCTCGACGTCCTTGGACACCCGGGCGGCGACCTCACGTTCGGCCTCGGCCGCACTTCGTTCGTAGGCGTCGACGATGTCCTGCACGATCCGGTGGCGCACGACGTCACGACCGGTCAGCCGCACGAAGGCCAGGCTGTCGATGCTGCCCAGGATCGACTCGATCTTGGCCAGCCCCGAGCGGCCGCCCGGCACGTCGACCTGGGTCGCGTCGCCGGTGATGACGGCCTTGGAGCCGAAGCCGATGCGGGTGAGGAACATCTTCATCTGCTCCGGCGTGGTGTTCTGCGCCTCGTCCAGGATGATGAAGGAGTTGTTGAGCGTGCGCCCCCGCATGAAGGCGAGCGGCGCGACCTCGACCACGCCGCGTTCGAGCAGCTTCTGGGCGCCCTCGGAGCCGACCATGTCGTGCAGCGCGTCGTAGAGGGGGCGCAGGTACGGGTCCACCTTGGCCATCAGGTCGCCGGGCAGGAAGCCGAGCCGCTCACCCGCCTCGACCGCCGGCCGGGTCAGCACGATGCGCTCGACCTCCTTGGCGTGCAGTGACTGCACGGCCATGGCCACCGCCAGCCAGGACTTGCCGGTGCCGGCCGGGCCGATGCCGAACGTGATCGTGTTGGACGCGATGGCGTCGACGTAGCGCTTCTGGCCCGAGGTCTTGGGCCGTACCCGGCCGCCCCGGTAGGTGCGCAGCAGCTCGGCGGTCAGCACCTCGGACGGCGACTCGTTGGCCTGCACCATCTCGATGGTGCGACGGATCGACGCGGACTCGAGCGGATGGCCTCGTTCGAGCAGCACGACCAGCTCGGCGAACAGCTTGCCGACGAGCGTCGAGTCGGGTCCGACCATCGAGATCTCGTTGCCCCGCACCGTGATCGCGGTGCGCGGGAAGGCGTCCTCGACCAGGTCGAGGAGCTCGTCGCGCGGTCCGAGCAGGTCGGTCATGAGGTGGTTGCCCGGCACTCGCACGAGCGTCCGAAGCGTGTCGTCCGTGGCGGTGCTCGTGGCGCCACCGGACGCGTCGGCCGCTCCGGGGATGTCGAGTGAGTCCATTGCGGTCCACAGTGTAGTGGTGAACCCCACCGCCCACGGGGGCGACCATCCCGACGACGACGGTGTGCCGCGGACGACCGAGCCGGTGGACGACGCGGACCGCTTCGCCGCGCAGGCCCGGGTCGACGACGCCGTGCGCGACCGGCACCGTCGCGCCGCCGCTGCAGCTCGGGCACTCGAGGATGCCCACGTCCCCACCGCGCTGCTCGCCGCGGTGGACCGCACCGCCACCGTGCACCTGATCGCCGGGGCCGCGGCGCTCACCGCGACCGTGTTCGCCGTCGGCAGCGACGTCGTCGAGCTGCACGCGACGGCGGCCACCTGGTGGATCGCGCTCGCGTCGGTCGCCGCGGTGGAGACGACCGCGGCGTTGCACGGCGATCCCGCCGACCGGGCAGCGGTCTCGATGGCGTCGTTGGCGTCGGACCTGGTCGACACGGGCGAGCAGGTCACGGCCACGATCGTCGGCGGCGCCTCACTGCACGGCGAGGTCCTCGCGGTCGGCTCGGTCCTGACGCTGCGACTCCACCACCCCGGACGCACCGCGGTCGTGCCCCTCGACCACCTGGTCGCCATCACGCGCCGCGAGCGGCACGGGGACCGGGTCTAGGAGCGCTCGGCCGCCTCGTCGTCGGCGTCGGGCGCCGACGTGTCGAGCGTGCCGGGCACGATGCGGCTGTCCTCGATGAACGCCGCCACCTCGCTCTCCTTCAGGCGGATCACGCGGCCGAACCGGTAGGCGGGGATCTTCCCGTCATCGATGAAGCGGTACAGCGTCCGCGGCGTGATGCCCAGGCGCTTGGCCGTCTCGTTGGTGTTCAGCCACTCGATGTCGGCGGTGCTCACGGCCCGCATGCTAGTCGGCGCTCGGGACGGTTCGAGCCGTTCCGGTCCGTCCGGTCACCTCACCGCACCCATCACGGCATGTCAGTGGTTGTCATGATGTTTGACACCTTTCACGCATTTTCCTACCCTTCGATGCAGGCGACGGGAAGGCGGGCGAGTGGCGGAGACTCCAGCTCAGGACGATGTGGACGAGCGCACGCTGGCCGCACCTCGGCAGCGTCGGCGACGCTCGGCGCCCCTCAGCGGCCACAGCACCGCTCCCCGCTCCTGGCTGCCCACCGGTCGTGCGCTCATGGGAGGCGTGCTGATCGCATGCGCCGCAACCGGCGTGCTGGTCGCACACCGGGCGGCGACACAGCCGCCCACCACGCGGTTCGTCGTGTTGACCCGTGACGTCGACGCCGGCGCGGCGATCCGGGCCGACGACCTCGGCACCGTCGCCGCCGAGCTTCCCGGCGACCTCTCGGTGGTGGACGGCGCCGCAGCGGAGGACGTCATCGGTCGGGTCGCGAGGGTGCCACTCCGGTCGATGGACCTGCTCCGCACCGGCGACCTGTTCGAGACCGGCCGGTTCGTCGCCCCGACGATGACCGAGGTCGTCCTCGACCTCTCGCCGGCGCAGGCGCTGTTCGGCACGATCACCGACGGCGACCGGGTCGAGGTGCTCTCCACCGATCCCGACCGCACCGGCACCGCGACGATCGCCTCCGACGTGCTGGTCACCGATGTCGCCGGTGACGACGGATCGAGCGGCATCGGCGCCACCGGCACCGTCCGGATCCGGCTCGGCCTGCCCGACCGCCCCACGGCCGAGGCCGTCGTCGACGCAGCGGTTCGCACCGACGTGACGCTCGCGCTGCCGGGTCCGGCTCGGTCCGACGGTGGTGCCCGATGACCGGCGACGGACAGTACGTGCTGGTCGGGGTCGCACGCGCCCGGGAGCGCTGGTCGTCGGACCTCGCGCGGTGGGCCACCAGCGGCGCCGCACCGATCGAGTTCGTCAAGTGCCTCACGGCGGACGAGGCGAACGCCGTGCTCGGCACGGGACGCCGGGCCTCGGCGCTCCTCCTCGACGCCCGCGGACCGGGGATCGACCGCGACCTGATCGCCACGGCCGCCGATCTGGGCACACCGACGATCGTCGTCAGCGACCGCAGCGTCCACCGGGACTGGGACGCCCTGGGGTGCGCCGCAGTGGTCGACCACGAGCTGGATCCGGCGACGCTGCTCGAGGTGCTGGCCCGGCACACCGTCCCGGTCGACCGGTCGCGTCGTCCTGGGCGGTCCGCGATCGGGGGCCCGCCGCAGGGCCGACGCGGCCGGGTGCTCGCCGTGGTGGGTCCCGGCGGCACCGGCGCGTCGACCGCCGCCATGGCACTCGCGCAGGGCCTGGCGGATCATTCTGACCACAGCGTGGTCCTGGTGGACGGTGCGCGCCGCGGCGACGTGGCGATGTACCACCACATCGGCGACGTGATCCCCGGCCTGCCGGAGCTGGTCGAGGCGCACCGCTCGGATCGCCTCGACCCCGAGGCGGTGCGCCGGCTCACCTTCGACGTCCCGGGCCGGGGCTACTCGGTGCTGCTCGGTCGCCGCCGGGTGGCCGAGTGGGTGACCCTTCGGCGCCGTTCGGTCGACGCATCGATCGAGGCGCTGACCCGTTCGTTCGACACCGTCGTGGTCGACCTGGACGCGGACCTCGACGGACAGGCCGACACCGGCTCACCGGACGTCGACGACCGCCACGCCGTCGCGCTGTCGACCCTCGAGCTCGCCGATGCCGTGCTCGTGGTGGGACGGCACGGGCTCCACGGACTCCACGCCGTCGCCGGGCTCATCGACGAGCTGGTGGACAGCGGCGTGCCCGACCACAGGATCGTGCCGGTGTTCATGGCGGCACCGAGGTCGCCGGCTGCACGGGCCGCGGCAACCGCGGCGCTGGTGCGACTGGTCGACAGCGCGCCCGACGCATCCGGCACCGACGACGGCCCCTCGACGTTGCATCCTCCGCTCCACCTCCGCCGGATCCGCGGGCTGGACGACCTGCACGATCGCGTGGCACGTCTCCCCCTCGCGTTGTCCCAGCCACTGGAGCGAGCGGTCACCCGCATCCTCCTCCGGGCTGGCGGTCGCCCGCTCCACGGCCGGGCGGAACAACGGGTGCTGCCGGGCGAGCTGGCGATGCAGCTGGTCCAGGACGACGGTCGGAGCAACGTCGCATGACGAGCCCGGGATCGCCGCTGCAGCAGATCGAACGAGAGGTGCAACTGCGGGCCACACGATCGGCCATCGACGTGGACACCCCACAGGGCGCCGAGGACCTCCGCCGCCTGATCGCCGACGTGGTCGCGGACCGCATCGACGAACACCGCCGCGGAAGCCGTCCGGTGGCGCTCGCGGATCCCGACGGCGTGTCCGACCGTGCGTTCCGCAACCTCGCCCGCTACGGCCCCCTGACCGAGTTGCTCGAGGACGATGACGTCTGGGAGATCATGGTCAACGCACCGGACGAGATCTTCGTGCGCCGACACTCGGCCGGCAGCCGGTTCCACCACGAGGTGTTCCACGACGACGACCACGTCGCGAGGACGTTGACCAAGCTGCTCGAGGACTCGACGACGTCGCACCGGAAGCTCGATCCGACCGAGGGGCTGCAGGACGCCCAGCTCGACGACGGCGCTCGTCTCCACATCGTCCACGGCGACCTGAGCCGCGGCAACCACCTGATGGTGAAC
>JACDJC010003931.1_pt1 | contig 10411 bp, 6 predicted proteins | sample 7454191 | NCBI WGS metagenome assembly JACDJC01 (sample SAMN14253291, study PRJNA609438) | sludge metagenome | isolation source: sludge after 25d culture with pyrite and EDTA | collected 2018-12-20
GATGCATGATCTCCCGAAACGTCCGAAGATCGTTTGCCAAGATGCAGATCTGCAGTTGCTAAGATTTTAATGCTTTTATCCATTCTGTTTTTAATTTTCTCTATCTCTACCCCTCGTTTGTAACAGCCTGTCCCGTTGTTTTAACGGGAAGGGGTTAGTGGTCTATTGTTTATAACAATAACGATATTCTTTTTTGCGTTAAAAACGCTAAACCATGTACCCCTCGTTCGGAAACGAGGGGTAGTGAGTGGTTCATTGTTTATAGCAATAAAAAAATAACCACACAGCTACAGTCATTGTTCTTCCACGTTGGAAACGTTGAACCATAAACCCCTCGTTGCAAACGAGGGGGAGTGAAAAATCTCTAACTCTCATATCAAATCAATATCAATAACACTACTCAGCTCTGCATAATTTCGAGCAGAACTAAATAAATAATCTTCTGCAGAGGCAACAAGACCAGTTTTTACAGGATTTTCATGAATATAATTAATCCGTTGTTCAATCATTTCATTGGTTGTTAATTCAATTGGATGACTTTTATCTTGCCAAAACCGATATTTCTCGATACGATTATCGTATTTCCCGGCAAATTCAAATCTATACAACATCCAATCTCTTCTGCTTTCGGGTAAACTCTGAATATCACTAAGTACTGCCTTAGCTGTGAATTTCTTAAAATCACGCACAAAGTCAGACATTTTAAAGGGTGGTTCAGTAGTACAAACAAGATGAATATGATTTGTCATTAAGCACCAAGCAAAAAGTCTTAACCCTTTATTTTTTCTACAATAAGCTAATGATTCTGCTATTATATTCCGATAGTTGAGCCGTGTGAAAACATCAACCCAATCTGTTACAGTAAAAGTAAGGAAATAAACTGAATGTTGATTTCCAATTTTGTAGTTTTCTGATGACATATTATTCTTTGTTATAAGTACATTAATTATCTTATCTTTTTGCGTTGCAAACGCAGCCTACCCCTCGTTGGAAACGAGGGGTTAGTGGTCGATTGTTTGTAACAATTAAATCTACTGCTTTTTATTATTATGCCGTTGTGAGTACATTCATTAGCTTACCTTTTTGCGTTACAAACGCTAAACCATTTACCCCTCGTTCGGAAACGAGGGGGAGAGAGTGGTCTATTGTTTATAACAATAAAGATATTCTTTTTTGCGTTAAAAACGCTAAACCATGTACCCCTCGTTCGGAAACGAGGGGTAGTGAGTGGTTCATTGTTTATAGCGATAAAAATAACCAAACAGCTACAGTCATTGTTCTTCCACGTTGGAAACGTTGAACCATGTCCCCCTCGTTGCAAACGAGGGGTAGCGAGTTTTTCTCGTTGCAAACGAGGGGGAGCGAGTTTTTCTGCAAGCCTTTTACGCTGTTCTGATTTCAACCATAATTTCAGGAGCTTCATCTTGAGCTAATCCAAATCTTAATATGGCTTTAGCTCCATTCAAAAATTCAACTTTTTCTAAAGTCGGTTTAATTGCTTTGAATAAGGATTCGGCATTTGGTCCGTACAAATATAAAGACCCGTCGCTATTATCCATTGCAACTTCATGGCCGTCATATTCTCCCAGCTTATTTTCTTCAAGAATACGCCGGAGTTTATCTCCCAATTCATAAATCTCATCCATTTCCTCCAGTCTATAGTCGAAATAAATAATGACGGACTGGTTATTTTTCCTTTCGTTGATTTGGGAAAGCTCCTTCTTTTTGTTCCCGAAATTTTCTTTCATGTTATTCATTTTGAATTGGTTTTGCTTTTTTTAGATTTTAACTGTTTTCAATAATTCCAATTTCTTCTTCGGTTAAGTCGTAAAGCTGGTAAACCAATTGGTCTATTTCTACTGCCCCTCGTTTGCAACGAGGGGTTATTGGTTAATTGTTTGTAACAATTAAATCTAATGTGCTCTTTCATTATGATGTTGTTTAAGTACATTAACTATCTTATTTGCGTTGCAAACGCCAAACCATTTACCCCTCGTTGCAAACGAGGGGGAGGGGTGCTATTTTTTAATTGTTTTCAATAATTTCAATTTCTTCTTCGGTTAAGTCGTAAAGTTGATAAACCAATTGGTCGATTTGGGCTTCGAGGGCGGTGGTATCTGCTGTGGAATTTTGATCTTTTGCTTGTAATATCTGATTGGCCAACAATTCTATTCTATTTGTTAATTGATTTGATAAGTTTGGTACTGCAAACTGCTGAATGTCTCTAATCATAATCTGTGGGAAGGTGTCAGAATCTGAAATCTGGAATTTCTTTCTGAAATACCAACCTATAAAGTTTGAGTTTAGAATACCCAATAGAGCCTTGTAGCTGATTTTGGCACTGTCAGGACGAAGTTTTAAAACAAATAATAATGTATTACAATAGGAAGTGTAAGGTATATAATGGGATATCAGGGTTTTACTTGTAATTTTTCTGATAAGAATTTTCTCGCTTTCAAAATTTTCCGGATTTCTTGATGCTGCCAACCAAGGACCATAATTTATCCAATTATTTTGTTCCCAGTATAATGTGTAATAACCAATATCTTTGCCATCAAAGAATGGAAGCCAATCATCTGACTTGCGATAATTAGACGTATATGGTTTTGTGTTTCTAATTTCTGTTGTCTGAGCTGGTTTGCCTTTGCCGACTTCATAGGCTTTGATGCCTGAAAACATCTCTGTAAATTGCTTTATTTTATCAAATTCTGAATCTACTCTGTTAATAATTTCTAATTCAACCGGACTGCTTTGCAGATTAAAACTTTTTGATTTGTACCAATGATGCGTTCCAATCTCAAAGCTTCTTAATGGCGAGTTTAAGTCATTTATTGCATTCTTTTTATCAAACACCCTTACTAAAGCATCTGTTTCATTAAAATATTCGGTGGTAGGATTTTTTCTAAAAAACAATAAGATGGTATCAACCGTAGCGTCAGAAAAAACATTAGATGGTAGTAAATTTATTTCCTTGATTTGTGTCATTTTGAGAATGAAACTTCTACAAGCCTCGGTAAATCCCAAGTTTAAAAGAGTATCTGGAATAATAAATGAGAAATATCCTGCTTCCTTTAGTATTGAAACTGCTCTTTCTATAAAGAGAATATAGCTTTCACCTCGCCAGTTAAATGTGGAATATAATCTTTCATAAGTTTTACCATTCCCCTTATTGAAATTTACCCCATACGGCGGATTCCCGATCACCACATCAAATCCCACAAAATCGCCGTCATCGTTTAGCACTTCGGGGAACTCGAAGCGCCATTCAAAAGCATTTTCATAAATCTTGTTGGATTTTATCTCCTCTATTTCGGTTTCCAGCTTTTTGGTTTGTTGAATGAGCGTTTCTACTTTTTTGTTCCAAGCCTCTTTCTCCTTTTTGCTCATTTCAAAAAGCTGGTACTGGTTGCTCATCTGGAATAGTTCGCCTTTAAGTTTTATCAGTCTCCTAACTTTCGGGTCGTTTTGAGCTATTTCGCTACGGAAATTGCTTTTAATTTCATTTATCAAACGTAGCATTCCGCGCTTTTGCTCTTTGTTTTGGGCGTTTCGGTAGGTTGAAACGGCAAGGCGATAGCTGTCAATCGTCCATTTGCTGTCACTTTTTCTAAGTGCCTGTTTTAAATCGGCATTCAGGTCAAAACGGCTAATCAGTGAGTTTCCGCATTTTATGTTAATGTCGATATTGGGAAGTGTTTCTAAAGCCTCACCTCCCGCCCCCTCCAAAGGAGAAGGAGCTTTATAATACGCATTTTTCAAAAGCTCAATCCACAATCGCAAACGGCATATTTTAACCGAATTGGGATTGATGTCAACACCAAAAAGGCAGTTTTCAATCAGAGTTTGCTTTTCGTGAAAAAGCGCTTCCTGTATGCGTTGACTCTCTCTGTTGTTTGGGTTGTATTCAAACAGTTCGCCATCTTCATCGGTAACTATCAGTTCATCATTCACCACTTCCACATGATACTCCTTCAAGCGTCTTCCATTGCGATCTTGCAGGATTTTCAGGTCGTTTTTCACCGCAATAATTTCATTCAGTGCCGACACTAAAAAGTGCCCTGAACCTACGGCAGGATCACACACCTTAAGGCTGTTTATTATGGCATTGGCTTCTTTTCGGCTTTCAATCTTGTCATAGAGTTCATCAAAATCTTTGCAGTTCCAACCCTTGGTTTCATTAAACTTTTGCAACACCGCTTTACGAATCGTTTCGCGGCTCATATACATGGTGATAAAGCCGGGAGTGAAAAACGAACCATCTTTGTAGCCGTTTATCTTCTCGAAAATTAACCCCAAAACCGAGGCATTGATAAGCGTTTTGTTCTCTTCCTGAATCTTTTCGGAGCCTTCGCTGCTGAAATCGTAAGCACTCAAAAACTCAAACAGATACTCAAGCGTGCTTAAGCTTCCCGTTCTCCGTTTGCCCTGTTCGTTTTTCAGAACGGTGGACGATAGAATAGGAATTGTTCTATTGTCTCTGAGATTGCTGATAAATAGAGCGTTATGCTCCAGATCAGTCGGCTCAAAAAGCGATGAGTTGAGGTAAGGAACTTTCTCAAAAAGTTGCTTTACATCCGGGTTTCGTTCACCATGTTTTCGTGCCAATACCTGAAAAAACAAGCTATTCAGATCGTCATAGCTTTTTACTTTATGTAAATTGAGAAATGCATACGATTCATCGTCTTTGTGATAGGTAAAGAGTTGAGCTTCCAGCAATTTCAAAAACAGAATTCGGTTCATCCAGGTAATGGAAAGTTCGAGCGCAACATTGAAAAGCCGTTCCTCGTGCGTATCTCCATATTGTCCCGGCCGTTGCAACCGACCGATTTTGTCCAGGCTATCCAACTGAATGATAGCATTCTCCAGGATGCTGCCTCTGTTGCGTTCGCCTTCCTTGTTTCGTCCAATCAATTTTTTGCTGCCCTCTTTGGTTTCAATCAGACCGATGATGTGCAGCATTTCGCTGTAAAAACGCTTGTCAAGCGTGTTGCTATCGTTGGCAAATGGAAGTTTCAGCAGATGCTCCGGCGATAACAACTTAAAAAGCGCAATCAGCTTGTTATCATCTTCTTTATTCCTGTTTCGAAGTGGTTTTTGATAATCCAGAAGATTGAAATAGGTAAATTCAATTTCGGTTTTAATCGCTGCAATAAATGGTGCAGCAATTTCGCTGTAGAAAAAATCGGTTTTAATGCCTGCCAGTCGCCCCGCTTCAAAATCGTTGAATTGTTTTACCAGATTTTTGTTTTGTGCAAAGAGTCGGTCAAAAATATTAGCGTCAAAAATGAACCACTCATTGATATTGGTAATTACCAGATGCTTTACTTCCAGGTTTTTCTCTGTTATCCGTTCCCGCAAGTAGTAGAGCACCAATTCCTGAAATGCTTTTACATTCAGCTTCGCAATTCTTTGCTCATGCGTGTCGCCCTTCGCAAATGGTTGCACCATTTCCCGGTTATTGGTCGGCTTTTTCGCTTCCACAATCACACCTACCGAACTTTTTGCTTTCTCTCCATTGTGAATTACAAGGTCATTCCGCCCTTTAGTATTGATAAAATGATTTGGTTCGTAATAGGTCTTTTTCAGAAAATCAATCACCAGGTTTTTATGAAACTCTTCCGACTCCGTCTCATTGGTCCTGTCCAACAACTGAATCAAATTTGTCTTGAAATTCTCAATTTCAATCCTGTTCGGCTTTACTTTCAGGAAAGCTTTGTTGAGGGATTTTTTGGGTGGGAGAGGAGTTATCATTGGTTGTGCTATGTTTTTCTGTTTGAGCGGATAAAGCAATTTTATTCTATGTTTATTTCATTAGATATCAAATATACAATAAAAATAGATAAAATATGAACTATTATTCCAAAATCCCATTGGATTTTCATTAGCCTGCTTACAAATACAGCAGTTTGTTGATTTTATTACATTTGAGAACTCCAAAGGAGTTTTGTAACAATAGCGGGCAGATGCTAAAATTTTTGCCTTAAATTTATATAGAGCGTATTGAAATTTTCATCCTCTTGAAAGGTTGCCTCATAATTAACAGAGAAGTATAGCTTCTGGTTGAACCGGTAGGAAACATCTACCTCGCCGATGTGCTGCCGGAGTTGCGTCGGGGCTTTGACATAGTCGAACTTCACCCTGCGGTAATTGATGCTTGAATACAACTTCCCGGCCATGAACTCTTTTGATAGCCGCGCTCCATACACCTGTCCATCGAGATAGCTGGTTTGCATAAGGTTACCTGAAAGAGACAGCGAGGTATTTATCGCGGGAATTTTGTTGTAGGAAGCATAACCACGCAATGTTTTGGTAGGTCTCGGGTCTTCTTTTCTGAAACGTGTCCCTGCATTTATCCCCAGGCTCATATAGTTTACCGGGCGGTAATTTACCCTCAAACCCACACCCTGCCTGCTGGCAAGTTGTATCACTTCGTCGGCATAATTTTTAAAGGTCTCATAATAGATAACGTTTTTGCGGTTATCGTATGAGCCAAACAGGGATAATTTACGCGATACCCTGTATCGCAACGAGAGATACATGCTGGTGAGCCTGGCTGTATTATAGGGCTCACCGTCTTTCAGTTCATACAGATCGACCTCGAAAGATGAAAAAAAGTGGATATCTTTGATCAGCGAGTTGCTGTGCTGAAAATAGGCAAAGCGGCGGTCGGTATTCCCGGCGTTTCGTTGATCAAAAATAGCAAGGGAGGTTTGTACAAAACCGTTTTCGGTCTTTGAGTTGTGACCAAAGTATGCCCCGTATTCGAGCAAATCGGGATTAAACCCGTAATCGCTGTAATCGGGCCGGAACCCAACCACCGTTCCCAAATAAAGGTTATTCCACTGTTTTTGAAACTGGATGCCGTCCACCGCGCCAATATTGGCAATGTTGGGGTTTATCTTTCGTCCTGCCCACACAGCGGATGATGCGTCGATATTGTATTTCAGAGCCAGACTGTAAATTTTGAAGGAGTTTTTAAGATTCGCGCGTACGGCATCTCCGGGGTTCAGCCTGTGGGTGTACGACAGGTAGGTTTCGGCCGATATTTTCGATTCGGGCTCATCCATCACACTCATGGAAAGGGTGTACCTGAAACGGTGATTGTTATTTTTTCCATCATTTGAATCGAAGAAATTGGAGTAGGACGAGGCTGAAATCCAGCCGGAGATATTATTATGTTGTTTCGGTTTTATTTTCTCTTCTCTCTGTGATGATATCACCTCCAGGTTAACATCCTGTTCAAAAACTTCGGGGGGTATTGTTGTCTCTTCCCGGGGCTCACCCGGTGCCTTAAATGTGCTCAAAATTTTATCACCTACTTTAAGCTCATGGTTTCCAACAGGCCGGCCAAGACACGTTATGGATGAATGATTCTGAACCACCAGTGCGGGGATTAATTTACTATTTTGTTCAATAAATAGGGTGTCTCCGTCTTCAATGTGTTTGGTGCTTTCGAATCTTACATAGATGCTTTGTCCGGTAATGTATGATATTTCACCGGCCGGCATGTTATCTGTACTTTGTGCCGATAATTCCGCCGGGGCTGCCATAATGGCGAGAATCAATGCTGTGACAATATGCTTTCTACTGTTAATCATAAAAGGAGCTTCCGGTGGGATGACATGCCACGCATGACTGGCTGTTATACGAGTAACCATTTATGCTCTGATGTTTTTCGTTCATGTCGGTGCGGTTATGTTTGTGGCATTCGGTACAGCTGAACGATGAAAAATTGCCGGGTTTGGTATGACAATCGGCACAGGTGTTCCATTTACCATTGTGTTTGCCCGAATAGATGGGGAAGAAGGTGGCATCGTGGTTTCTGAAAGTGGCGGGTTTCCAGCCGGGATCGGTGGTATGGCATGCGGTGCAGTTGGTCGAAAATCCCGCAGACTGGTGCGATGGGTTTACTGTCGATGCATAATCGCTCTGGTGGCAACTGTAGCACTCGGGTGAAAGCGGGGCGGTAGTTCCCGGGGTGTGGCACGCAGCACAATTGTTGATCTGGTGTCCTTTGGTGAGCGGGAAAAAATCGTGGTTGATACCCGAGGAAGACCACTCGTAGGCGTCCAGCCGGTGACATTCGATGCAGTTGGTCGAAAAGCCGACCTGAGTATGGTTGGGTTTGGTGGTGGCCATGTAATCAGGGCGGTGACAGTCGATGCACTCCACGCCCAGAGGTTCAAACTCCAGTTGCGAAGCAGAGGTGTGGCAAGCGGCGCAATCGGCAGTGCGGTGCGCACCCAGAAGCGGAAAGCGGCTTAACTGGTGAAGTTCGGTAATATTGGTCACAATCCAGGAGTTGGTGTTGTGACAGGCGGCGCAATCCATCCCTACCGTTCTATTGTGCATATCGGTATGGCAATTGACACAATTGGGTTTTGCCTCTGAAAAAACCAACGAAGTATGGCATTGACGGCAATTTACAAACCGGTGCTGACCCTCCAACGCGAACCGCGTTTTGTTATGATCGAATTTACCATCCGCGGTAAAGTCCCAGGTTTTTGCTGAGTGGCAATCCAGGCAGCTAAGTTTGAAATTTTCACCATGAGGATTTTTCTGGCCCCACGTGCTAATGGCAAACATCAGCATTACTAAGTTTAATGACAGCTTGCGCATAATATTCTTCGAATTTGTTAACAATCTAATATTGAACCAAACCATCGGTAGGTTTGTGGCGTTTTATACAATAAATTTGCGTGGGTATGAACAAAAGCTGTTTTGTTCCAAACATTCATCGTATGGCAATTTAGGCAATTGTTTCCTGTTAGTCAATAGTAGTGTCTGTTAAAGTATGTTAACAAAAATCGAACTCCAATTGCAACTGCCCGTCATCCTGTGTGTTGTTAAAGTAAAATCCGTTTAAGGTTATAGCGCTAATAACCTGTCATCCAATGTTATTGCCTTCAATTATGCTCCGCCCCCTTGCTGAAAATCGCTCTTTTCCTTCGGTGATAGATTTATTGGAAAGTGTCAGGCTTACCAATAAACCAATTCCCAATAGAATCGTGCCGGCCATATAGGTTCTGGGGCCAATCATCTCCGGGCTATTCACGTAAAAATCACGAATAAAAGCCGCAAGCTGAGGGCCGACAATACCGCCTATTGACCAGGCTGTAAGGATAACACCGTAAACAACAGGCATCAGCTTGGCATGAAAGACATCCAGCACATAGGATGGCATTGCACCAAAACCGCCGCCGTAGCACAGCAGTACGTAGCATACCAAAATGCCAAAAACCCAGGGGTTAGCGGTAAACATCATAAGGATAAAAACCAGGATTTGAGAACCCAGAATCAAACGAAAAACCTGGATGCGACCAATTTTATCCGAGATTCCGCCCCAAAAGAAACGTCCAACTCCATTAAACAAGGAACTGATGGCAATTAGCGTAGCACCCGCCATAGCGAGGGCTTCGGTACTCATGGTGGCATTTTGTATTCTGAATAAATCCTGAATCATGGGCGACTGCAATCCAATAAACATTATTCCTGCCGAAATATTGAGGAAGAAAATAAGCCACATGCCCAGGAACTTCGTGGAGAGCAAACTCGTTTTAACCGTTAAACTATCTTCGTGGCCTTGGGTGTCAGCACTTTTTACGGGAGGTGAATAGCCTTCAGGCACAAATCCTTTTGGTGGATTTTTCATGCTTAAACCGGCGGGAATTCCAATGACCATCAGCACTATAGCGATGTAGAAAAACACTTGTACCATATTGCCATTGGTCATGATCATCAATAGTGGAGCGATAATTTTTGACATGAGTAGCGCACCCAGGCCAAAACCCATAACAACCATTCCGGTGATAAATCCCTTTTTGTCGGGAAACCATTTTGAGGCGGTCGCCACCGGAGTGACATAACCTAATCCCAAACCGATTCCGCCAATCACTCCAAAACCGATATAAAACAGAGATAAGCTGCTGATATGCATTGCGTAAGCACTAATCAAATAACCTGCGCCATAGAGTAAGGCACCAATTGAAGCCAATTTACGAGGACCATATTTTGGAAGTATCATCCCTCCAACAGCGGCGGATAAACCAAGAAACAGAATTGATAAACTGAAAATCCACATGGTTTGGACGTTGCTCCATCCATACTCAGCGATGATTGGCTTTTGGAAAAAACTCCATGCGTAAACGGTTCCCAACACGATCTGGAGAAGCGTTCCCATAATTGCGATATACCACCGACTTGAATTTGATTTATTCATCAGATTAAGAATTTATTTCTACAATTGGTTTCAGGTTTCAATTTTCATAAACTTTCCAATGCTGGCAGCTCTTTCCTTTTACGTTGGGTTTATTTTTACGAATATCCAATTATCAATTGAAAATAAACCTGCTCCTGCTATTGCAATAATAAAGCAAATTGTTGTATAAAGCAGAGGCAATTCCTGTTTTCC